>Ga0182030_10000229_pt1 | contig 98313 bp, 89 predicted proteins | sample 812S3MmetaG_FD_121299 | JGI IMG/M metagenome (GOLD analysis project Ga0182030, IMG submission 121299) | Permafrost microbial communities from Stordalen Mire, Sweden - 812S3M metaG (Illumina Assembly) | ecosystem: Environmental > Terrestrial > Soil > Wetlands > Permafrost | place: Sweden...
GGCTTACCCGTCTCCCTCACGATCCGGACCGCACCCTCGCGGAACTCCGCATCGAACTTCCTTCTTGCTTCTGGCATGGTCACTCCTCATAGTCCATGCCTCCACGGTTTTGGGGGATCTCTACAACGACACCACAAACGGCGAACGCCGAGACACCCCCACACCTCCCAAGAACCAGACCACCCATCCCGGGAGTCAAATTACACCGATGTACTTACCGGCAGGACCACTAGCCGACCCCTCGAGCCCGACCGAGGGTCAGCATCGGTGGGACCAATCGCCCAAGGGAGGGCTGACGCGGTCAGCATTATCGGTGCGCCCGAGTCCATGACCGCCGAGGCAAGGTCGCCTACTTGACGGTCCACGAAGACGTCTTCGAAACAGTGATCCCACCTGCCCAACGGTCACGAATGGACACGCTATGTCAGAACCGACCACAGCCCCGAGCATCACTGGACCAACTTCCTCCCACCGTCCCCCACCACCAGCACAGAAGGTTCGGGTGGCCGGCCGCTGTTCGCATGCCATTGGCCACCACGAGCTTCCAAGCTGAAGAGCCAAAGCTGCGCCGATCTACGACGAAGCAGCGCGTCCGGCCCACAAGATGTCGGTCAGTGGCCGGTGAAGTTCGGTGTCCGGCGCTCGGCGGTGGCCCTCAATGCTCCGCAAAGTCGCTGGTCGCCCGGAGGCGAACCTGCTCAGCGTCTTCGTGCTCAGTGATCCGGCGCACCTCGTCGGCCAGATTGGCTGTGCGGGGCCTCAGCTCCTGTGAGTCTGGGCGCCACCGCTCGTTCTTGGCCTCATCGGCTTGTGCTGACGGCGCAACTCCTAGTTCCCTCAACCAGGCCGAGGATAAAACTCCTCGCGCTTCATCGTCCGCTAAGGAAAGATGGCACTGTATTGGCGCGGCTTGGCGGCCTTTTGCCGCCTAGAGAGCGCCAGGCTGAGCCCCGAGAGGAGGCTGTTGCGGGTTTCACGGGGGTCGAGCATCTCGTCGACGCTCATCCCCGATGCCGAGCGGTAGGAAGACTGAAGTTCCGCATCCCGCAGGAGTGCCATCTGCTCTTCGTCAGATTTCATGGCGCTGCCTGCCGAGGCCGCTCCCATCACTCCCGAAGTGGCGCCCGGGAGGTTGAAGGTGGCGGTCTGCTGTTCATACGGGGCGCCGGCCATCACCATCGACCCGAATCCATAGGCCTTGCGAAGAGTGACCGTGAGCTTCGGCGTCGTGGCAAGCGTCTGTGCCGCGAACATGCGGGCGCCGGCGCGAAGAATCCCGTCCCGTTCCGACTGCGTCCCAGGCAGTACGCCGGGGTTGTCCGAGAGAAAGACGATCGGAAGGTGGAACGCGTCGGCCACCGAAATAAAGTGAGCGGCCTTGTCTGCGGCGGGCACGTCGATGCTCCCGGCAAGCACGAGCGGTTGGTTCGCCACGACGGCTATCGGATCCCCGCCCAGATGGGCGAGGGCGCAGATGATGGCTGTTCCCGAACCGGGCTGAACCTCAAACCACTTACCTTCGTCGAAAAGAACCTCTAGGACCTGTCGCATGTCGTACACCAACCGGTTGTTGCGAGGAATGATCGAGAGGAGCTCAGGCACCAGGCGGGGACCCTGATCACTGCCCTCCTGTCGGGGCGGATACGACCAGGCACTCGATGGAAAGTAGGACAGATAGTGCTTGGCCATATCCAAAGCCTCGGGGTCATCTGCTCCAACGTTGTGGATCAGGCCGCTGGCCACGGCGACCGCAGGACCGCCCAGTTCTCCTTTGGACACGTCCTCGCCGAGCGACGCCCGCACCACTGGTGGGCCTGCGGTGAAGATACAGCTCTGCTCAGTCATCACTCTGAAGTCGGACATCGGGGCGACCAGCGCCGCGTGGCCCGCTGCTGCCCCGCATACCGCGGTGATCAAGGGAACCTTTCCCGAACAACGGGCCTGGAGTGTGAGGTCGACCGGCTGGCGGCCTCCCTGGTGGGTCGCTGTCGGCCTTCCACCCGCGCCCTCTAAGACCATGACCAGAGGTATTCGCTCCTGGAGCGCCAACTCGGCCAGCCGGTTTCGTTTGGCATGGGTCCCCGCGGCGCTCGTCCCGGCCAAAACAGTGAAGTCCTCGCATCCGGCCATTACATGGCGGCCTTCAATGGTTCCCGTGCCCGCCACGAAGGCGTCGGAGGGTACATCGCCCCCCACGAGCGTGCCGATCTCCCGGAAGGATCCTCGATCCAGCAAATAGGCCATCCGGGCGCGGGCATCGAGCTTGCCGGCCGCCCGGTGCCGGGCCAAACGTTCTGCCCCACCCATCGCTCGAGCGGAACGTCGTCGCTGTTCTAAGTCCTCGAGGGTCTCGGCCCAGTCGTCATGGCTGTCGAGTCCTGTCATGGGTGACCTGTCATGCGAACCCCCCGCTTGCCCCTTAACAACGACCGGCTCCGGTGGCGCCCGCCCTCACGAGACGATACTCTAATTCTAGAATCTAGATATCGTACGAGGGGATACGCAGATGAGTGGACGGGACCGGCTTGGGCGCCGCGCGTCGTTCGAGGCGGGAGGCGGTGGGGCTCGTCTCGCCAACGGCGGTGCCGAGTGCCATTAGACCTCTTTCCGGATCTGAACGAGGAGCGGGCCATGCTCGTGTGGTCATCGGTCGGCCAGATGGAGTCGAGCTGGCCGATGTCGACGGTGCGTGCGATGGCGGACGGGGGTCCGCGCTCGCTCACTGGCTATCGGGGAGTCGCCGCCGAGCTGGGGTGGCTGGGTCTGATGGTGACGGAAGGACAGGGCGGGGGCAGTCCTTCGGGAAACGGGGTGGCCGATGCAGCACTGATCGCGGCCGAGCGCGGAGCACGGTTGCAGCCCGGACCATTCGTCGGGCATGCCGTCGTGGTGGACACCCTCGGCCGCACCGGCGACCAGAGACACAGCAGCGTCCTTAGCGAACTCGTCGACGGTCGCAGCTGGTCGACGTGGGCATTTGCCGAGTCAACCGGTCTGAGAGCCGAGCCCTTCGCCGACGGGCCCAGGCTTTCCGGCCGGATCCAGTCCGTAGCCGATGCAGCGGACTGCGGTTGGCTGCTGGTCCAAAGCAGTTCCGGCGACGGTCTGCTTCAAGTGCTCCTCCCGATCGACGTGCAAGGCTTGGCCGTCCGGCCCAGCAAAGGTCTCGACGTCACCAGGAGGTGGTTCGATCTGGAGTTCGACGGGGTTCCGGCAAAAGGTAATCTCCTTGCCCGTCCCGGCACTGCGGCGGAGATGGCTTTCGCCCGACAGGCGCAGGTAGCGGCGGTGTTGATCGCCGCTGACGCGGTGGGTGCCATGCAGTCCGACTTCGACTTGGCACTCAGGTACTCGAAGGAACGCATCGCGTTCGGCCGTCCCATTGGTTCCTTTCAGGCCATCAAACATTTGCTGGCTGATACCAGCCTCTGGTTGGAGATGTCCAAAGGCCTGGTCGCCGAAGCGGCGGATGCGCTCGGACGGGGTGATCCTCGCGGGCCGGAGCTGGCCCATGCCACGAAAGCCTTTGTCGCTGAGCGGGGGGTGGAGCTCGCTCACAACTGCTTCCAGGTCTTCGGGGGCATCGGCTACACCTGGGATCACGACCAGCATCTGCACCTGCGCCGGATCACCGCGGACTCGATCTCGTACGGGTCCGCCGCCTGGCACCGGGAGCGCCTCTTGAGAGCAGCCGGGGTCTGATGACGGCCCCCGACGGACGGCAGCCTACGCCGCAGCCGCTGGACGAGTACCGGAGACAGGCCCGCCAGTGGATGTCCGCCAACTTGGAACGGCGGGACGACCGCGACACAGCCCAGCCGCCCGGTCGGGTCACCAGGGAGACGACAGTCGAAGGACTCTCCACACAGAGAGCGCTACAACGACGACTCCACGAGGCCGGCTATGCCGGTATCACCTGGCCAAGAGAATACGGTGGCCAGGGCCTCGACCGGACCTACGAGAGCGTGTTCCAGGACGAGGCGAGCGGATACGTGCTGCCCGACCTCGGGATCGCGGGCGGTGCAACCTTTTTTGTCTGCGCCCCCACCATGATCGCCCACGCATCGCCCGAGTTCCTGCATCGTCACATTCCCCGGATTCTGGCCGGCGACGAGATCGTCGTGCAGTTCTTCTCGGATCCCGACGCCGGCTCTGACCTGGCCGGTGTGCGCACCCAAGCGGTACGCGACGGAGATCGCTGGATTCTCAACGGGTCGAAGATCTGGAGCAGCGGCGCTTATTACGCAGATGTCGGCATGTGCCTGGCCCGAACCGACTGGGACGTTCCCAAGCATCGCGGGCTGACCTGGTTCGCCGTACCGACCACCGCTCCCGGGGTGACAGTGGAACGGATCCGGCAGATCAACGGGAACTCGGAGTTCTGCCAGGAATTCTTCTCCGATGTCGAGCTCACCGATGCCGACGTGATCGGTGAGGTCAACGACGGCTGGACGGTCACCCACACGATGCTGCTCTACGAACGTGGTGGATCGGCCGCATCGGGGCGTTCGGCGGCCAAAGGCTTGGCCGCCGATCTGGGCCGTCTGATCGCCGCGATTCCGGAGATAGCGGACTCCGCGGCGAGGGATGTGCTCGCTCAGGTTCACACGGACGACCTGGCCCGGGACGCCCTCGGCCGGCGGCTGGTGCGCCTGATGGCATCCCAGCCGGCGCTGACCGCAAACCTCGCCTCCTATGGGAAGCTGGCGTCCGGAGTCCTCGACCCCATCAGAGCGAATCTTGTGATGCGGCTCGCGGGTCCGGCCGCCATCTCGTGGACCGACCCCGAGAGCCCGGGCGCAGCCGCCGCGGTTGGCCTGCTCAACAGCCGTTTCCTCGCTATTGCCGGCGGAACGACGCAGATGCAGCGCAACTCGATCGGAGAGAGGGTGCTCGGACTGCCGCGTGAGCCCGCCTTCGACACCCGCAAACCGTTCCGCGACGTGGTACGCGATGCACAGCACTGGTCGGGTCAGGTCGGATGAGTAGACGAAAGGAATCGAAATGACCGGCAGCGCGCCGTCCTATCACCCGAAGGTATTGGTTGCAACCGCAGGCAACGTCACCACAGTGACCATCGACAGCCCCGAAACGAAAAACTCGTGTACCGGTGACATGTGGGTGGCGCTGGCGCCACCTTCCGGGATCTGGCATATTCGGGGACCAGGGCCATCGTGCTCAGGGGAGCGGGCTCCGATTTCTGCGCCGGCGCAAACCTCGGGGGCGCTTCGCCCGAAGGCACGGAAACCGCTCCTCCCCAGGGCCACATTGTCCACGGACTTCGGGTCCTGGCTGACGTAGCGCTGGCCGTCCACTCGTGTCCTGTCCCGGTGGTCGCCCGAGTCGACGGTGTGTGTGTCGGGGCCGGGCTCGGTCTGGCGCTGGCTTGCGATATGATCTGGTGCTCGGACCGGGCCAGATTTTCGGCCATCTTCGTGAAACGGGGGATAAGCCTCGACTTCGGGACATCGTGGTTACTGCGACAGCGGCTCGGAGTCCACAAGGCCAAGGAGATTTGTTTCACCGGAAAAATGGTTGGAGCAGCGGAAGCACTCGAGATCGGTCTGGTGAACGCGGTCGTGCCAGCCGACGGATTGGACGCGGCGACTGCCGAGGTGGTCGAGGCCATCGCGAGCGGGCCGCCGATTGCCCTGTCTCTCATCAAACGGGAACTCGACAACGCCGGCCCGGCTTCGTTGGCTCAGGCGCTCGAAACCGAAACGCTGGCGCAGAGCCTCAACACCGGCACCGATGACATGCGGGAGGCGCTGATGGCCTATGTAGAGCGGCGCACACCGACCTTCTACGGCCGGTAGGGAGATAGAAAGTGATCGAGCCCGACACCGGGGTGAGCGACCTCATGGCCGGAGTCCGCTCTGAGCTCACCGCGCCGGGCGGCCTCTTCGAGGTGGGGATCGAAGAAGTACGAGGCAACCTGCTCTCCGTATTCACCCACCGGTTCCGCTCTCTGCGAGCGATGCTGGACGCTACCGGTCGCTACGGGGAACGGACCTTCATCGTCGACGGTGAGGTCCGCATGAGCTTTGCCGCGCACCTCGAAGCGGCGGATGCCATGGCCGCGTTCCTACAAGAGGATGCGGGCATACGACCAGGAGACCGGATCGCCATCTTTGCCGCAAATCGCTGGGAGTGGATCGTCACCTTTTGGGCGGTAACCAGCGCCGGCGCTATTCCCGCAGCCTTCAACGGCTGGTGGACGCCCGACGAGGTGACTCATGCGCTTGACCTGGTGGGACCTCGGCTGGTCATCGGAGATCACGATCGCCTCGAGCGGCTGGCCGGGCTTGCGGCCGGAACGCCCGGCCTGGAGATGGATGAGATAGCCGGGATGTGCCAGGAGCGGGCAGGGCAGCACCCGACACCGGCCGTGGTCGCCGAGGACGATGTGGCCCTCCTGCTCTTCACCAGCGGAACGACCGGCAGGGCAAAGGCAGTAATGGTGCCTCACCGCAGCGCCATCGGCTTCGTCCAGCTCAACTCATTGGGCGACGCCATGGCCTCGCGCGTCATGAGCGGCGACGTGCCCCGGGCCGGCGACCTGCTCCCCCCAAGCGACGACGTCGTCCTGGTCACATCGCCGTTGTTCCACACGTCAATGTTGCAGGGATTCATGATCGCCGGCGTGCTGCGGGGCAACACCGTCGTACTGCTCCCGGGGCGCTTCGATCCCGGGCGCGTCCTTCAGACCATCGAGCGTGAGGGCGTCACCATGTGGTCGGCGCTAGGAAGCGCGGCGCCCCGCGTCTGCGCATCCGACGCCATCGGGCGCTACGACACCAGCAGCCTTCGCCGGCTGGGCATCGGCGGCGCGCCCGTCAGCCCCGCCATCCAGACCCAGATGCGCCAGGCCTTTCCCAGCGCTCGACAATCGCTGGGTATGGGCTACACCAGCACCGAGGGCGGAGCGGTGGTGGCCAACATCGGTGGGCCGGAGTACATGGCCCACCCCACCTCGACCGGCCGGGTCACGGTAACGACTGAGCTGGAGATACGTGATCCACTGGGAGCCGCCCTACCCGAAGGGGAGGAGGGTGAGGTCCATGTCAAAAGCCCCTACATCATGCGTGGCTACTGGCGGGATCCGGCCGCTTCCGAGGCAGTACTCAAAAGCGACGGCTGGTTGGCCATGGGGGACATAGGGTTCCTGCGGGAAGGGCTGCTCTACATAAACTCGAGGGCACGCGACATCATCCTGGTCAGCGCCGAGAACGTCTCACCGACCGAGGTCGAGTACTGCCTGGAGGAGCACCCGCTGGTGGGCGAGGCCGCCGTCTTCGCCGTCGACGATGCCCAGACCGGTGATGCCGTCTGCGCGGTTGTGTCGTTACGCGCAGACTCGGAGCTCGCTGAAGGCGAACTGGAAAGCTGGTGCCGTACCCGGCTCGCCTACTTCAAGGTGCCCACCCGTTGGTGCGTTGTTCGTGACGCACTTCCCCGCACCGCTAGCGGAAAGCTCCTGAAAGTCGAGCTGCGCAAGTGGGTGACAGAAGGCTCCCAAAGGGCCTGACCATCAGTCAGGACTCGCTCGGGTCTCGACGCCGGGGTTCGGCGAAGAGCAGATCTACGGTCCGCTCGAGATCGGCATGGACCCGACGCACGGAGATCGATCCGTTTGCCCATCGGCGAAGCAGGACATTGAGCACTGACGCAGCGACCAGCACGATGGTCTCGATGTCACGGTCGTCGGTATCGACGAGAACGGCCGACATGATGTTGAAGAAGTCCCCCGTGTAGCGGGTGAAGACTTCTCGGGCCCCAGGATCATTGGTCGCCTCGAGGATGGTCGTCAGACGGTAGAAGTTGGGGCTGTGCTCATAGGAACGGACCGTCCTGCGTAGCACCGAGAGTAGGCGCGCCGCATCCGATCCCGCCACGCGGCTCTCAGCGCGGACGCGAACATCGAAAGTCGCCCCCCACCGGACGATGGCCTGCGCATACAGGAACTCCTTGGACGGGAAGTAACGATAGACAGTAGCCACTGCAACGCCCGCCGCTTCGGCAACATGGCGCATCTGAATCTGCTCGTACTCCCGCTCATTGAGAAGATCCACTGCCGCACCCAGTATCCGCTCGCGACGGGCTCTCTGCGGTGCCGACAACGGACGCCAAGCGGGCGCACGGCCGATCGCGTACTGGTCCGTAAGCTCCATCAGCCCCAAGGAACGAATGGTGCAAAACGGTGAGATCGGTTTCGATCGATACCCATTGGTGGAGCTTAGGGCGTGACGGACCACAACACCGGCACGCTCCGCCTTCGTCGACGCAACCCGGAAGGAACGCGCGCACCACCCTCCGTTCGGCCCCGCCATCTGTCGGGTTTCCACGACGGGCAGCTAGTTGGAACTATCTAGATGTTATAGGGTAGCGTACGAGAGTCAGCGAGTGCTGGAGACGGGGAGGGAGACGGGCCATGCGGGTTGACGACATGATCCTCATCAGCGTCGACGATCACACAGTCGAACCACCCGACTTGTTCAACGGCCGGCTCCCGTCGAAGTACGCGAGCCGAGCCCCCCACGTCGTACGCACCGAGACCGGCGACGACGTCTGGGAGTTCGAAGGGACTCGGATCCCAAATATCGGTCTCAACGCAGTTGCAGGAAGACCCCCCGAGGAATACGGAATCGAGCCGACGTCATTCGATGAAATGCGTCGCGGCTGCTGGGACGTCCACGAACGAGTCAAAGACATGTCCGCCGGCGGCGTCCTGGCCTCCATGAACTTCCCCTCGTTCCCCTCGTTTTCCGGAAGGCTCTTCGCCAACACTCCGGACAAGGCTCTCGCCTTAGCTGTCGTTCAAGCCTACAACGACTGGCATATCGAGAGCTGGTGCGGTGCCTACCCGGAGCGCTTCATACCGATGATCATTCCTGTCATCTGGGATCCAGATCTCGCTGCCAGCGAGGTTCGGCGGTGCGCCACCAAGGGCTGCCACTCGCTCAGTTTCACCGAAAACCCCGCCACTCTGGGACTCCCCAGCTTCCATTCCGAATACTGGGACCCCCTCTGGCAGGCCATGGTGGATACCGAAAGCGTCTTGAACATCCACTTAGGCTCCTCCGGCCAAGTCAGTATCACCGCGCCCGATGCCCCCCTCGATGTCATGATGACGCTGGCCCCTATCAACATCTGCATGGCAGCCGCCGACCTTCTGTGGTCCCGGGTGTTCAAGGAATTCCCCACACTGAAAGTCGCCCTCTCCGAAGGTGGCGCAGGATGGATTCCATATTTCATGGACCGTCTCGATCGCGTCTATGACCGCCATCACCGCTGGACCGGGCAGGACTTCGGGGGCCTCAAACCATCGGAGGTATTCCGACAGCACTTCGTTACCTGCTTCATCGCAGATCCCATCGGCATACAGCACCGCCACGATATCGGCATCGACAACATTTGCTGGGAAATGGATTACCCCCATTCCGATAGCGAATGGCCCAGTGCGCCCGAAGAGTTTCTCAAGTCCTGCGACCTTTTCGATGCCAGCGACGCAGACATTAACGCCATGTCGCACGAGAACGCCATGCGCCTGTACCACTTCGATCCATTCAAGGCCCGCAACCGACAGGATTGCACCGTCTCGTCTCTCCGAAACGAAGTAGCGCCACACGACATCTCTACCAAGACCTACGACAAGGGTCGCTACGACAGGAATCTCGTGACCCTCGAACAGTTCAAGCCAGCGGGCTGAACCGACAATGATCCGACTTGCCCAGCTTTTCACCGGAGGAGTTGGCTCCGAGATCGTCCGTCGGTGCTTTCGACATCGTGATCTAGAGCTCGTGGCAGTGCTCGTACACTCAGAAGACAAGGTCGGGCGCGACTCTGGGCTTGTGGTCGGCGAAGACGCCAATGGCGTCATCACCACCATGAGCCTTGAGGATGTCATCGCCCGAAAGCCGGACGCGGCGATCTACTCGGGAATGCTCTGGGACGTCGACATGATCGAGAAACTGCTCTGCGCCGGGATCAACGTGTATACGGGGATGGGAGGCTACTTCCTTCCCGGAGAGCCTGAGTTCGAGAGGCTCAACGCAGCAGGCCTTCAGGGCGGTGCCTCGCTCGCCGCAGGCGGTAACATCCCGGGACTGATCAGCGATGTCTTCCCTTTGTTTGTCACCGGTTACACCGCTAGGGTCAACTCGATACGCGTATGGCAGCGCAACCACGTGTCGACCTATCCCTCGGCCACACAAATCCAAAGCGGTCTCGGCATAGGCGTCGAACCTCATGCCACCAGCGAACAGGCCGCAGTCGACGCCGGATGGCTCTGGGCTATGCGTCAATCGGCGCGAATGGTGGCCGCCGGCCTCGGTATCGAGTGCAGCAACGTCATCCCCCAAGACAAGCGCGTCGCGCTGGCCACGGAGGACATGGTGTTGCCCGGGTCGGGACTCCTGGTAAAGGCGGGTACCGTGGCCGGCGCGCAATGGGAGTTCCGGGCGTTCAGCGGCGACCATGAATACCTGAGGATCACCAACGAGCAAACGGCCATCCTCGGTCTCGGTCCAGGCTGGCGCGCGAACCACGAGGAGCCTCCGTGGCGAGTAGAGGTCGACGGTGACCCCCCTATTGTTGCTACGTTTGGGTGGCCCAACGGCGTTGAACCGGGCGACGCAACGTCCCGACTGAATGCCTCGCGCGCCATGAACATGATTCTACGCCTGGTCTCAGCACCTCCTGGGTGCGTATCGGTGCTCGACTTCCCCCCAGCTGTTTCGATTGGGGGTCTCGGGTCTGGGACGGGGCGTAAGCAATGACCGATCGGCCCTTCTGAGAGGAGTGGTTGTGGACAAAACACTTATCGAGTATGAGGTCAGCGACCGCATCGCCACCATCACGTTGAACCGGCCCGAAGCCGCCAACGCTCAGAACTTCGAGTTGCTCGACGAACTCGATGGAGCTTGGCGGCAGGCCGCTGACGATCCCGACGTGAGGGTCATCGTGCTCCAAGCCAACGGGAAACACTTCTCGGCGGGTCACGACATCAAAGGCGTCGGTGAGGGCGAACCGGTCAAATACACCGTCGCTGGGATATACGAAGTGGAGGCCAGGCGCTACCTCGAATACGCGCTGCGATGGCGGAACGTGCCCAAACCCTCGATCGCCGCCGTCCATGGTGTCTGTATCGGCGGTGGATTGCTTTTGTGCTGGCCTTGCGACCTGATCATCGCGGCGGACAACGCCACGTTCTCCGACCCCGTCGTCAGCATGGGGATCGGCGGAGTCGAGTACCACGGTCATACGTGGGAGTGGGGTCCACGTAAGGCCAAGGAGATGCTGTTCACCGGTCGGAAGATGACGGCCGCGGAGGCGGAGAAGGTCGGGATGGTCAACCGGGTCGTTCCTCTCGAAGATATCCGTGCTGCAACCCGAGAGCTGGCTGCCGAGATTGCCCAGAAGCACCCCTTCGCCCTTCGTCAAGCCAAGCGCGCCGTGAATCAAACGCTTGACGTGCAGGGCTTCTATGCGGCGATACAATCGGTGTTCGACATCCACCAGACGGGGCATGGGAACGCACTCAGTGAGACTGGCGTACCAGTCCTCATGCTTCTCGAAGGGTTGAAAGCGGAAGTGTCCAAGGCCGCCGCCGTCACCCCCTGATCGCATCCTCGGTTGGCGCTGCCCACGTTCGGAGCGTCGCCTTGACCACCTTTCCCATCGAGTTGCGAGGCAGTCCCTCGACGAACCTGAGAGTTGTCGGTCTCTTGTAGGGCGCGAGCCCCTGGGCTGCACAGTGCTCCATGACTGCGTCGACGGAGCAGTTCGCATCCGGACGAAGGACTACAAAAGCCCACACTTCCTCACCGGTGCGGGGGTGAGGAACTCCCACTACTGCGGCGTCAGCCACATCTGGATGGAGAAAGAGGACCTCCTCGATCTCTTGAGCAGAGATGTTCTCTGCGTTGCGAATGATGATGTCCTTCAGGCGTCCAACGATGCGAATACGGTCGTCTTCACCGATCGTGCCGAGATCGCCGGTGCGAAACCACCCGTCCGCATCGAACGCGTCGGGATCGAGGGACGCATCGACGTAACCCAGGAACTGCTGAGGTCCCCGAAGGCGTAGCTCGCCTTCCACCACACGTATTTCGACGCCCGACGTGAGACGTCCGACGGTGGACCCTAGGTCCTCGTCATCAGGGGTTTCGCTGGAGGCCACTGGGAACTCGGTCAGACCCCACGCTCCCACCACACCCCTGACGCCCAGCACTTCAGCCGTCTCCCGGTTGACGGACTCCGGGGTGGGCGCGCCGCCGGCCACACAAGCGCGAAGCCGGGGAAATAGCGAAGTGGAACCCGCGGCGCGCTGAGCCGCAATGTAGGAGTGGAAGAACGGTGTCGCCGAGCCGAGGAGCGTCGGCGAGTGAAGGGCCATGCGCCCCGGTGTCGTTGACGCGTCGAAAGTGTCAAATAGTACGAGTGTTCCGCCGACCCGAAGTGCCGACGAGAGCATCGACACTCCGCCGATGTGGGCAAACGGCCAGGCAATCGGATACACGTCACCGGTCTTCATGCCGATTTGGTCCACCACTCCATTGGATGACGCGATAACCGAAGCATCGCTGTGGCGGACCCCTTTCGGATCGGCGGTGGTTCCCGAGGTGTAGTAGATCCAGCGACAGTCAGCAGATTCGGCCGGCGCACTCGGTAACTCGGCGGGATCTCCCAACGGCAAACGGAGCGCACCACCTACCGGTCGGCCCATCTCGAGCTCCAGAACGTCGACGCCGAGGCTTCTGGCCATTTCAGAGTGATCGAAACCTCGCCACGACTTCGGCACCACCAGCAACGAGGTCCGTGCCTGCCTGACGATGAACTCGACCTCCCGCCTGCGCAGGACGGGGATGATGGGATTCTGCGTCACACCGAGGCGCGCGCAGGCGGCCAGCATTAGAACCGCTTCCAAGGAAGTCGGAAGTTGCCAAGACATCACTCCCGGGATGTTCAGCCCCGTCTGGAGCAGTCCGGCAGCGACCTTCTCCGCCGCGTCACAAAACTGGGCTGTCGTGAGAGACCGACCATAGTCGTCTGAAACGAGCACCTCTCGCGGTCGAACTAAGGCAGCGTTCTGAACCAAATTCCAGAAGGTCCTCATTGTCGCCCAGTACCTCCGTCTCAGCCCCCCGAGCTCTCAAATGATGACAGGTTTCACTGCGGCATTCCACCGTGCCGCCCATGAGGCCAGCGGATACACTCGGAAAACGGACGGTGGCAAGTGGCCACGGTAAAGCTGTCGCCCGGATCAGCGATGGAGACGGGGAGGCAGGACGAGGGGTAGATCGAAATGCGTCCGGATGCCGGGTGGGGCGGCGACCACCGCAGGGATGGCGTTGATAGCAGCCATCGCCGTCCAGATGCGTCCCCAGAACCCGATATCGCCGTTCGGGCCCGGCTCGGTGGGCTCGAAGTTCACGCGGAAAGACGGGAGCCCCGTGAAATACAGTGCATATTTGGCGTCGGAGTAGCCCCAGTCGGGGTCGGTTTTGTCGTCCATGCGCCAGAATGAGCGGAAGATGACCACCGGTTTCCCGCCGTTCCAGATGCGCCATTCGAAACGCATGCCGGCCACGTGGCCTTTCGGGATCCGACCGGCTCGCACGGTCAGGTCGCGCAGGGCCACGGCGACGTCCCACTGAGTGTCGTATTTCTCGTTCTCGATCCCGAGGCCTGCGGCGAGCATGCTTATCGATTCGTAGAAGGTGCGTTCCATCGTCTTGATCATCGGTCCAGGGTCGGCTTTCACCTCGTCGGGGTGGCGGCCGAATCCGAGTCCGTCGAAACACATCGCCGCTGAAGGATGGTTGCGCAAATCGGCGACCTCCTGGACGACCACTTCGTCAATGCGGGAGGCGAGTCGGGCGAACGTCAGGGGTAACAGATCGCCGGTGAAGCCGGGATGGATTCCGGTGCCATAGAGGGAGACTCCTCCATCTCGGCATGCCGCTTCGATCTTGTCTGTCATCTGAGCCTCGATCACCGTCGGGTAGGTGAAACCCGAAGGGGTGACAACGTTCTTTCCGCTGCGCAAGATCAGGCATAACTCGTCCACATCCACATAGAGCGGCGCGTAGCTGACGCAATCCGCCTCTATGGCTAGGAGAGCGCCGAAATCACGGGTGGCGTCGACGCCGATCGGATCGATGCCCGATATCTCGCCTGCGTCAACCCCGTTCTTGTCTTCGGAGGTGACATAACAGCCGACAAGTTTGAACGCGGGGTTCTCCGCCATGTGGCGAATCGAGATCTGGCCCACACTGCCCGTGGCCCATTGGATGACGCGAAACGGGGTGGTCTGGTTCACGAGATTGGAGTCCTTTCTCCACAAGGCTTCGGGTGCAGCTGCTAGTCGGTTCGGAGCAAGATCACCCCACCGGGGGTCAAGCCGCCGCTTGTCACGACTGCGACCCGGGCATGGCCAACCTGGCGAGCGCCACCTTCGTGGCGCAGTTGCGCCACAGCTTCGTGCACGAGACCCATCCCATGAGTCCGCCCAGCGGACAGCTGGCCGCCGTGGGGGTTCAACGCTACGATGCCGCCCTCTCGGGCGATGTTGTGGCCACCCTCGAGGAAGTCTCTGGCTCCCCCGATCTCGCAGAACCCGAGCGCTTCCAGCCACGACAAGCAGTTGAAGGTGAATCCGTCGTAGAGAAGTGCCACATCGATGTCGCTTGCCTTGAGCGACGTTCGCGTCCACATGTGAGCCGATGGACCCAGGGTGTGTGGCTCATGTGTCATGGTGGCCTGATCCCAGGTGATTCGTTCCGTTATCTGGGTGCCCACGGCCTCCACCAGTACAGGGGGGCAGGCCAGATCCCGGGCCGTCTCGATCGACGAGACAATTACTGCGACCGATCCGTCAACTGGGACGTCGCAATCGTAGAGGCCCAAGGGACTGGCGATCATCCGAGCCGAGAGATAGGCATCCATGGTCAGCGGATCGCGGTAAATGGCATTTGGGTTGAGCGCGGCGTTCGCCCGCTGGGTAAGGGCGATCCATCCCAAAGTCTGCCTTGTCGTTCCGTAACGGGCGAAGTGATTCGAAGCTCGCATGGCGAGAGGTATGACCGCTGATCCCTCACCGTATGGACCACTGTAACCAGGGACGCGGCCCGGAGACACCGGCATCCCGTAGGGACTGGCATCGCCGGATGCCTCGGCCCGCACCCGGGCAGCGTACGACGCTTGCCACACGGTGCGAAAGCACAGAACGTGCCGAGCCAATCCTGCCGCCACAGCCAGCATCGCAGCGATGACCGAACCGGCTGGACCGAACGTCTCACCGCCCCCGTTGTACCAGGTGGGACGGATACCGAGCGCGTCCTCGAGGGCGCTGACGCCTCCCTCTCCGAACCCGCCGACCGGAGTGCCCCCGGGGTAGGTCGAGAGTCCGTCGATATCAGCGAACTGAAGTCCCGCGTCGGCAACTGCAGCCTTGGCTGCTTCTACGGTCATCGACAGGGGCGCACGCATGAGGCGACGACCAATCTGTGACATCCCGATGCCCGTGAGCGCCACTTTGTCCTCGAAGCGCTCGGCACGCACCAAGGGACGGACCCAGCGCCGGTGATCGGAAGGAGGGGTCGCGTCATCCGGGATAGGACTGTCGGCTTCGCCGCTCGGCGAATAAAGGGGGATCCAAACGTCCTCGCAGCGCTCGAATCTCGGCTCGACCCGCATACCTACACGCAACTCGTCGATGTCCACATCGACGATATTGGTGGTGAGTCGCACCCGTGGGTCATCGTCGAGGGCCACCAAGCCAACGCAATATGGAGGCGGGAAGCGCGGGTCCCACTGCTGATAGTTGACGGCGAAGCCGATGACCACCCCTCGGCCCCGCACGCGACGCCGGCCCAGGTTCTCCGATCGGCAGTACCTGCATACAGGCACCGGCGGGTGTAGGAGAGCCTCACACGACCGACACGAAACAATCGACAGCATCCCTTCACGACCGGACTCCCAGAAGGGTCGACTGTCATCGTCGACGACCGGCAACGCTCGCTGAGCATTCTCCATCGTCAGTCTCTGCACCATACCCACATCATCGGCATCCCCATCAGGTCTCAACGTCTCGCATTGCTTCGGGCTGGCCCCCAGCTGTGGCAAGATGTTAATATCTTTTTGGCGATCGAGGCGAGTAAGCGGGCGGTCGCCAGCGAGGGGAGGGGAGCTCGGATAGTGCGTCTTGACGGAAAAGTTGCCCTGGTGACGGGGGGCACCCGCGGTATCGGACGCGGGGTAGTCGAGATGCTCGCTTCCCAAGGAGCGTCGGTGGCCTTCACCGGACGATCAGAACAAAATGGTGTCGAGGTGGAAACGGCGGTATCAGAGGCAGGAGGCCATGCACTCTTCATCCCAGCTGACAACGGTGCCGAGGACCAGGTGTCAGGGGCGGTGCGCCAGACCGTTGACACCTTCGGCGGCCTGACCACCTTGGTCAACAACGCCATCTCCGACGATGTGGGCAGCGGCAGGGACACCCATGTCGACGAGATGGACAATGCGACATTCGACAATATCCTGCGGATCGCGCTGATGGGATCGTTCTGGGCCTGTAAGTACGCGGTTCCCGCCATGCGCCAGGCAGGCGGGGGATCGATCGTGAACATCTCCGCTACGTCGTCCAAGCGGGCACTCCCCCACAGACCGGCGTACCACGCATCCAAGGGCGCCATCAACGCGATGTCCCGGCAGATGGCTGCGGACTATGGCAAAGACGACATCCGAGTCAACACCATCATTGTCGGATTCATCTTCACCGCCTCGCCGACCATGACCGCCATTTTGGCCGATCCAGCTCAGCGGGCGGCCTTCGAGCGCAGCCTGATCCTTCCGCGATTCGGCGAGCCAGCGGACGTCGCTGCCGGCGTGGTCTACCTCGCCTCGGACGAGTCCAAGTACGTGACGGGCATAGAGCTCACCATCGACGGCGGCGCGCTCTGCCATCAGGCGCTCCCGCAAGTGGATTATGCGGCAATGAAATCTGATAGCTGACGGGTGGCTGGGAGGCGCCGGATGGAGCACTACAGCACAGTTGCTGATCTGCGGGCAGTGCTCGACGGCGCCAGATCAGAGGGTCGCAGCGTAGGGATGGTGGGCACGAGCGGGGCTATGCACGAGGGCCATCTCTCTCTTATCCGGCGATCGGTTGTCGACAACGACATCACGCTTCTGTACTGGGGCGGCGCCGCCGCCTTCGAGTGGATGACGTCGCAGATCGATTATGCACGAGACGCCAAGCGGGACTTCGCCTTGGCTGAGCAGGCGGGGTGCGATCTGGTGTTCTCACCCGCGAATCACGAATTCTTCCCACGGAAGCCGATGACCGTAGTCAGCTTGCCGGCGATGTCGAGCGCCGTACCTCATTTGGAAGATCCGTCCCACCTTGACCTTATTGCCATGGTGATGTGTCGGATGTGGAACATGGTCGGACCATGCCGAAATTACTACGGCGAGAAAGACTGGCAACAGCTTGCCATGTACAAGCGCATGGCTGACGACCTCTTCTATCCCGTCGAGGTGATTGGATGCCCGACCGTGCGGGAACCCGACGGTTTGGCCGTCTCCAGCCGCAACGCTCAACTGACCGAGCCGCAGCGAGCCGAGTCGCCCATCCTTTATCTGGCATTGGCAGAATGCCTGGAAGCGATGCGTTCAGGCATCCGATCGGCGGCACAACTCGAAGAGGAGTTCGCCGGGAAGATCGGCGACAGTCAGCGTATTCGTTACTTTAGCGCCGTGGACGCCGATACGGTTTCACCGCAGGAGGAGTTGCGCGGGTCGGTTCGCCTACTTGCCTCTATCCAGGTCGGATCGGTCCGACTCCTCGACAACGTTGGGCTCACCTTCCCCGACTGATGCCGTGCACGGCAGGCGGCAAGCGCCTTAGTCCGGGATCCCGTACGCCACCACCTTGACCTCGGTGTATTCATCGAAGCCCAGGACGCCCATCTCCCGACCGATCCCACTTTGCTTGTAGCCCCCGAAAGGGGTGTCGGGAGCATGGTAGGCGCCGCCGTTCACGTTGATGACCCCCGCCCTCAGTCGCTTTACGAGAGCGTCGGCCCGCTCGCGTGAAGCACTTTCGACTTGCGCTGCCAGCCCGTAGATTGTCCCGTTAGCGATTTCGACCGCCTGATCGTCGTCGTCGAACGGTATGACGCAGAGCACAGGGCCGAAGATCTCTTCTTGGGCGAGTCTGGACGCGGGATCGACATCCGCAAACACTGTGGGCTCGACAAAGTAGCCCTTGGCCATTCCCGGGGGACGGCGACCGCCAGTTACCAGCCTGGCTCCCTCCCGCTTTCCGATTTCGATGTAGTTAAGCACCCGGTCATACTGCTTCTGGTTGATCAGCGGTCCCATGTAGTTGCGGGGATCCGCTGGGTCGCCGTAGGTGATGGCCTCGAATGCCGATGCGACTTTCCCGACCATTTCTTCGTAGACCGAACGATGAACTAACAGCCGGGTGTTGATGGAACATCCCTGGCCGGCTTGAGCGCACGACCCGTAGGCCGTCATCGTCGCCACTGCGTCAAGGTCGGCGTCTTCGCATACGATACAGGCGGACTTGCCTCCCAACTCAAGGAAGACTCTCTTGATGGTCGGCGCCGCGGCTGCCATCAGGTGACGACCCACGGCGGTGGATCCGGTGAAGCTGATGAGGTCTACTCGCGGATCCTCTGCCAGCAACTGGGCCACTGAGTTGTCCGTCGTGGTTACGATGTTGAGGACGCCTGCTGGGATGTCGGTGTCCTCCGCGATCAAGCGTCCGAGGACGGTGGCCGTCCATGGCGTATCGGGAGCCGGCTTGAGGACTGCGGTGCACCCAGCGCCCAGCGCGGCGGTGAGCTTGGCCAGGTTGACCTGCATCGGAGCATTCCAGGGAGTGATACAACCGGCGACTCCAGCTGCTTCACGAAGCAGTTTCCGACGCGAGGGCACACCGAGAAACTTCGTGTCTCCCAGGTCCTCCTCCCAGCGGTATGTTTCGACCGTGTCTGCGGCATAAAGCAGATGTTTGATCGCAGTATTGAACTGGACTGTCTCCAGCGCAGGTTCGGTCGCGCCCACCTCGACTCTCGTCGTTTCCTTGATGGCTGCGGCATTCCGCTCCAGACTGGCGTGCAGCTGGCGCAGGCAGCGAGCCCGGAGCGCCCGATCGCTCGACCACGATGTCGAATCGAAGGCGACCCGGGCGGCGGCGATGGCGTCCTCCATGTCACGGTGACTGGCGTCGGCAGCCAGCCCGATCACCATTTCGGTGACCGGGCTCCGATTTTCGTAGGTCCTGCCGCCCTCGGCCACCCGGAGCTGGCCATCAACGTAGAGACGCTCCTCGATCAACGGCACTCCTCGGACGTGCAATCTCACCGGCCCCCCTCCCCTCCCGTCACCCACTGTGGGGCGGCCGCTGCGAAAGCAACGCCAAAGTGTACCGCCCTTTCCCCGTGGCCTCAAGGCGCCTGCCGCGTAATCATCTAGATGTATCGTCGGCCACCTCGGGCTTTTAATAGGGGTTTGTCCAAAAACGAGAGCTCGCAGAGGACGAGATCGTGATTAGCTTTAGATGTTTGCGGGCTTGAGTAAGCTCTTGGGTTGATGAGCGTCTCGGTGGAAGTCGCAGGGAGCGTCCTACACATCCGACTGGATCGGCCGGAACGGAAGAACGCCCTCGACCCGGCGGCCATTCTCACCATCGTCAGTGCTCTCGAACGAGCAGCGACCAACGACGCATTGCGCGTAGTTCTGCTCTCGGCGTCAGGTGACGATTTTTGCTCCGGCGCTGACTGGGTAGCCACCAATCGCGAGCCGGGCCAGCGGCCCCGCGCCGGAGGCATCCAGCGCCGGCTACCACTTCAGGCACACCGCCTCATCCAGCAGCTGACTGAGATACAGTTACCTGTGGTTTGCGCAGTCAGGGGATGGGCAGCCGGATTGGGTTTCCAAATGGCGCTGGCCGCCGATTTCACCATCGCCGCGGATCAGGCTTGCTTCTGGGAGCCGTTTCTCGAGCGGGGTTTCAGCCCTGATAGTGGTGCAACGTGGCTTCTCCCACGATTGGTGGGGATGGCCCGGGCCAAGGAAGTCCTGCTCCTGGGGAGAAAGCTCTCCGGCCGCGAGGCAGCCGAGTGGGGACTTATCCTCAGGGCGGTTCCCGACGCAGCGCTGGATGACAATGCTCGCGTCCTCGTCGACTCGCTCGCCAGCGCTCCTACGGTCGCTGTCGGCTTGGCCAAGCAATGTCTACAACGAGCCGCAACCCGCGGGTTGTTCGAGGCGATGGAAGCGGAAGCAACAGCGCTTGAGCTGACATCTCGCACCGCCGATTTCAGGGAAGGCCTCGCCGCATTCAGCGAACGACGCGCGCCCGAGTTTGAAGGCCGTTGAAGGCCCGAGACCCAGAATGACGTTCAGAACGATCATCTATGAAACGTCTCTGGAAGAAAGGGTCGCCACAATCACTCTCAATCGGCCGGAAGTGCTCAACGCCTTTGACCGGACAATGTGCGAGGAGATACGTGAGGCATGGCATCGAGCCAAAGACGACACGAGGGTCAACGCAGTGGTCGTACGAGCTGCTGGGGACAAGGCCTTCTGTGCTGGTTTGGATACCAAGAAGCCATATGGACAACCGGACCTGGTGTGGAACCACGAGGACCCAGGAGAGCTCCTGAGCCCCAAATGGCAGAAGCTGTGGAAGCCGGTTGTGTGCGCCGTCCATGGGATCTGCACAGCCGGCGCCTTCTACTTGGTCAACGAGGCTGACGTCGTGCTTTGCTCCGAGGATGCTACGTTCTTTGACTCCCACGTGACCTTCGGGCTCGTCTCGGCAGTTGAGCCCATCGGACTGATGCGCCGCATCGGGCTGGGGGAAACCCTTCGTATGGCTTTGCTCGGGAATGACGAGCGGGTCACCGCGAGCACCGCGCTTCGCATTGGCTTAGTGACCGAGGTGGTGACCCGCAGCGATCTGTGGGACCGGGCTCACCAGATCGCCACCGCCATCGCCCGCAAACCGGCGGCCGCCACCCAGGGTACGGTGCGCGCCATCTGGGAGTCACTCGATCGGCCATACCGGGCGGCCATGGACCAAGGCCTGCTCTACACACGACTGGGAAACCCGACGGGATCGGCCGAGGTAGCCCAACGGGGTCCCGACCTCCCCGAGCCGAGATTCCGCTGATGAGCTCGTCCGAGCGGCAACTGAGCCAGACCATCGCCGCGGTACTCGCACTCGACGGCAACGCGGGCGCGCTCGAGTACGAACAGGAGTGGCATACCTGGGGAGATCTCGCCGCCTCCGCCGACGCGCTCGATGACTACGTGGTCCCGGGAACTCGCGTCGGGGTGCTGCTGCGAAACCGCCCGGCCCATGTCGGGCTCCTCGTCGGTCTTCTTCGAGCCGGGGCATGCGTGGTGGCCATTAACCCGGGGCGGGGCGTTGACCGGGTAAGGGCTGAGGTGGCGAAGCTGAATCTGCCGGCGGTGGCCGGAGAGCCCGGCGATCTCGAGGAGTTCGTTCAGGCCTCGGTCCCCTGTCTGAAACTGGCCTCCGTAGAGCTCGGAGCCCCAATCACGGCCTCCGGTCATCTGCTCGCAGGGTCCGTGAGTCACGCTGACGGCGTCGCCGTCGAGATGCTGACCAGTGGAACGACCGGAACGCCCAAGCGGATACCGCTCAGCTACCAGACCCTTGAGCGCGTGCTGACGGGAGCCAAATACTACGAGCGGCATGCTCCCAACCCCGTGCGCCTGCGCACCGGAGTGGCCATTGTCAATGCTCCGCTGGTCCATTTGGGGGGATTGTTCCGGGTGCTCCAGTGCGTCACCGACGGCCGACCATTCTGCCTCCTGGAACGGTTCAGAATCGATGAGTGGGTCCAGGCGGTCCGGCGCCACCGGCCGGCCAGTTTGAGCCTGGTACCAGCAGCGCTGCGGATGGTGCTCGAAGCGGACCTCGATCGTTCCGACTTCTCCAGTGTCCGCTCGGTCATCTCGGGCACCGCTCCTCTCGATCCCGATGATGCCGACGCCTTCATGGAAAAATACGGTGTGCCGGTACTCATCTCTTACGCTGCTACCGAATTCGGAGGCGGCGTTGCCGGTTGGAACCTCGATGACCATCGCCAGTTCTGGGCTACAAAACGCGGAAGCGTCGGGCGCGCCCATCCGGGGTGCGAGCTCCGGGTGGTTGACCAGCACGGAGATCTACTGCCACCAAAAGACGAAGGACTGCTCGAAGTCAAGGCGGGACAGCTGGGAGACAACGCCGAATGGACTCGCACCACCGACGTAGCCCGGATTGATGAAGACGGCTTCGTGTGGATTCTGGGGCGTGCGGACCAGGCCATCATCCGGGGCGGCTTCAAGGTCCGCCCCGACGACGTGCGGGTCGCTTTGGAACGAGATTCGCGCGTCCGGGCCGCCGCGGTCGTCGGGAGGATCGATCACAGACTGGGCGCCGTGCCGGTAGCGGCCGTCGAGTTGCGCTCGGGCGCTGCCAAGACCCGCAGCGAAGACCTCCTCGCGAAAGCCTCCGCCATCCTGTCTCCCTACGAGCTACCGGTCGAGATCCGCATCATGGCTGCCCTGCCCCGCACCCCGTCCGGCAAGGTCGATCTCGTCGCGGTACGAGACAGCTTCAGCATTCCCGACCCGAAACCGGTGTCCAATGACTAGTGGCTGGCAATTTGGGGTCGCGCCGCTCCCCCAGGCCCTGGCTTTGGCGCCTCTCCTCCGCCGGTTAACCGCCTCGGTGCTCTCGCTGGAGCACGAGGAAAGCGAGGTGGAGGCGCTCATCGAGCACATCCGGGCGGCACAGAGATTATTAGAGGAGAGGGCTCCGCTCAACCCAGCTCCTCGCGTCGGTCCCGATGCCCTGTCCGACCAGCGGGTGTACATAGATCACTCACGAGCAATCGGCGCCTATAACGCTTGTTTTCCCGAGTACACGATGCAAGTCGACGGCGACCGGGCGTGGGGCACGGTGTCATTTCCCCTGGCCTATGAGGGCCCTCCAGGCATCGTCCACGGAGGATTCCTGGCACTGTTCTTCGACTGCGCCATCCAGCATCACAACTGTGATCTGGGCACGGCAGGCAAGACGACAGCCCTCAACTTGTCCTACCGGCGCCCCACCCCCCTGCTCCAAACGGTCCAATTCGAGATCGAGCGGTCCGCCGACGATAGGCGGATCAGCTCACACAGCAAAGTTATGCTCGATGGCACCCTGCTCTGCGCGGCGACCATGGAAGCCGTGGCCGGCGACCGTTCCCGTCTGCCGATGGTGTCCCCTCGCCGGAGGGCGTGATGAGTCCCATCCCCAGCAAGGATCCCGCCGGGTTCCCCCTCACCATTCCCGCTCTCCTGCGGTCCCGGTGCGCCACTCGATCAGAACATGCGCTGCTCATCTGCGACGAACAGGTACTCACCTACGGCAGCGCCGCGAGTCGCTCGGCTGAGCTGGCGAAAGCCCTAATAGCGTCGGGGGCAGGGCCGGGAACCCGCCTCGGCGTCCTCTTCCCCAACGGACCAGAGTTCGTGGTGGCCGTTTTGGCCGCGGCCCGCATCGGGGCGGTGGCCGCACCGATCAGCACCTTCTCGACCAGCACAGAGCTGCGCACCCTGCTCCGCAACGCCGACATCGACTTCCTGCTCGCTGCATCGGCGTACCGCCACCATGACTACATCGCGACAGTCAGGGGCGCCGTCCCGGAACTGGACCTAACGGCGCTCCCTCCCCTGTTTGCGCCATCGGCTCCCGCCCTGCGCGGGGTGGCCTTTTCAGTGGCGCACTCCCCCATCGCCCCGGGGTGGTCTCTGGAGGCGTTGCTCGAGAAGGCAAACGAAGTCGATGATGATGCGCTCTCGGCGTTCGAAGAAGCCGTGCGGCCCTCGGACCGGCTCGTGATTATCCAGACGTCGGGGTCCACCGCAGCACCCAAGGGCGTCATCCACCAACATGGCGCGCTCATCCGCCATGTTCACAACCTGAACAAGATACGTCGCTACGACGAACACGAGGTCCTCTTTTGCAACGCCCCCTTCTTCTGGGTCGGGGGATTCGCCTACGCACTGGTGGGGACCATGGAGGCAGGTGCCACCCTTGTCTGCTCAAACGCAGCCGACGCCTCCGACGTCCTCGACACCTTGGAACGCACGAAACCAACGATGACCAACGGGTTCGCCCAGTCGGTGGCCCAGCTCGCGACGGACCCGTCGTTCGCGTCACGCGACCTCCGCTCGCTAAAGCGCGGCAACCTCTACCCGATCATGCCTGAGGCCCGGCGACCCGCAGATCCCGACCTGCGTCACAATATGCTGGGCATGACCGAAATGGGCAGTGTCTGCCTGGCCAGCGAAGACGAGGCTGACCAGCCTGAGCACCGTCGGGGTTCCTTCGGACGACCGGTGCCGGGGGTCGAGGCTAAAGTCGTCGATCCGGACACTGGCCGCCCCCGTAACGCCGGGGAGCCCGGCGACCTTTGTCTACGGGGTCCCGCCTTGATGGAGGGGTACTACGGCCGTTGTCGCGACGAGACCTTCGACGCCGACGGTTGGTACCACACCGGTGATGTGTTCCATTACGACAACGACGGCTACTTCTACTTCCAGGGTCGCCGCGCCGGGATGATCAAGACGTCCGGCGCGAATGTTTCACCTCTCGAGGTGGAGTCCGCCATCTTGGAGGAGACCGGACTGGTGTCGCATGTCGTGGGCATCGATCACCCTACCAAGGGTCAAGTCGTCGCCGCCGCTATCAGGATCCCCGCCGGCAGACCTGTGCCTGACAGCGACGAGATCCGCTTAAAGCTTCGCGTCCGGCTGTCGGCATACAAGGTGCCCCGGCTCATGTTGATGGTCTCCGAAGCCGACATACCGATGATGTCGAGCGGCAAGCTGGACCTGAGGGCTCTCAAGGAGCGTTTTCGTGAGCAGTGAGCCTGTCACCTTACCGGCACTTCTCCGCTCCAATCGTGAACGCTACGGCGACAAAGCGGCCATCGTTACCGACGAAGCCGCACTCACCCACGCCGAGCTCGACTCAGCCAGCCAGGAGCTCGCCCGCCGGTTGGTGGCCGCTGGCATTGGCAAGTCCAGTCGTGTGGGGCTACTGATGCCCAACGGCATCGAGTGGGCCGTGACGTCCGCGGCAGTAATGCGCCTAGGAGCGGTGCTGGTCCCCTTGAGTACTCTTCTGCGTCCCCCAGAGCTTGAGGCGCAACTGCGGACAGCGTCCGTTACCGACCTTATCTTGGTCGAAGAATTTCGTGGCCGGTCCTACATCTCCGACCTATCAGAGATAACGCCTGGCGTGCTCGAGAGGAGCGGAGCCTCTCGCCCTAGCACCGGCGTGCCCAGCCTCCGTCGAGCCTGGGTTTCGGCGCACCTGCCGACCGCCGCAGTGGACCCCACGTTTTTCGACGCGCTCGAGGAGATGGTGCGCCCCGCCGACGATTTGGTCATCCTCTTCACCTCTGGCAGTCAAGCCGCCCCGAAGGGGATTATCCATACGCACCGCAATGCGCTGCAGGCAACCGCGTCCGGGTTAGCGGCTCGCTGTGTGGAAGCCAACGACCGGATTTACATCCCTATGCCCTTTTTTTGGACCGGCGGCTTCTCGGGCGGCCTCCTGACGATGCTGGTGGCCGGCGCAACGCTTATCACCGAAGCCATACCGGAGCCGGAAAGAACCCTCGCACTGCTCGAACGGGAGCGGGTTACCCTCTTTCGCGGGTGGCCTGACCAGGCAGCCCGACTTGCCGCCCATCCGCGCTTCCCCACAGCCGACCTGTCCGGCCTGCGACCAGCCAGCCTGCCAGCGGTGCTCCCACTTTCAATGCAACCGGCGAGCGGTGCGCGAGCGATACTTTTCGGGATGACCGAAACGTTCGGACCCTACTGCGGCGAGCGTCTCGATACCGACCTGGCCCTCGATAAACAGGGGAGTTGCGGTCGGCCCTTCGAAGGCGTAGAGGTACGCATTCTCGACGCGAAGACGGGAGCGGAGTGCCCGCCCGGCCAGCACGGAGAGATCACCGTTCGGGGTCCTAACGTGATGCGAGGCATCTGCGGGCGCACTCGTGAGGAGACATTCGACGTACGGGGCTTCTATCACACAGGAGACCTGGGGTCGCTGGACTCGGACGGCTACCTCTTCTATCACGGGCGCTGCGACGACATGTTCAAGGTTAACGGTGCCACGGTCTATCCCTCCGAAGTCGAAGCGGCCCTGCGCTCCGTCGATGGGGTCGTCCAAGCATTCGTCACGAACGTCAAGGCGCCCGACGGCCAGGACGCCGTTGGAGCAGTCGTGGTATCTCAATTAGACGTCGGTGCGCTCGCTTCCGAGGCGCGGGCCCGACTCAGCAGCTTCAAAGTGCCTAGCTACTGGCATGTAACCGATGAAATGGACAACGTTCCGCGATCGCCCACAGGAAAGGTCACCAAGGCGGGGCTGCAGTCGCTGTTCCAAGATCGTTCGTCCAGCTAGACAGTATCGAGAAAGGGAACTGTCGCTATGAGCTACGAGACCATCCTCTACGAGGTGGAAGACCGAATCGCCACCATCACGTTCAACCGGCCGGAGCGGTTGAACGCCATCAACCAACAGATGATCAAGGAGCTCAACGACGCCTATGCGCGAGCGGAGCGCAGCGACGACGTCTGGACGCTGATCGTGACGGGCCGCGGGCGAGCGTTTTGTTCAGGCGCCGATGTCGAAAAGATCCCATCCGACGGGAAGGTGCCGCACGAAGGCGACTATCTGTCCCAGTACTGGGAATGGGAAGCCCCCCAGGAGGCCACACCTCCGTTTCGTACGATGGCCAAGCCGATACTGGTGGCGGTCAATGGGATTTGCTGTGGAGCAGGCATGGACTTGGTCACCACAGGGGACATTTCCATCGCCGCCTCCGACGCCACATTCTTCGACCCCCACGTGAGCATCGGCGTAGTGTCTGGGCGAGAGATGGTTCGGGTGGCTCGCTGCCTGCCGATCAATGTGGCGATGCGGATGGCCCTGCTGGGCAAGCACGAGCGGCTGAGCGCGCAGCGGGCCTACGATCTTGGCTTGATCACTGAGGTCGTCGAGCCAGAACAACTGCTTCGCCGTGCCCGCGAGCTGGCGGAGATCGTCAACCGCAATGCGCCACTGGCCGTTCGCGGGACCCGCATGGCTATCCGCAAGGGTCTTGACCTACCCCTCCACGAAGCCGAGATGCTGGCCGAAGCGTTCCGGGAGCGAGTGCTGCACACCGAGGACTCCTTGGAGGGGCCGCGAGCGTTTCTGGAAAAACGTTCTCCCGAGTGGCGCTGCCGCTGAGTATCAGACGAGCATCGGGAGCTTGAGCGGCCCCCGTACGGTGCTGGTGTAGAGCAGTACTTCGTTTTCTCGGTCGATACTCCAATCGGGCCAGCGCCTGAGGGTTTCCTCCAAACCGATGCGTCCCTCTACGCGGGCCAGGGCGGCACCAAGGCAAAAGTGGATCCCGTAGCCGAATGTGAGATGAAGATCCACTTTGCGGTGAATGTCCAACACATCGGGGTCCGGGTACTTTCGTTCGTCGTGGCCGGCCGACCCCGTGACCAATACGACTCGCGCGTTCGCAGGGATATTCACAGCGTGGGCCTCGAAGTCGCGCATCGTCCAACGGGCCTGCACCGGGGATGGTGCCTCGAGGCGCAGGAGTTCCTCCACCGCGTTCGGCACGAGTGAGAAGTCTTTCGCCAGCTCCGAGCGTTGATCTGGGTAAGCGGCGAGCACGCTGGCCGCCCATCCGAGGTGACGGGCCACCGTTTCGGATCCTGCCCCGAACAGAAGGATGCCGAAGCTTCCCAGCTCTTCGTCCGTGAGCTTACGCAGTTGCCCGGACTCGTCGGTGATCTCGGCTTGGACGAGTTCAGTGAACATGTCGTCCCGTGGATTGCGTCGTCGGTCGGCGAACTGCGCGCCCAGGTACTCTATGAGCGAGCCGATAGCGCCCATCGCTCGTGCGTTGGCCATCCCGGTACTACCGGGTTCGATGTAGAAGACGTCGTCAACGATGTGACGCAAGCGCTCTTGGTCTTGATCAGGAACGCCGAGGAGAAAGGAGATGATGGTGGGCGGCAGGATCGCCGAGAAGTCTTGGACGTAATCGAAGCCATCAGAGCCGACGTGGGGGTCCAGCAGACGGGCGCACACCTCTCGGATGCGGTCCTCAAGCAACGCCACGCGCCGGGTCGTGAACGCTCGTGAGACCAGCTTTCGAAGGATCGTGTGCTTCGGAGGATCCAGATGGATGATCAGCCCGGTGTTGGTTGGTTGAGGGGCCATCGTCTCGAGAGTCGTGCCGTGGCTCGAGCTAAATGTGGCCACGTCTTTGTGGGCCTGCTCTATGTCCTCGAACCGCGTCAGCGCCCAAAAGTCGTGGCGATCGTTGTAATAGACCGGGGCCTCGTCTCGGAGTCGCTTCCACAAAGGATAAGGGTCGTCTCGGAGCTCCGGGGTGAACGGGTCCCAGTACAGGTCGGTCATTGCTCCTCCGGGTGTGGGGAACTACATCACGGGTTCAAGCTAGGACGTTGCGGATTTTCAGCTGCATGATGGCTTCCATATCTAAACCGAGATCGAGGAGTATCTCGTCACCGTGCTCGTTGAACTCCGGTGCCCGTGTCGGTCGGGCGGGTTCGCTGTCGTATTGTACCGGGGCAGCTACCAGCTTGAACGGGGCCCCGCCCGCAGTCTCGCAATTCTGGATGTAGCCGTTGGCCAGCGACTGGGGATCCGAGGCTGCTTCGATGGTGGTCTGCATGACCGTCCACTGGCCCGCAAAGTGGGCCAGCTTCTGCCGCCACACGTCGACAGTCTCCTCGGCGAACGCTCCTTGGAGCAGCGCTGCCGCCTCGGCGGCATGGGCCAGCAAAGCAGCATGGTCCCGGAATCGGATGTCGGCCGCCCATTCAGGAGTTCCCAGAATTTCACATAAGCGAGGCCAGTACTTTCCTGCCTGCAGGCAGGTAAAGGATATCCATCGCCCGTCCTTGGTCCTGTACTCGGCGGCCAGCGGATTCGGGCGGACTCGGTCAGGCTGGCCCCAAGGCATGCCGAGCGCCAGCGAAAGGGCGACGGCGGCGCCCTCGGCCCAAAGTCCCGCACCGAAGAGAGAGACATCGACGGTCGGGGCCGAGCCGGTGCGCTCCCGATAGAACAGCGCACCCATGATCCCCCCGGCGATAGTCATCGCTCCGATCGAGTCACCGAAAGCGGGGGCCGGTTGGATAGGTACTTGGTCGTATTCAGGCCGCGTCACGGCGAGGGCCATTCCTGTGCGGGCCCAGAAAGAGAGTGAATCGTAGGAGCCTTTATCGGCGTCGGGCCCGCGTTCGCCTTGGCCGGTTCCGCTCACGTAGATGATGTTGGGGTTGTGCGCCTTTATGTCCTCTGGAGTGATCTTGAGCTTCGTTCGAACTCTGGGCAGCTTATTTGTCAGGAACACATCGGACCTCTCTGCCAGCTTGTAGAGGATCTCGATTCCTTCGGGGACGGCCAGATCGAGTGCCAGGCTGCGCTTGCCACGATTCGAATGTTCCAAAAGGGCGTGGACGTTCAGCGGCATATCAGTGACCCCAGACGATGCCAGTCCGCGCATGGCATCGCCCCGCTCCACATGCTCGACTTTGATGACATCGGCCCCCCAGTCCGCGAGGAGCGCAGAGGCCGCCGGCACGAAGGTGTGTTCGGCGACTTCAAGTACGCGCACACCGGCCATAACTGCTGTCATCAGATCCCTCCCCATTCGGCTGCAAGAGTCATCGGGGAGCGCTACGCGACAGTTCCCGGTAGCGGCCAGCCAACGGCCTTGGTCTCAAGATACTGCTCGAAACCAGCTGCACCGTTTTGCCGGCCGATTCCACTGTGTTTGTACCCGCCGAAAGGTACATCTCGGCCGAAGGCTGCTCCACCGTTGATGCTATATGCACCGGTACGGACGCGTCGAGCGACCGCCTGAGCCCGTTCCAAGGACCCCGAGAACACGCCACCGGCGAGTCCGTAGATGCTGTCATTGGCCAAGCGAACCGCGTCATCGTCGTCCTCGAACGGGATTGCGACGAGGACAGGACCGAAGATTTCCTCCTGAGCGATGCGCATGGAGTTGTCCACATCACTGAACAAGGTGGGTTCGACGAAGAACCCCTTTTCCAGATGAGCGGGACGTTTCCCCCCAAGGGCCAAGGTGGCGCCCTCTGCCTGGCCTATCTTGATGTAGTCGAGTATCCGTTCGAGCTGTTTCCCCGAGACCACCGGTCCCATCATCACGTCAGGCCGCTGTGGATCACCGTAGGGCGCGGCCGCCAGCATGGACCTGAGGATTTCGACCCCCTCACCATAGCGAGAACGGGGCAAGAGCATCCGGCTGGGAATGGCACAGCCCTGCCCGGCATGGAAACAGACAGCCATCCCCGCCATCAATGCCGTCGAAAAATCGGCGTCGTCGAGAACGATTGTCGCCGACTTGCCACCAAGCTCGAGGAACAGCCGCTTCATGGTCGCCGCGCCTTTTTCCATGATCCGGCGACCAACAGCTGTCGAGCCTGTAAAGGAAATCAGATCGACCAGTGGTGACAGTGTCAACTCTTCGCCGACGAGGTGGTCCGACGACGTGACGACGTTGACGACACCCGCCGGTATGTCCGTTTTCTCGGCGATCAGGCGTCCCAATCGGGTCGCGTTCCAGGGGGTGTCCGGCGCAGGCTTGAGGATAACGGTGTTGCCGGTGGCCAGGGCTTGGCCAAGCTTGTTGAGCGTCACCTCGATCGGAAAGTTCCACGGCACGATCGCACCGACGACACCGGCTGGCTCCTTCCAAATCCTCCGACTATGCGTCGTACCGTTCGGGCCCGGGAGGTTGGGCAACTCGACCTCCCAGGGGAATTCGTCCATCAACTTCGCCGGGTAGGCAATGGACCATGCGACTGGATCATCGAGCTGCGGACCGTGGGTTGTCATCCGGGGACAACCGACCTCGAGGATGAGCTCCTCTCGAAAGTCCTCCTTTTCCTTTTCCAAGGCATCCTGAATCTGCTGAAGGCAGCGCTTACGGAGGGCTCGATTCGTCGACCAGTCGGTTGTGTCGAACGCTCGCCGAGCCGCGACGATGGCCCGTCTCATCTCGGCGGGGGATCCGTCGGCAACGTCGCCTAATACTTCCTCGTTGGCCGGGTTCACGTTGTCGAAGGTCCGACCCGAGTCCGCCTCAACCAGCTGGCCGTCAATGAGCATCCGGGTCTCGTGGTGCAAGGGTGAAAGGGGCGTCACGGGGCTCCTGATCTCGACTACCGTCTCGGCACGGTCGCTCTCATACTAGACAAAACATTTAGATGAACTCAACCAAGTTACGCAGGAAGGGTTTGTAAGCCACAGCTCATTGGGAGGCGGATGAGATAGATTTTGGCGATGTTCCCCGATGGGAAGGTCGCGGTTGTCACTGGTGTGGGACCCGGGGTTGGGCGCAGCATCGCGCTCAGTTTCGCTCGGCACGGAGTGGACGTGGCGCTGGCGGCGCGCGGAAGCGATTATCTGGCCTCGGTCGCTGCAGAGGTGCGCCAACTGGGGCGAGAGCCCCTTACGCGTCCAACGGACATCGCCGACGAAACCTCGTGTCGTGAGCTGATCGACGCCGTCATCGAACGCTTCGGTGGAGTCGACTACCTAGTCCAGAATGCTCATCACGAGGGCGACTGGGCAGCAGTACTCGACGCCAAGTCCGACAGCTGGCGGTCCGTCTTCGATGTGAACTTCTACGGCGCGCTTCACATGGTGCAGGCGTCCGTTCCCTCGATGCGCTCGCGCGGCGGAGGAGCAATCGTTCTGGTCAACTCCGGTGCCCTTATATCCACACCACCGGCCCTCGGCGCTTACACCGCATCCAAGGCAGCCCTAGCCGCCATGGCACGCACGCTGGCTGTGGAGATCGGACCTCTGGGCATCCGGGTCAACGGACTCCTTCTCGGCGGCGTGGCCGGGGAGAACATTCTCCACGCGGCCACCCGAGCGGCGACCGCCACCGGTGGCACCCCGGAGGAATGGCTCCAGAACCGCAACAAGGCACTCCCGCTGAGGTCGATGCCCACTCCCGACCAATGTGCCGGTGCCGTGCTGTTTTTTTGCTCTGACCTGGCGGCGGCGGTGACCGGACAGCACCTGAGCGTCAACAGTGGCCAGTGGACGACCTGAGCGCGCTGCTCCGGCCCTGGCCAGCCGCCTGGCTATGGCCGACTAGCCTGACTCCATCAGCGTCAAACCTCGAAGTGGAGTCGATCCATGCCTGCCGTGAAGGGACCGAGCCGCGTTCAGCGGGAGAAACCACAGAAGATCGCGGACGAGTTGCGGTCTCTGATCGTGAGCGGCGAGCTCGCTGATGGCGATTCCCTCGGTCGCGAGCCAGAGCTCGTTGAGCGTTTCGGTGTATCGAGACCGTCGCTGCGAGAGGCGCTGCGAATCCTGGAGACCGAAGGGCTGATCAGGGTAGTTCGGGGCTTGCACGGCGGCGTCGTGGTATGCGCCCCCGATCACCGGATGACGGCTCGGACCGCCGCGCTGGTGCTCCAGGCCCGCAATGTCTCGCTGGCCGACGTCTTCGAAGCCAGACGGATGCTGGAGCCGTTGGCTGCCAAGTCCCTTGCCGGAGCCCGGTCTCGGAAGACCGCGGTGGCCGAGCTGCGCCTGCTGATAGGCACAGAGCACGATGCTCTTGAGGATCCGGAGGCCTTCGGCCAGGCGAACGCCCGCTTCCACGAGAGGCTGGTGGCCCTGGCCGGCAACCAGACGCTGAGCATCGTCGCCGAAATGCTCAACGAGGTCGTCGCCCGAGCGGTGACGGCCGTCAGCCAGGCCGGAGACAGCGTTGGGTCGGTAGCGACACGCCGCCGAGGCATCAAGTCACAAGAGCGGCTGCTCAAGCTGATAGAGGACGGCGAAGCCACCGCGGCCGAGGACCATTGGCGTTCCCACATGGCCATTGTCAGCCGGGTCATGTTGGGACAGGACGCTGCGACCGTGATTGACCTGTTGCATCATCAGACGTAGACCCCTCCGGCTGGGCCTCCGCCACGGCCTGCTTGAAGATGTCTGCCGATCCCGTTTGAGCGGCGGCGGGGCGCAGCACCAAGTGTTCGACCCCTAAACTGGGTGCATCCAAGACCGCACCGAGCACGTCTACCACGGCGCCTGCAACCTCATCCACCGCCATCATTTCGGTCTGCATACCTGCGGCCGCCCACTTTTCGAGGGCCTCGAAAAGAATCTCGTGTTCGAAGCCCTGACCCATCTCCGTCCCGACGGTGACTCCGATCGGGATGGTGGTGAAGCGGAACTGGGGGTGCTCGATCCGCCAAGAACGCATCGTTTCTTCCAGTGCGGCTTTGCTGGCGCAGTAGCTGGCCAAGCCCCAACGCGGTGCACCGACGTTCTCTGTAGAAATGACGGCGACAATCGCTCGAGGCGCCAACACCGGGAGCAGCGCGCTGATCATCATGTTGACACCAATAACGTTCACGGCGAACGAGGCCATCCAGTCCTCAACGTCGTGCCGCTCGATCGGCTTGAGGATGCTAACGCCGGAAGAAATCAAGACAACGTCAAGCGAACCCAGCATGTGGGCCACCTCGGTGCCCACCCGAGCACAGTCGTCAGGTGAGGTGATGTCAGCTGAGATGCTTCGACCACCACCTCCCTCATCCGTTAGTGCGCGCAGGGCTTCGCCACGGCGGGCAACGACGACGACCTCTGCACCTTGCTCGATGGCCTTGCGGGCGAACGTCTTTCCCACACCCGACGATGCACCTACGACCAGGACACGGCGTCCCGACAGCTGCTGGGTTTTCATGGTGACCTTACTTATCGCCTGATAGAGAGGAGTCGGGCCCTGGGCTCAGATGGCGCTGTGGCCCTTGAGCATCGCGCCCCCATCGATCCGCAGATTGAGCCCGGTCATGTAGCGGGACTCGTCGCTGGCCAAGTACGCCACTAGGTGGCTGACGTCGAGCGGGTCGATCCAAGGGATCGGCATGGCTTGCATCACCCGGAACGCCTTGGCCGCGTCTTCCTTCGTCGGGTTTTCCATGGTGGGGCAGAAGATACGGTATAGGTCGTCGTTATGGAGGATATCGGTGTCGCAGTTGGTGGGATGGATGGCGTTCATGCGGACCATGTGGGGCGCGAGCTGCAGGGCCAGCACTTCCACATAGTTCGTGATGACCCGCTTGGCCCAGGCGTAGCCGACGCCGCCCGTCGGCCCCAGACTCTCCGTCGTACCTTTCATCAGGCCTGCCGTGGAGCCCGTAATGACGATCGACGCGCCGGCCTGTAGATGCGGCAAAGAGACGGCCACCGTATTCATCACCCCAATGAGGTCGACATCGGTGACATCAACGAAACCCTGGCACAGAGAGGGGTCCGCCATCGGACAAATCCCAGCGTTGGCCACCACCACATCGAGCCGCCCAAACGAAGAGATCGCCTCATCGATCACCGCCTGGAGCTGATTCCGCTCCCGGACATCGGCTTTTCGGGCAATGATCCGCCGGTCTAGTGCCTCGACCGATTTTACGGTTTGCTCGAGATCCTCGGGGGTGGCCAACGGGTATCGCATAGACCTGATCGGAGCGCAGATGTCGACTGCGACGATGTCGGCCCCCTCCTCGGCCAAGCGGATGGCGTGGCTCCGGCCTTGACCTCTCGCCGCGCCCGTGATAAACGCAACCTTTCCTTCTACCCTTCCCATGGTACCTCCCCTGGCGACAGCCGCCGACGACTGCCGGGCACTGGCTCAATGAACATCTTAATGTATTGGGCTCTCCTACACACTCCCCCGAGTCGGGGACCGTCCGGAGCGAGGCAGCCCAAGGCCGCGCTCCGCGATGATGCGGCGCTGAACTTCGCTGGACCCTCCGTAGATGGGCAACACGATCGAGTGACGGAACTCGTGCGCCAGCTCCCCATTGGCCGGTGCTGCGAGCACACCTTGTTCCAGGATTCCAGCCGGCCCGAACATATCCAAGAGATCGCCGGCCGCCCGCACCTGAGTCTCGGCGGAGAAGAGTTTGAACATGGAGCCTTCGATCATCGACGTCGATCCCTGGGCTTCGACCCACTGGCTCCGGAGCCGCAGGAGGGCAGCGACCTCGCGCTCGACGGCGATCCGGGCAAGGCGTTCCCTCACTGAAGAGTCCTCGAGAAGACAATGACTTCCATCGCGTCCGGCATGCACCCGGGCCGCGGCGATGGCGGTATCCAAGAGCCGGGCATCAGCGCCTCCCCCCGTCCGCTCGTACCTGAGCGCCAGGGTCATAACGGACCAGCCCTCGTCAACCCCCCCGACACGCGCTGAATCTGGGACCACCACGTCGCGGTAATAGGTTGAGTTGGTTCGCACGTCGCCGATCGTCCAGATCGGCTGTACTTCGACGCCTGGGGTGTCCATGGGGACGAGGAACATCGTGAGCCCTCGGTGCTTTGGCACCTCAGGATTGGTGCGGGTGAGGAGGAACACGTGGTGCGCCTCATGGGCCAACGTCGTAAACATCTTGTGCCCGTTGATCGTCCAGTGGTCGCCGTCCCGAGATGCCGAGGTACGCGCGGAGGCCACGTCCGAGCCTCCGTGAGATTCGGTGTAACCGAGGCAGATCAAAATGTCCCCTGCCAAGGCTCGGGGCAGCACATCTCGCTTCAGCTCCTCTGAGGCCGTGTGCAAAATCACTCTCGCTACCATCATCGTCATACCAAGACCGTCAGCGGGGATGCCACGCTTCTCCATCTCATCGGACAGAACCAGCAGCTCTACCGAACCTTCCTCACCCCGCCCCCCGTACTCGCTGGGCCATCCGCCGGCGTACCAGCCCCGTCGGCCCATCTCGCGATGAAGGCTCCAGTCGTGCATCGTGCCGGTACGGCGGCACCTCGCAACAAGATCCGGCGTAACATAATCGTCGAGGAAGTTGGCGACTTCGCGGCGGAAACCCGGAGCGCTGTCGTCGAGGTCGAAGTTCATATGCGAGAGTCCTCTTTCGACAAGACCAGGTCGGCAAGACGGTGATACTCACGTCGGAGATCGCCCCACACCAGCGAGTAGGCCTTGGCCCGGCGAAAATACAGCTGAATGTCATACTCTTGGGTAAATCCGTATCCGCCGTGATAGTGCAAGCTGTTGCGGGTGACATTCAAGGCGGACTCTGACGCGAAGCACCAAGCCATGGACGCCAATTTCTCGGCGTCGGCTCTGTTTTCGTCGCGAGCCCAGGCCGCTTTGTAGGCGAGTAACCGGGCCCCGTCAATCGCCGTGGCGTCGTCTGCCAGCTGGTGAGCGATGGTCTGGAACGTTGCGATCGGTGCACCGAATACCTGACGGGACTTGACGTATTCCACCCCGAGGCCAAGCGCGGACGCTCCAACCCCGACAAGTTGAGCCGCCCCGAGGGTCTTCCAGTCAGAACAAGCGGCTCCGAACAGCTCGACCGCTTCGGCTCCGCTCGAGACAATCGTCCGCGTCCCCGACGCCAGGTCGCGGTAAGCAAGCGATAGGTCTCCCAGATTTTCAACTCTCGACGCTGGCGGTTCGGCCTCGACAGCCACCAGGTTGTCACCGTCGAGTCCAACGACGAGTCGGGCGACAGCTCCCGCTGGTACGAGCCGCGGGGTACGGGCGGGGGCGGTCTGCAGTGAAACAGTGGCCGTAAACGCCGCAGTGCGCATGCTATCGAGGAGCTTGTTGGCGGCCGGCCCGCACCGAGCGAGCAGCCGAGCGGCAACGATCCCCTCGAGGACCGGCGCCGATGCCAGGCAGGCGCCTGCGGCCTCCGCCACCAGAACCAACTGGAAGAGGCTGGCCGGGGCGGTGTCTAGGTCTTGCAGCGCCATGGATGGCACGCCGAGGGATTGCAGACTCGCCCAGAGCCCGGCGTCGAACCCTGTGGCCTCTGCTCTTCGTACCCTCTCGGGAGTGGAGTGGCGCTCCAAAAGCGAGGTGACGGCCCCCAGTAGTTGGTCCTCTTCCGGGGTGAGTCTCAGGTCCATCTTTCCCTCCGAAAGCGTCAGTTGACAATCGGTTCCACTTCATAGAACTGGCTGGCCCAGCGTCGAAGAGAGGCGAATGGTCTCGCATCGATTTGGGCCAGCGCCGGATGCTCGATGTAGTCCTGATATCGCCAGATCTCGAGGTCGTCCCAAAGCGTGCTGAGGAATTCTTTCTCAACCCGCTCCTGAATATGCTCGGGGGCGATGTCTGATGTGTCCCCTGGATGGCGTGGCCACCAGATCGAATAAAACATGTCTGAACAGGCGTCATCGACCGGGGTGGTGGCGAAGACCAGGCGGTAGCTCACTGTGCCCTCCCAGGCGCTCACGGCCCCGCCGAGGCCGAATAGTGTGCTGTGTATTTTCAGCGCCATGGCGGCTGGGTCCTCGCTGCGTGCATCGGGCCACCCTGTCACAAACTTCCATTCGGCGCCGCTGACCTCAAAATCCAGTAAGACTGGGGTGACGGATGCACCGTGCACATACTTGAAGTGCATGCTGTCGTACGCATTCTCGGCCGGGAGTTGAGGGTGGACCGGCTCGTGCGCATAACGAGTGGACATCTCGGGGTAGGGGCGGTAGTAAGTTGAGGGATCCTGCTCGAAATCGGGGAACGACCTGAAGATGTCTGGCATCTCCCAGCGTGGGGGGTCTCCGTGAGGTTGGTGCCACACGAACACGCAACCATGTTGCTCCTGCACCGCCCAGGCTTGCAGCCTCTTCGACGCGTTGGGCCGGTCCTCATATGGGATGTAGCGATTGACACCATCGGGCCCCCAGCCCCAGCCGTGAAATGGACACTCCACACAGTCGCCCTTGACCCGTCCTCCGTGCCCGATGTGAGCTCCTAGATGCGGGCAATGGGCTGAGAGAACGTGGAGCTCATTCGCCTCGTCCCGGTACGCGACCAAGTCCTCACCGAAATAGCGCAGCGGCCGAACCCCCGCAGCCGGAAACTCTGCCGACCACCCGACCATGAACCAGCCTGTCGGCTTCCAAGTGAATGGAATCCTCACGCTTGCTTCCTCCTTCGGCCGCCATGCGCCCCGACGAGGACAGTACTAAATCCTCTAGACTATTTCAACGTACCGACCCCTCGGAAAGGTGACAGGGATGCCCTCGTTCACAGATGAGTACGGACCCTGGGCCTTCGTTGCCGGAGCGTCTATGGGCATTGGTGCCGCCTTGTCACACGAAGCAGCCCGGCGGGGCCTCAACGTCTTTCTGCTGGCTCGCGGTGCGGAGCAGCTCAGGATCACTGCTGAGGAGATCCGAGCGGAACACGGCGTCGAGGTGCGCACTCTGGCGGCCGATCTGGCTGATCCGTCCACCGCGATGACCGTCGCCGAGGCAGCCCACGAAATCGAGATCGGTTTTTTTGTCTACAATGCTGCGATAGCTCCAGCTGGGCGTTTTGTAGACGTCGACCTGGCGCCGCAACTCGCCGGTATTGCCGTCAACTGCTCTACGCCGGTTGCGCTGTGCCGCATGCTGGCGCCCCCCATGGTCGCCCGCGGGCGTGGCGGAATTGCCCTGATCAGCTCGAATGCCGCGAACGCCGGGGCCGTCAACTTCGCTACCTATCATGCTGCCAAGTCCTTCCAGATGATCTTCGCCGAATCGCTCTGGGCCGAGCTGGGAGCCTCCGGAATCGACGTCACCTGTATGCTGGTGGGCGCGACCGACTCGGAGAACTACCGGGCCTTCATGGCTACGCTCGACCCCGAGCTTTGCGGCAAGCCCCACACCGACGATCCGCTGGAGCGGGCTCGAGCGAGGCTCCTCAATCCGACTCGCCCAGAGCAGGTTGCTACGCGTCTGTACGACCAGCTCGCTTCCGGGCCAGTCTGCTTCGCCGATCCTGACGACGAGTTCGTCTCGCGGCGCTGCATGGCGATGCCCCGAGTGGATGCCGTCGCTGTGTGGCGAGGGGTCCAAGAGACGTCGATGCGGATTCCCGACCGACAGGCACTGTAGGTGCTCCGGGTTGTGCAGTGGACGACAGGCAAAACCGGAAGTGCCGCAGTTCGTGCCATGGTCGGACATCCCATCCTCGATCTTGTCGGATGCTATGCATATTCGTCCGACAAGGTCGGGAAAGACGTCGGAGAACTTTGTGGGCTCGAACCGTTGGGAATCCGGGCAAGCAATGACGTCGAAGCACTCCTCGCCCTGAACCCCGACTGCGTCTCCTACATGCCATACCGGCCGAACTTCGACCATCTCGAGCGTATCCTGGAGTCGGGCTGCAACGTGGTAACGACGATGTACATGCTGGCCGGAAGCGGCTACGGCGAGGAGCCGACCCGGCGTTTGAGAGATGCGGCCGTGCGCGGAGGATCATCGCTCTATGCCAGCGGCATCTACCCGGGGCATGCGCCAATGGTGAGCCTGGCCGTCAGCGCCATGTGCCGGCGCATTGACCGATTGTCGATCCTTGAATCTCTGGACATTAGCGGCTATGCGAATGAGCAGATGTTCCGCGCCCAGGGGTTCGACCTCGAGCCAGGCGATCCGGCCGCGGCCCTGGCCTGCGAGTCCGCGTGCGGTTCCTTCAAAGACCAGATCCCGGTCCTGGCCACCGCGCTGGGAGTCACCATCGACAGCATCGGTTTCGCTGTGCAGTTTGCCACCGCGAACGACGATACGGATTTCGGCTACATGACCGTGCAGAAAGGCCGCATTGCCGGCTTCAAAGGCACCATCTCGGGGATGAAAGACGGACGCTCGGTGATCGAGTGCAGCTTCGTTTGGAAGCTAGGCGACAACATGAAACCCGACTGGCCGGTAACCCACGGGTACCTCATCGAGATTGCCGGTGATCCGGGCGTTCGGTGCCTGCTTCAACCTATGGGAGAGCACTTTGATGGCACCGTCACTACGGCTATGCCCGCGCTCAACGCTATCCCCGAGGTGTGCGCTGCGCCCCCCGGCATCGTCAACCAGATGGGTCTGCCCCTAATCCGCGGGGCGCACCTGTTTAGCTAGCCTGCCCGTCAGGGCGCTTCAGGGCTCTGGAATATCAAAGTGGGCGTCGCGCCGTTCAAATGCGCGTTTCGTCCCGTGCTCGCTCCGCTCCTTCACAAAGTTGTACTCGCCGTCGCTGAACTGCAGATTCGTGCCGTACGCGTGGAAAATGTAGCTCGCGACTTCTTCCCCCTGGTAGGACTGCATCTGCTCCACCAACCGGAAGGCTTCTTTAGCGATAACGATGCCATCGGCCGGCATCCGGGCGATCTTCCGAGCCCACCAATCGGCTCGTGCCGCCACGCGCCCATCGGGAACGATCTCCGTAAAGATGTTATAGCGCTCTAAAGTCGATGCCTCGACGGTGTCCCCGGTGAGGAGTAGGCGACGGGCCAGCACCGGCCCCAGCCGGTGGAAGAACATGTGCAAACTTCCCAGTGCAGGGCCAATAAACCGGGTTGCCGGCATCCCCACGATGGTATTGGCGCCAACCACCGAGATGTCGGACATCAGGGCCAACTCCAGACCACCCCCTAGGGCGTATCCTCGTACCTCGGCGACGGTGACCTTCGGATAACCGAGATAGTCGTGATAAAAGTCGAAGGTCTTACGGTCCACCGTCAGCCGACGACGCTGGCTCGGACGCCCATGCTTCTCGTTACGCTCATCGCCGTTTGAAGTAGGCTGATCTCCGTACCATGCGTACGCATTCCCCATATCGGCGCCCGTGCTGAATATGCCATCGGCCCCCCGTAGCAACACCACCTTGATATCGTCGTCCTCGGCGAAGCTGTCCAGATAAGTCGCGAGTTGCCGGCGCATTGGAGGGTCGTAGGAGTTTCGCCGCTCGGGGTTATTAAGGGTGATTGTCCCGATTCCCGTTTCGGTGTCGCGCTCCATCAGGACTCGCTCATCGCTCATCGCTGTGTCATCCCTTTCAACGCCATGCCGACCCCGATCGTATCAGGTTTCATATAGATGATTTGGCGCGTCGCGGTTGGCGTCACGAGACTAAGTATCTAGAGCTTTCTGCCTAACGGTACCGGTCGCGAGCGATAACCTCATGGCCGTGCCGGTTTCCTCTCCACCTACTGGACCGTTGTCATGGCTCCGCGTCGTTGACCTCACCGATCTTCGTGGGGCGCTCTGCGCCCGCATCCTCGCTGATCTCGGCGCCGACGTCGTTCGTGTGGAGAAGGCCGGCGCGCCCTCGGAGCTCATTGAATCAATGGCACACCGCTACCGCAACGCCAATAAACGTGGGGTCACTGTTGATCTGTCTTCGGATGGTGGGCGCGAGCGGATCGAAACACTTCTTGGCGAGGCCGATGTGCTCGTCGAAAACCTGAAGGGCGATGACCGCCGGGCGCTGGACCTGACTCCCGATGCTGTACGCGGCAGGCATCCGCAACTCGTGCACGTTGCGATGTCTGATCTCGGCTTGGGAGGTCCGCGCGCCGAGTGGCACCTTGAAGCGCTCCCGGCTCTCGCCGCGTCTGGCGCTCTGCACGCGTCGGGGTTCCCCCAACTCCCGCCCTGCAACGCAGCTGGATATCTGGCGCACGACTGCGCCGCGGTCTATGGCGCCATCGGTGCCGTAGCAGCCGTGCTCGATGCGGAGCGCCGAGAGGACAAAGCGGGACAGTTGGTTGAGGTCAGTGTGCAAGAAGCGGCGCTCGCCGGTACCGCCCCGTGGTCGATCGCCTTGGAGAGCTACGCGATCGCAACAAACCCCTTGCTCTCGACCGAAGGTACACGCAACGCGGAAGGTGCATATTGGGTGCTTCCCGCCGGCGACGGCTGGGTCCGGGCAGTGATCGGCACGCGCCGACAGTGGGACGGCTTCCTCGCGTTGATGCGTTCCCCCGAGGTGCTCGTGGGCGAAGAGTGGTACAACCCGATGTACCGCATTATGAACGCCGACGTCGTTCGTCTGGTGGCGGAAGAAACATTAATCGATCGGAGCCGGTCAGAACTCTTCGACGAGGCCTTGGACCTCGGAACCACCGTCGGTGTCCTCCACACTGTCGGCGAGTTCGTCGACCATCCGCAAACCAAAGCACGTCGCTACTTCGAGGACACCGGGTTTTCTGGTCTTGAGGGTTTGCCGTTTGCCAGACACCCGGTAAACCTGTCACGCACGCCCGCATCTGTCCGGCTACCGGCCGCCACGACCGCTCGGGCATCGTTTTCGCCGCGGCCGCGGCGATCGGGTAGACCCGTTGGCACGAGTGGGGGCCTACTTCTCGAGGGCGTCCGAGTCGTGGAGTTCGGGGTTGCCGCAGTCGTCCCCGAGCTGTGCGGCGTTTTGTCCGAGCTGGGGGCAGATGTCATAAAGGTCGAGTCGCTGGCCCATCCTGACGTGCTACGACTGACGGGCGGAGGGGGCCAGCACATCAACCGGGCTATGACCTTCAACTCGGAGTGCCGGGGCCGGCGGAGCGTCGCCCTCGACTTGAGCTGCGAGAGAGGTAGACAGCTGGCTTTGGATTTGTGTGCCTCCGCTGACGTCGTTGCCGAGAACCATCGAGGGGGCGTGCTGGACCGGCTCGGCTTGGGTTACGAGGCCGTGCGAGCTCAAAACCCTCGCGTGATCTACGCCTCGTCGCAGGGATACGGTCGCCTCGGCCCCTTCGGCGAGATGCCTGCGTACGGGCCTCTCAACTCCGGGTTCAGCGGAATTCACCTGCTGTGGAACCATCCCAGCTCGCCCTATCCCTGCGGAACCTCCCTAAATCATCCGGACCACATAGCCGGGAAGTTGCTAGCCGTCTCGGTGTTGGCCGCCTTAAGAGAACGCCAGGCCAGCGGAGAGGGACAGTGGCTGGAGATGGCGCAAACCGAAGTGGCCGCGTACCTGGTTGGCGAAATCTACCTCGAAGCGGCCCGAACCGGCACCGCCCCGGAGCCAATCGGCAACGCCCACCTGGCCGCCGCGCCCCACGGCGTATATCCGTCCGCCGGCGAGGACCGCTGGGTGGCCATCGCGATACTCGACGATGACGCCTGGGTGCGAATGTGCGCGACGATCGGATATGAACCGCCCATTGCCCTCAGCACAGCTCCGGCGCGCTTGGCAGCCAGAGCCGAGCTCGACGAACGTCTCTCCGAGTGGACGCGCACGCGCAGCAACGTGGACGCAGCGCAGCTATTGCAAGCCGCCGGGGTGTCGGCCATGCCGGTGATGGGCCCGACGGATCATCACTCCGACCCCCATCTGCGCGAACGGAAGTTCATCGTCGAGCTTGAGCATCCCGAGGTAGGCACCGAACGCCATGTAGGCAACCCCATCCGATGCTCCCGCCTCACTCAGCGGACTGCAGCCAGTTCACCGTGCCTGGGCGCTCACACCGAAGAGGTCCTCACATCGATCTTGGGGCTGAGCCCTGAAGAAGTTGAGGCTCTCATCAATGAGGGCGTCTGTTGCTGAGAGCGTTGCCCGACAACCTCACCTCATTAGGTGGCCGTGCTCGCTCACGATCCGTACCCATCCACCAGGCCGGTGAGTCCGGTCGGGGTGTGCGGCCCGAAATGCGCCTGCTCGAGTACCCCGATGCCCACGCGGTCGCCCATTCGGGCCCGAACCACGTTCTGGAGGTGCAGCGACGAAAAATCGACAGGGTCGAAGTCGTCAAGTTTGATCGATTCGCGACCTGTTTCGAGCGCCCCGTGGTTACTACCGTGGGCCCAATACGGGTGGCTGTACCCGATCCCACGCATTCGGAAGGTAAACACCTTCTCCAGTTCGATGTGGACTTCTCCCTCGGATGGGTCGGAAAACCACAACTGTGCACGTTTGATCTCGCGCCGCCCGGGCTCCCATTCCAACTCATAGCGGATGTCGCTGCACTCCCGGACGCCTGCGGTGCTCCACGGGGCGGCCCCGGCCGGCATCGGGTCGAGCACCAGAGCGGATTCGAGCCACCGAGACCCGTCGGCATGCTCGTGCAAGGCCAGATGGGTGAAACGGTCGGCGAAGTGCAGCGGGGCCCATAGCCAAAAGGCCTGCGGCGCGCGACGTGGTCGATTCGTCTCGAGTTGGGCACCAGCCGGGCGCATCCCCCATGAGCGATCCCGGGTGCCGGGGACGTTGCTCGGATCGACCCGTAGCTCCTCGCCGTCTACCGCGATCGTCCCCTCCCAAGTACCCCACTGGGTCAGGCGGGTATGATCCATCGTCAAGATACCCTCAGGCGAGACCGTCCGCTGCCGAGGCTCTTCAACGGCCACGGTCGCTGCCCGGAAGGTCAGGTCGCATTCGATGCCATGCTCATTGCGCTCGACGACATAACGGATCGTGCGGATGGGGTCTACGACCTCGATACGAATGGGACCGATCTTGGTCGAACGGTCCAACGGCATTTCCCCGGACGCGAAGATGGAATGCTCGACGCCGTCGCGCACCAGGCTGAACGCGGCATCCACCACCCCGCGCACCGGATAGTGGCCCATGGCGGCACCGAAGTAGAACTCACCCTTCTTTTGATGTCCGTTGAACCAGTAACGGTCGTAGTGATTCGGATCCCCCGTAGCCGGATGTGCGATCGGATCGGCCGATGGGTGAATGGGAAAATCATCAAACGGGCTCAGCACGTCATTTACCCCCAAGTCGAATCGCTTGACTTATGACTCTATCTACTTTGGCGCACGGCGAGCAGTAGGTATCGTTACTCCCAGCCAGACTGTGCCGAGCGGCCCATACCAAGGGTCCTGCCGGCCAGTGAAAGCAGTCGATCATGAGTTGGTCGAGCTCCCCTGCCGTTACCAATCCTTCGTCGACGACGCGCTGCGCCTCTCGGATCATTGCGAAGTACACCCGATTCGCGACGAATCCCCAGGCCATGGGTTGGTCTTTAACAAGCACCGGTCGCTTGCCACAAGCTACTGCGAGGGCTCGCAACCGTTGGGCAGCGTGCTCGTCCACGTCAGGATGGACAATGATCTCAGCAAAGGGCATTACAGCCGGCGGAGAGGCCCAGTGCCAGCCGAGCACCGGGTGGGGCCGGTCGGTTGCGTAGGCAAGACCCGAAACGGCGAACCCTGAGGTGTTTGTTACCAGCAGGCAGCCTGGATCGACGACTGCGTCAAGTTCCCGAAACAGCCTGACTTTAAGCCCGATGTCCTCGGGCACAGCCTCCAGTACCAAATCACAACCGCGAACCCCGGACTGGAGATCGGTGGTGAAGTGCAGACGCGACATGACGTCTTCGACGGGCTGGTTCAGGTGTCCGCCCGCATGCGCCCGACCGAGCCCGTCAACGACGCGTTCGCGGGCGCGCTCCAACACGGCGTCATTTATGTCGATGCAAACAGTGTCTAGACCTGCGACCGCCAAAGTCTGCGCGATCCCAGAGCCCATCACCCCCGCGCCCACAACCGCTGCTCTGCGGAAGTCCATATCCGACACGTTCACGTCACTTCCCCACTTCGCCCAGTTCGGGCTTCGAGATTTTCCGGCAACTCATATCTCATCTAAGAGGTGCTCCAGCAGCGGCGCGAACATCATCAGGGCATCAGGGTCGGAGGCAGGCTCCTGCGTGCCGAATGCGATGCTGCGCAGGCTCATGCGCATCAGAATGATCCCGAAGCGCAAACCGGCAAGCGCCTCGTACCACGCCAGATTATCCAGCGTCTCGCCCGAGAGACGTTCGTAGAGCGCCTTCGACTCCTCTCGTTGAAACATGGCAGGTACGGGCGCCAATCCGTACTTTTGCGCCATCTCGCCGAAGAATCGTTGGAAGAAGGTGGTCCAAGCCAGGTCAACTTCGGGGGGACCCAGGCCTGCCATTTCCCAGTCCAAGACGACCACTGGAACGAAGTCCCGGTAGATGATATTGCCAGGGCGGGCATCTCCCCAGTTCAAGACGCAGCGGCGGTTCGAGGGCAAGGTGGCGCTGAGTACCTCAATAGCTCGCTCCAGCACTGGCACAGCCTGGCCGTCGCGGGCCCAGTCGTAGTACTTGTGACAGAATGCCACGAGCTTTGCCAGGGCCGTCCCGCCCGGCTGGTCCGACTGGAGGAACGCGGTCGTCTCGTCGTCGCCGCCGATCTGGTGAAGCTGGACCAGGACCTCGATGGTTGAGGTCTCTAATCGCCGCCAGTCTTGAGATGTGCCTTGGAGGAACCATCCGTTGGGGTCGAGGAGGTACGGGGGATTGTCGGACGGAACGAGGCCCTCGACCTGTCGCGTGACCATGAACGGGGCCCCCAGCCACACATCGGAGTCCTCCAGGTGCACGATCTCTGGTACGGGGACGTTGGTGCGCTCGCGCACCAGTTCGATGGCGCTGCGTTGGAGTTCCAAGTCGTAGCGTGGAAACGTGGGGTAGGGCGACCCGGGGGCGGGCGCCAGGCGGGCCACGAGTGCTTCACCGTTCAGCCGGAACAGGACCGTGTCGTTGGCCATACCGCTATCGGGGACGCGCACGTCGCTGACTGCGACTCCTTCCTTGTTGAGAAAGGAGTGGGCCCATTGGGTCAAGCCAGTTTCGAGCTGGCTTGCAGTTCGTCGCCACGGCGTCGTGGTCCCTGCGGTACTTTCGGTCACTGGAACACCTCGGACCCCTCGCCGGCTTCAGAACTCGATGTGGACAGCGTCGTACCCGCGAGCGAAGGTGGCGGGGATGATCTTTGGTTCGGTGCCGGGGACGATCCGCCACTCGGGCAAGACGGCCAGTAGACGTTCGAAGATGATCCGCAGTTCGAGTCTGGCCAACGGCGCTCCGAGACAAACGTGGGTGCCGAATCCGAACGCGACATGGTGGTTGCGGGTCCGAGTGATATCGAACTTGTCTGGGCGTTCGAAGGCCCGCTCGTCGCGGTTCGCCGAGCCATAGAGCAGGAGCAGTTCATCTCCCCCCGACAGGTGCTGGCCGTGCAGCTGGTGGTCGGAGGTTGCAGTGCGACGCATATTGACAATTGGCGATACCCAGCGAATGAACTCTTCCACTGCATCGGTGATCGTTTCAGGGTCCTGGCGAAGCTGGCGCTGAGACTCGGGGCGCACCGCCAACTCACGCACAATGCTTCCGATAACTGTGCGCGTCGTCTCCGCTCCCCCATCGAGCACCAGAAGGGCTTCCTCCAGAATCTTCCCATCGTCCCACAACTCGCCGTCGGTCTCGCTGTGGCACCACACCGACAGCAGGTCATCGCGCGGATCGCCGCGACGAGCGGCGATGGTCGTCATGGTCAGCGGAATCCATTCCGTCATGGCTTCCGCGCTCTCATCGGAAGGCGGGTAGGCCGGCTCGCTACCGTCAGCGGAGGTCTGACCTCCCGTATGCATCGTGGTTTCCGAGACGCGGCGCACAAGTTCCCAGTGTTCGTGACCATACCCCAGGAGCTCAGCAATAACCATGGCCGGCAACCGGGAGGCGACCTGCTCGACGACTTCAATCGTCCGGGCCCCCTTGGCCGTCGCCTCAGACAAAATGATATCAGCCAACTCCCGAATGCGCTCCTCGTGGGTGCGGACACCCCGCGGCGTAAAACGGCGCACGACTAGCTTACGTTGCTCCTGATGAGCAGGATCGTCCAGATCGATCATCGATCGGTTGTCGCTCTGGTCCATGCGAGGTCGAGATCCCTTGAAGGACGTATAGCGCGCTGTGTCCTTCTCGACCCGGAGGACGTCCTCGTAGCGTGAAATGCCCCACAGTTTCTGCACGGGGTCCCAGTGGACGGGGGACTCATCGCGCAGCCATTGGTAGCCCGCCCAGGGATCCACGTAGAACTGTGGGTCCAACAGATTGATGTATGGCGTTTCGACTGCAGTCATCTGCGACCATCCCTCCTCGATCTACTTTGCTCTACAGCTTGGCTACTGCCCCGCCGTCAACGTCGATAATCGTGCCGGTGATGAAGGCCGCTTCATCAGAAGCCAAGAAGGCCACGGCTGCCGCCACGTCATCGGAGCGGCCTTGCCGCTTGAGGAGCTGGATGCGTTGGTAATGCGACCAGAACAAGCCGTCCTCCCCCATCAGGTCCCCCCACCGATCGGTGAGTATCCGCCCTGGACGCACCGCATTGACGCGGACCCCATATTCACCTCCGCGACCAGCCAGGTGCTTCGTCAGTCCTTCGAGTCCCGCCTTCGATGCCTGGTATGACGCGGAGGGCTGGAAGCCGCCCATCTGCTCCAACTCGTGTTTGCCGACGCCCATGACCGCAGAGAGCGACGACACGAGCACGACCGACCCGGTGGAAGCCAGAAGGTGTGGCCAAGCCGCTCGACAGGTAAGCATCGACCCGTTCAGGTTGAGGTCAAGGATCGACTGCCACTCCTCTAGGGTCTCGCCTGGCCACTGACCGCCTCCGCCGGTGCCGGCATTGGCGACCACGACATCGATCCGACCGTACCGTGACCGGGCGGCGTCCATGACCCCCTCTATCTCAGCGGGCACTGTGACGTCGGCAGTGACAAAAATGATCCTCTCCCCGAGCGACTCGGTCGGTTCGTGGCGCGCGCAGGCGACCACTGCGGCACCCTCGCCGGCCAGCCGTTGAGCGATGGCCGCACCGATTCCGCTGCTGCCCCCGGTGACAACCGCTACCCGCCCGGCAAACCGTTCAGGCATACTTCATAGCGCGCCAGAGGCCTTGCGGGTGATGACGCCGCGGATGATGCGGCCATTTTTCATGTCGTCGTAGCCTTGATTGATCTCGTCCAGCGAGTAAGTGCGAGTGATCAGTTCATCGAGGCGCAGCTGTCCCAAGCGGTACAGCTCGAGCAAATGAGGAATATCGAATCGGGGGTTACCGCTGCCGAAAATGGTGCCCTTGATCTCTTTGTTCATCATGGCCAGGTCCATGAGGCTGATCGAGCTCTCAGTCTGGGTCATCGGGGCGACCCCGGTGACCACACACGTCCCCCCTTTCGAGGTCAGCGCCATCGCCTCTGCCATGAGGTTTCCGTACATGACGCTGGGGACCATGATCACCTTGTCGGCCATTACGCCGCCGGTCAACTCCCGGAGGCCATCAATCGCTTCTGCCATCGAAGCGAACGAATGGGTGGCGCCCAACTTGATGGCGGCCTCCTGCTTCAGCGCTACAGGGTCGACCGCCACCACGATGCGGGCGCCGGACATCACCGCGCCTTGCACCGCATTGATCCCGACGCCCCCGCAACCGACTACTACCACTACCTCACCGGGTCGGACCTGGGCCCGGTGCACTGCGGAGCCCCAGCCCGTCGCCACCCCACACGAGACGAGAGCGACAACCTCGGGGGGCAGGTCGCTGTCGACTTTGATCACGGACTGCTCAGCGACGACCGTGACCTCGGAAAAGGTACCGCATTTGGCATAGAGATTCAATGGCTGATCGCCGCAAAAGTGACGGACCACCCCGTCCACCATCTGTCCTGGCTTCATCAGCTCCGAACCGTTGTCGCACAGATTCTGGTGGCCGGTCACGCACCAGCGGCAGCGCCCGCAGGCCGGTATGAATGATGCGGACACAAGATCACCCGGCTGCACGGTCGTTACGCCGGGACCGACTTCTAGGATCGTGCCTGCTCCTTCGTGTCCCCCGATGATGGGGAACGGACTGGGCAGACCGTATTGCTCACGGATCTCTTCGGGCACAACCATGTCGCCGGTGACGAAGTGGTCATCGGAGTGGCAGAGCCCTGCTGCTTCCCATTGCACGAGCACTTCACCGGCGGCCGGCGGCGAGACTTGCATCGTCTCCACCTTCCACGGCTCCCCCACACCCCACAGCACCGCTGCTCTTGCTTCCATGCCCTTCCCCTTGGTCTCGAGGTGACACCTATTACCTAGATGGCCTGCTTGTATGCAAGCTAGCGCGTTTGCCCCAGCGCCTCCGGCTCGCGGAGGTGGTCAAGGGGTTATCAGTATCTTGCTGTGCTCGGAGGGTGGCCGGAGCTGGGAAAACGCCTCGGCAACGTCATCGAGGCTTCGTGTGGCGGTAATCCACGGCCGGATGTCCACGACGCTCTCAGCAATCCAGCGCAAGGAGGTGGCAAACTCCTCAGGTCGATAGGCAAACACGAACTGCAGCGACAGCTCTTTGGTAATGGCCGTGACCGGCGTGATGAGGTCGGGCTGGTTGCACACGCCGACGACCACCACCCGGGTGTGGGGGGTGACGCCTTCGATTAAGGCTTGGAGGACTCCGGGCAGGCCCACACACTCGAATACCACGGTGTTGGGTCGCTCACCGCCGGTCAGCAGCGGTGAGTTCGGCAAGGAGGGACCCGCGAGCTCGGCCCAGCTGGTGTAGGGGCTGCCCTCGTGGGCGTCAATTACAATGTCGGCACCGGTTAGTTCAGCCAACCGGCGACGGGCCGGCGAGAAGTCCGCGGCAACTACCGGACGGCACCCGCCAGCTCTGAGGGCGGCGATGACTGACAGCCCAACGGGGCCACAACCGACCACCAACGACACATCGCCTGGATGCATCTGAGCGGCTCCCACGGCATGAACGCCCACGGCGAGCGGCTCTGCGATTGCCGCGGTCTTGGCGTCAATGTCCGGCGGGACGGGCAGCAGGCGACTGGCCTGCAGGACCGTCCGCTCCGCCAAGGCGCCCGGAGTGACAGGCGAAAGCCCGATCAGTTGCGGCCCGGTTGATGAGTCCAGATAGGGAACCGAGGTGACCAGCGTTCCCGGTGCGAAGCGACGCTCCGTCCCATGGCCGTAATCGAGCACTTCGGCCACGAACTCATGCCCCAGTACAATCGGTGGTATCAGATCCGGCGCAGCAGCCTGCGCCTCCACCAAGTGGAGGTCCGAGCCGCAGATCCCACAGGCGACCGGCGCCACCAGCACCTGCCCCGACGCCGGCACAGGATCGTCCACTTCTTCCACACAGACCACACCGGCCCTAGCGACGGCCCCCCGCATCATTTTCCTTCATCTGCAAATCTGGAGAAGAAGAACGCTTCGGCGTTGCCGTACAAGTAGTTGTCGAGCACATCGGCAGGCAGGTCGAGGGCCGTCGCCTCGGTCACTGTGCGGGTGATAGAAAGCACCGGGGAATCGGACGCAAAGATCACCTTGTCTTTGCCTCGAGTTCTCATGAAGTGCAACAGCGTCTCGGGAAGACGGCGCGGTGACCACGCCGATGTCATCAGGTGAAGGTTTGAATACTTGATCATCAAGCGAATTGCCGTATCCCACCATGGGTCTGCTCCGTGGATCATGCAGAGCTTGAGCTCAGGGAAGTGATAACAGACCCGGTCGAGGTAGATCGGGTTTTGCACCTCGCCGGGAATAGGCGGACCGGGCAGCCCAGCATTCATGCACAGCGGGATGTCGAGTTCGCAGCACTTGGTATAGAGCGGAAAGTAAACGGACTCAGTCGGCGCATAACGACCGTCTCCCCAGAAGCTGGGCCCGAGCGAAACATATGCCACCTGGTTACTGGCCACGAACGACTCCAGGGAACGTAGCGTCGGCATCGGACGAAGAAGGTTGTGGCCCCCTAGGCCCAAGCTGAAGCGGTCGGGATAGGACTCGACGAACGCGCTCGCCCGTTTCGAGGGCTTCGTGATATTGGTCATAACGACGGCGCGGCGCACCCCGTGGGCGTCCATCTCCTCGAGCAGCTCCCCGACTTCTCTGCTGCGCATGTTGAAATTTGCCTTGAAGTAATCCTCCTTGACTCGCACCATCCAGTCAGGCTGCTGTCCGTCCCCCATGTCGACGTTCACCAGGCAATCGTGCGCGCGCGCAGCGGTGCTCATGTTGCACTCCCTTCCGTCGAGCGACGTGTGGTCGGTGTGAACTCGATGGGCATGGCCTCGAGTCCACTGACGAAGTTAGATGCTCTCCGAGGAAGCGGCTCTTCAGAAGCGAGGTGGATGTCGGGCAGACGCCGAAACAGCTCCCGGAACACGACGTTGAGCTCGAGGCGGGCCAGTGACGCACCCAGACAGAAGTGCCGTCCGAAACCGAAGGCGATGTGAGGATTTGGCCGCCGGTGGATGTCGAAGCGTTGAGGGTCAGCGAAAACCGACTCGTCGCGATTTGCTGAGGGGTAGAACAGGATCACCTGGTCGCCTTCGCGCAACGCCTGGCCTTGGAACTCCAGGTCCCGGGTCGCGGTACGGGCCATGTTCTGTATGGGCGATGTCCAGCGGATCATCTCCTCGACCGCCAGCGCCAAATCTGCAGAACCATCCTGCAACGCCGCCAGCTGTTCTGGTTCGCCGAGCAGTGCGAGCATGCCGCCGCTGATCACGTGGCGTGTCGTCTCGTCGCCACCGATGAGGATGAGCAGCGTCTCCTGGACGATGGACTCGTCGTCCAGGCGTTCCCCGTCGATCTCTGCTTCGCACAAGATGGTCATCAGATCCTGGCGCGGGTGGCGGCGCCGATCCGCGATCACCTTCAGCTGGCTTTCTCGAAACTCTTCGATGGCCTTCTGGGCGACCTGCATCGCTACCAGATCGGGCTCAGCAGGAGTCGGGCGCATCAGCTCCTCTGACCATCGAAGAAGCTCCTCCTGCATCTCGTCGAGACCGAGCATCCCCGCGATGACCATCAACGGAAGGCGGGCGGCTACATCCCAGACGAAATCGCATGCGCCTCGCTCGCAAATGTCGTCGATGATGAGCCGGCAGATGTCGCCTAGCTCGCCCTCACGGTCCGAGACACGCTTGGGGGTGAACCCGCGGTTGACCAACGAGCGACGCCGCTGGTGCGCTGGATCGTCCATCGATATCATCATCGGGAGGGACTGACCGTGGGGTCGCGGCGCGGTGCGGCTGGAAAATGTCTCTGGATCCCTCTCGATGGCCAAAATGTCTTGATAGCGCGATATACCCCATACGGCGGACGCGGGGTCGTAGAACACGGGCGCTTCGGCACGTAACTCGCTCCAAATGGCATGCGGATCGCCGGCGTACCAGTTTCCGTCGAGCAGGTTTAGTCCGTCCCTCAGCAACTTCGCTCCCTTGGTTCTCGTATGCGGCCCAGTAGTCCGTACTCGTCGGGGACCGGATGCACTGTCCGCTGCCAGTAGTCGAGCAGCGTGAACGGCCAGTTCTGAGCGATACGTCCATGTTCGTTCTTGTACCAGCTGTTCACGTGGGCCGCGCCCCAGGACATCCGATCGTTCTCGAGGTCGACAAGTTCGTTGAACGCGTCGTGCACTGCACGTCGCACCTCCAAGGCGCGGTGCTCGCTGCCCAACAGGAGACGGAGGAGTCCGAGGATATAACGTACGCCGCATTCGGAGAAGTAAATGATGCTTCCATTGATGACGATGTTGGTATTGGGCCCATAAAGACAGAACAGGTTCGGAAATCCTGGGATGGTAATACCGAGGTAGGCCCGAGCGTCGCCTGCCCAGTGCTCATGCAAGTCGAGTCCGCCGCGGCCCTTGACTGTCATCGGCGTCAGGAACTTCGAGGCAGCGAACCCGGTCCCGTAAATCAACACATCGACTGGTTCCTCGACCCCCCCCGAGGTCACTATGCCGCCAGGCCTTATGGCTTGGATGGCTCCACCGGCGAGCAGCCGGACATTGTCTCGCTTGAGAGTGTCGGCCCACGCACCATTGTCCCGCACTATCCGTTTTGCTCCTGGCGGATAGTGAGGCGTGCAAGCCTCGAGGAGGTCGGGCCGGTCGGAGAACTGCTCGGTGATGTATCCGAGGAGCATCTGTCGCATCAAATCGTTGATGACGCTAACTGACTCGCCGCCACCGTCCCATTGCGGATCGACGGTCACCGCGGCGATCGATCCATCACCCAGGCGCCAGAAGATGCAAAAACGGTGCCACTCCGAGTAGGAGGGCAGGTGACGATACAACCACCGCAACTCGCTCGACACCGGGTCGTGGTAGTCGGGCGTGGGACCCATCCACGGCGGCGTACGCTGAAATATCAGCAATTCGTTCACGAGGGGGGCGATCTCGGGAACGAACTGCAAGGCACTCGCGCCCGTGCCGATCACGGCTACCCGTTTGCCGGCAAGGTCGACAGAATGGTCCCATCTCGCCGAGTGGAAGGCCGGACCCTGAAAGGTTCCGAAGCCCGGGATAGTGGTGGGAAAGTTGGGCCGGTTGAGCTGACCCACCGCGCTGATCACCGCGTCGACCACGATCGCTTCCTCGGATCCTTCAGAGGAGCGGAAGGTGATCGTCCAGACAAGATCGTCGTCAGACCACACCGCCTCGGTCACCTCTACCCCAAAGCGAATATCGTCGATCAGCCCCCATGCCTCTGCGCAGGTGCGCGCGTACTCTCGGAGCACCGGCTGGGTCGAATACTGAAACGGCCAGTCGTGGCGCTGGGCGAACGAGTAGCTGTAGTTGTGATTCGGGTTATCCACCCGACAGCCGGGATATTGGTTCTCGAACCAGGTGCCCCCGACGTCGGTGTTCTTCTCCAACACCACGAAGTCGAGGCCGGCCTGCCGCAAACGATGGGCTGCCAATAGGCCCGATAGGCCGGCGCCGATAACCGCCACTCGAAACCCGCGGTCTGGTGCCACATCGTCCTTGCGCCACCTCGGCGCCCGGCGGTCATTGCCGCGGTGCCCCAGTTCTTCTACGAGCAGTGGGAGGTACGGAGCCATCTCGTCGCTGCCTGCCGCGAACTCCATGATGCGAAGCACATCGCCTTCGGACGGTATCGGGGCCTGACGGCAGCCACCGTCACGGAACCGAATCAGATGCTCGAGGGCCAACTTTTTGATGCCAATGGCCTGGTCTGGGGTCAGTCCGCCTCCGGGCAAGGTCGCCAGCAGCGGGTCTGCCCGGAACTCCTGGCGAAGCACTGACAGGTCGCCGGTGGCATAGGCCAGGGCCGGTAGCAACGCAGGAAGCTCAGCGTGCTCCAAGATAGCGGCCAGTCGTTCGTCTGACTCGAAAAATGGTTCGATTGCTTCCAGGAAAGGATTGTCCGCTCTCATCGGTTGCGTCTAGCCGCCGGTGTGCCGGACTAGCTCGGACGAGGCGAGATAGGTACTCTCGATCTCCTCGATTCGTCCTTCGATTTCGGACGCCGAGCCAGAGATGGCGACCTGCCCGTTGCTGATCACGTACGCCCTATCGGCAACCTGGAGGGCATCGCGCACTCGCTGCTCGACAAGGAGCACGCCGGCGCCTCGGTCAGCGGCGGAGCGCAGGGAAGCCAGGAGGCGCACGCAGACGAGAGGAGCGAGACCAAGGGACAACTCGTCGGCCAGGAGGACTGAGGGTTGGGCTGCGATGGCTCGGGCCAGCGTCAGCATCTGCTGCTCGCCTCCAGACAGCAGCCCGGCCTTGCGGTGCCAGAGTCGATGCATTTCGGGAAACAGTTCGAGGCAGGCCTCACGGCTTTGGCCACCGAGGCGAAAATTCTCCGCAGTGGTCAGCCCCATGAACACGGAGCGCTCTTCGGTGATAAGGCGCATACCATCACGAACCCTTTTGTGGAGCGGTGCCGTGGTGGGACGACCTTTGAACCATACTTGCCCACCCGACGGCTTCAGCTGACCGCTCAGCGCCCGCACGATGGTCGTCTTGCCCGCCCCGTTGACGCCGAGCAGCGCGACGACTTCCCCGGCATGCACCACGAGATTTAGGTCCTTGACGACCTCCACCGCCCCGTAGCCTGCACACATCTGTTTCGCCTCGAGCACCGAGGTGCTGTCGACGGTAGGGTTTTCGGTCATCGTGACCTCCGACTACTCGGCGTGCTCGGCACGGTTGAGGACCACGGAAGCAGCATCCTCGTCGTCTCGCTGAGCATGGGCAGACCCCAGGTAAGCCTCGACCACGGCCGGGTTCTTGCGGATCTCGGCCGGTGTCCCGTGTCCGATCAGCGCCCCGAAGTTGAGGGCAACGATCTGGTCACAGGTCCGCAGCACCATGTCGACGTTATGTTCGATCAGCAGGACGGCAATGTCGAGATCGCAGGCCAAGCGCCGGATGGTGTCGGACAGGACGGTCGCATCCGCCGGCCCCAAACCGGCCGCTGGTTCGTCGAGGAGCAGGACCGATCCGCCTCCGGCCACCGCTCGTGCAACGGCCAATAGGCGGCGCTGCGCGTAGCTGAGGTGGCGGGCCTGAGCGCTGAGCCTGCCCTCCAGGCCGAAATCTGACACCGCGTCACCGGCCGCGCCGCTGAGGTGGATACCCCCGGGATGAAATAGGTCGGTCAAGTAAGCGCTTCGGTCGCGGCGGTCGCTCGCCGCCATGACGTTTTCCTCTACCGACAGATCATCGAACAGTTCCAGGGACTGGAATGATCTGGCCAGGCCAGCACGGGCCCGACGCTCAGGAGTCCAGCCACCGATTTCTTGATCACCAAGAAAGATCCGTCCTCTGGTCGGCTTGACGAATCCGGTGATGGCGTCAATGGCGGTGGTCTTTCCGGCACCGTTCGGACCGATGAGGCCGAGCACCTGACCCGGTGCCACCTCCAGCGACAGACGATCCAATGCGACCGTCCCGCCGAAGTGTACCGAGACCTCCTCCAAGCGCAGCACCTGGCGCACGACTGTCCGCTGGGCAGGGGCAGCGCCGATCACGGCTGCCGGCTGTGTCCTGGTCGGCACCCGACGACGCAAGGGAGCCAACCAGCGGGCGTTCTGCCGCTCGGCCTCGGCGGACATGCCATTGGGGAGGTTCGGCAGAAAGACGAGGAGGAGACCGCCTGCGAGGATCAACAGATAGGTGGCTACGTTGCCGCCCAGGAAGGAGAAGACCTGGTTGGGTAGGGTGCTCGGCTGATAGCCGCTGGCGATCAGCGGGCCACCCAAGTGGCCGACGCCGCCGAGGACCGCGGTCTCGGTGAGGGAGATGGAGTTGAGGCCGACAAAGTTGGTGAAATCGGGGGTCGGCAGGAAGAAGGCGAAGAGGACGCCACCGGCCGCTGCGATCATTCCGGCCAGCACGAAGGCGTAGATCTTTGCCCCCGACACTGAGATCCCCATGGCCGCTGCGGCTCGCTCGTTTGTGCGGACGGCGATCAGGCGTCGCCCGGCACGTCCCCGTCGCAGGTTGGCCACCATCAACCCCAAGCCGACCAGGACGATGAGCGTCAAAGTGGCAAACCGCTTGGGATGCTCGAGCCCTCCTACGCCGAGACCGAAGATGCTCGGAGTGTCAGTGTTGTAGCCGTTGATACCGCCCGTGTAGTTCTGGTTGGTGAAGACCACCGCCTCCAGCGAGAAGGCCAAACCCAGGGTAACTATAGCCAGCGCCGCCCCCCGGGTGCGCACCCCGGCGACGGCGATCACCGCCCCCACCGGCACGGTTGCCACGATCCCGACAAGAGCGGCCAGCAGGAAGGGCAGATGGTCGCTCGAGTACAGCCAGGCCGATATCAGCGCGCCGATGCCCGCCATACCCATCTGGGCCAGGGAGACCTGACCGGCATACCCGGTCACCACTACAAGTGACAGGAGGACGACCCCGAAGAGCATTTGGTACTGCATCGCCACGAGCCAGTCGAAGGGCAGGACCACCCAGATGCAAAGGAGGCTGACGGCCACGGCGATGCCGATCACGTACGGCGGCACGCGCCCCGATCCAACCGACGGGACCCGTCCGAACGCTTCTTCCCGGCCGGCGATCGAACGGCCCTTTGCGTAGAGGATGACGGTGACGAAAATGAACGGGACCGCGGTGCTCCAGCCGGGGGAGGACACGTAGCGGGTGACCTCTGATTGGGCGATCCCCAGGGCCAAACCAGCGATTGTGGTTATGGGGAACGAAGAAAAGCCGCCTACCACGGCAGCGGCCAGGATCGGTATGACGATCAGCGAAAGGTTCTCACTACTCAGGCTGGTGATGGGAACCAAGAAGATGGCGGCCAATCCGCCCAGCGCGGCCCCTACGGCCCAGTTGGCCACGGCGATGAGGTCCGGGGAGATGGCTAGCGCGGCGGCGGCTGTCGGGTTCTCGGCAACAGCCGACGTAGCGAGGCCGAACTTGGTGTACTTGTACACCGCCCACAGGACGGCGGTGAGGACAATGACGATGCCGAAGATATAGAGCCGGTCCTCGCCGATCGGGGCACCGAGGATCTTCACCGAGCGCGTCGGCAGGATCGACGAGACCGGGCGACCGCTGGCCCCGAAGATGAGAAGGACTACTTCCTGACTCACCAGGAGAAGCGCCAGGGTGGCCACCACCTTGATCAGGTTCGAGGCATCCCTCAGCCGGCGGATAACCAAGTAGAAGAAGGCGCCGCCCAGGACCGCTGACGTGAGCAGTCCGGCCGGTACGGCCAAAAGGGCGGTCACGTGCCAGTTCTGATGGACCTCATAGAACACGTAGGCGGCCATCATCCCCATGACCCCTTGGGCGAAGTTGACCACCTTCGACCCGCGGAAGACGAGGACGAGCCCGACGGCGGCGAGGGCATAGAGGGAGCCGGCGCCGAGGCCGATTACCGCGAAGCGAAAGATGTCATTCATACCCTAACTCCGCTGCCACTCGAGGATGAATTCTGTTTCGATCAGCCGACGGCACGGTCGAGCTCGGGGCCCACGTCGAACCACCCGCTAGGGGCAGTCAGGTGACCGTTCTCGATCGTGTAGGTCTGGATGCTGGTGTCGAAATCCCGCCGGTCGTTGGCGACGGACCTGGGGACCATCGAGATAGTCGGGATGATCCCGTCTGTATTGGCATCGCGGAGATTGCTCAACGCGGTCATCATCGACGAAGCAGTCACGGCCCCTTTGATATTGGCCGCTGCGTCCAGGATTATCTGAGCAAAGACGTAGCCCAGCAACTCTGTCTGCTGTACCGCAGCCGTGGGGTCATAGGCCTTGATCTTGTTCGTGACAGCAGTGATGGCGGGGGTTGGGAACGACGGGTCGGGGCTGCTTACCACCTCGAGCACACCGTCGGCCAAAGAGCCAAGGGACTGGATAATCTGCGGCGTCACGATGATGCCGGGAACGATGACCGGAACCTTTAGGTTTGCTTGATGCACCGCGGTCACCAGCTGAACGATCTGAGCGGGCAGGGTCGTCTCCGCGATGCACTGCACACCGGCACTACTCATGGTGGCCACTGGCGCAGACAGGTCGGGAGCATTGATCGGAACGAACGAGGTGGTCACCGACTGCCACGGCTCCGCCTTGGCAACCTGCGTCTCGTAGATTTGCGCACCCTCAGTCGCTACGAAGCCGAGCTTGCGGCAGCCTTTGTTGTAAAGGGCGACAGCCATGCCGGCGAACAGCGCCGGGGCACCGCTGACCTCGAATGACACTGGCGTCGTCCCGTCGGTGACACCGACCACTGGGATGCCCGCTTGATTGGCCACGGACTCGTTTTCCTGATGAGCGGCCAGGATCGCTACCACATGGTCCTGGGCGGCCTCATGCTGACAGATGAGGTTGCCGGCGGCGGTGTCCTTGTCGTCGCAGACAATGAGTTTCGCATTGGTGCCGTGAAAGGCCGCCTGAAAGGCCGGGGTCGAAGTTGCTGTAGCCGACACCTGCGGACCCGAGAGGACGTTCTCCAACATGACCGAGTAGGTCGAACCGGTAGAACCGGAGGCCGTGGATCCACTTGAACCCGACGAAGGATGACTGCTGGAGCCGCATGCGGCCCCGATCAGACCCAAGGCCAGGCCAATGACAACGAAGCTTCTAATGCGAGCGGACGTGGACGTTCGCAACTGTGGTTCCCCCCTAGGACACGACCGAGCGAGTGGCTGGGCCTGATTCGTCTTTCACTCTATAACATCTAGATACTTCGGTGACGCTCTGACACTCTATAACATCTAGATACTTTGGATAGCTCGGTTGCCCGGCCTACCATGTCCGCGCAACGTGATGCGGATCGTCACTCACCCGTGCCCGCAGCTCTGCCTTCGCCGTCTTGCCTGTTGCCGTGCGCGGTAATTCGTCGGCTATGTACAACGCTTCAGGACACTTGAAGCCCGCCAGATGTTTCGCACCAAACGCCCTGATCTCGCCGAGGTCGAGAGCCGTCCCGGCACGAGGCACAACCACTGCGCAAACCCTCTCCCCCATGGCGGACTCGGGAAGCCCAATGACCGCCACATCAGCGATCTGGGGGTGTTCGAACAGCACCGCTTCGACTTCGGCGCAGTACACGTTCTCGCCGCCGCGGATGACAACATCTTTGAGTCGATCGACGACGTAGACGTATCCTTCCGGGTCGTAGTAGCCGAGATCCCCTGAGTGAAACCAGCCATTGACAAACGATGTCGCGGTGGCCGACGGATCGTTCCAGTAGCACTGCGCGACCTGCGGCGAACGGAAGCAGAGTTCGCCGACCTGGCCCACGCCGAGAATCTCGCCGTCTGGACCCTCGACCCGAAGATCGGCGGTCAGGTTAGGGCGCCCGACGCTGTCGGGGTGGTGCAGAAACTCGTCACCTACGTTCGTGCAAACCGCCGAAGTGGTCTCAGTGAGCCCGTACCCGTTGAGGATCTGGACGTCCGAACCGAAGGTACTTACGGCGCGGACGGGAAGATCAGGGGGAACGGGTGCACCACCGAGCGGGAAGCTGCGGACGGCGGAGAGATCGAACTTGCCCAGCTCGGGATAATCGAGCAACTCCCGAGCCATCGCCGGCACGCCGCCAAGTCCGGTCGCCCCTTCGCGCTCGGCTAGATGCAGCACCTCGGCTACGTCCCACTTGCGCATCAGCACGAGCTTCGAGCCGCCCATGGCGCCTCCGACGATCGATGCGATCCCGCCAATGTGGAACAGCGGCGCAGCGGTAACTGTCGTATTCTGGCCCGCCGGTTGAAGAGATCGCCCTGACAGCAGCTGGGCCCGTGCTGCGGCAAACGCCATGTTCATCAGGTTGGCGATGGTTGCCCGGTTACTGGCCAGCGCCCCTTTGGGACGCCCCGTGGTCCCGGACGTGTAGAGGATTGTCGCCGGATCCTCCGGCTCCGTCGGCACCAAGTCCTGCTCGGAGAGGGGGTGGCCGGCCGTGAGGTCCTCGAAAGCGACGCTGCCCAGGGCGGTAGCGCCGGAACCACGGACGCCGACGTAGTGGACCGTCCTCGGTGCGTCGCCGCTGTCGACGAGCCGGGCTAGCCGCTCGTCGTCCATGAAGGCCACCCGGGCACCGGCATCGTTGAGCGCGTAGGCCAACTCAGGCCCCGTCCACCACGAGTTCAATGGGACGACAATCGCCCCCAGCACAGCCGCACCCCAAAACGAGACGACGAACTCGGGGTAGTTACGCATAGCGATGGCCACACGGTCTCCCTTGCGGACTCCGAGCGCTGAGGACAGTTCAGCGGCGAGAGCCAGCGCTGCGCGCCGCACGTCGGCGAAGGTCAGCCGCTCATCTTCGAACACGAGGTGATCGAGTGCATCGTGGGCGGAGGACAGTCGAAAGACGTCAAGAACGCTTCGGGGCGCGCGGACAAAGGCCCGTAAGGGAATTCCGTTGAGGACGAACGGCGCTGTCTCGAACGGCGCACCCGGGCCGATGAGGGCCTGCAGACGCTCGTCGGCGGAGTACACATCGGCCGGCCCAAGGCTGACCTCGTCAGGTGCGGATGGCATCGCCTCTCCTATGAGTCACTAGCCGCGGTTGAGTGACCGCGCTTGTGCTGCCCGAGTTTCTTCTCCCAGCCAGGCGGGATGTGCGCTCCTAGTCCGAGCAGGCAGAACCGAATGAGTTCGCGCGACGAGGACAGCGGGCCGCCAAGTGAGTTGCCCAGGTGCACGTAGCGCTGATGAGCCTCGTAGACGTTGTAAAGATTGGAGGCCGCCAGCTCGGCGTCGCCCAGCTCGATCTGCTCCGATTGCATCGCGTCGCGGACCATGCCGGCCAGGACCAAGATGACGGGCCGGTGGGCGGCGCCGACCTGCTCGGGGGAGGTAACGGAGGTCTGAACGGTGAAGCGGGCCATCGCCCGTCCGAAGTTTTGGTCCGTCTTTCGCGGCGCGTCCGTTGTGGCGAAATAGAGGGCCTCGCCAAGACGCTCGAGGGGGTCGGCGATGTCGGCCGTCGCTTTGTCGATCATTCTGGCGAACACGATCTGAGATTCCTCGATCAACGCGACCAGCAGATCGTCCTTGCCTTCGAAATGTCGGTAAAGCACCCGCACCGACACGCCTGCCTCGGACGCGATGTTCTGAATTGTCAGATCGTCGGGGTCGAGCCGCCGCATCAGGCGGGCGGCCGCGTCGATCAAATCCCGGCCTTGCCGCACAGCCTTGTCCCTCGCCGGTCCGAGCGACCTCCCAAGAACCCGCGAATGCCAATCGGGCAGGGACGGCGCCCCCCAGACCCGGGCCGACGCCTCGTCTGGCTCCTCTGCGCCCGCGGACTCAGGCTGGGATGCCTTCGCCATCCTCAGAGCCGCGCCGAGGCGTCAAGCGTAGCGCCACGGTTATCGGTAGTCCCCGGCCGGAACGGCAGCTTCACCGCTCTCTCCTCTCCCCTTAGCCACTCCCTAGGAGCAGTCCGTGCGTGACCGTAACAAGACTTGGGGTACGCCGTCAATAGGAGGAGCATTTTTTGCAACTCCCGTTCCGGGTTGACGATAACCTGGTTGTCAGTTACCGTGCACCTCAGTACGGAGGAGCTGGGGTCTCTCCGACGGTTGCGGCAGCCGGGCCTCCTCGGCGGCCAACTTGAGCGAGGGGACAAGCATGAGCGAGAGCTACTCCACGATCCGTATTGAGCGCCTCGGTGCGGTGGAGCGGATCACCCTGAACCGCCCTGAGAAGCGCAACGCCCTGTCGTTTGAGCTTCAGGAGGAGCTGGTCGGGGAAGTCATGTCTGCGGAGCGCTCCGACGAAGTGCGTTGCATCGTCATCCGGGGAGCCGGCCCATCGTTTTGCGCGGGCTATGACATCACACCTCGGAGTCCGGATTCCTATCTGGCTCCGATGACTGTCGAGGAAGATGTCGCGCTTGTGCGAGATATCGCGAATCGGTGGGCCCACGTGTGGAACTGTCGTGTGCCGGTCATCGCGCAGGTTCACGGCTACTGCGTCGCCGGCGGCACCGACCTGGCCCTGCACTGCGACATGGTCATCGCCGCGGAGGATGCCCAGATCGGCTTCCCTCCGGTGCGCGCCCAAGGGGGCCCGCCGACGCACATGTGGGTCTACAACGCCGGCCCACAGTGGACCAAGCGGCTGCTTTTGACTGGCGATTTCATTACCGGAAAAAAGGCGGCCGAAGTGGGACTCGTGCTCGAAGCGGTCCCGGCCGGAGAACTCGACGACCATGTCATGGCCCTGGCCACCAGAATCGCGGCCATCGGCAAGGGCCTCCTGGCCCACAACAAACGCATCGTGAACCTGGGCGTGGAGTTGATGGGCCGAAGCCAGCTGCAGGTCTTGGCCGGCATCCACGACGCCCTTGGCCATCTGGCGCCCGAAGCGGCCGAGTTCAACGAGCGCCTCCGCAATGAGGGAGTCAGGGCAGCGGTAACCGAGCGCGACGCCGCGTTCCAATAGGCCGACAAGCGACGTAATCAAGGAGACTTGGAATGGACCCCTCCGCTTCAGACGACCAGAAAATGATCATGGAGTCGTCGGCCCGCCTAATGGATCAGCTGTGTCCAATGACGCAAGTGCGAGCCAACGCCTACCGAGACAGCGGGTTCGCCCTGACGTACCGCCGTCAGGCTTCGGAGCTCGGCTGGTTCTCGATGCTGGTTCCCGAGGACCTTGCAGGCGGAAATGTCTCGGGTAACGGAGTCCTCGACGCCACGCTCATCGCCTTCGAACGAGGACGGCACCTCCAGCCGGCACCGTTCGTGGGAACCAACGTGGTGGCGTACGCCGTGGCCCGTGACGGATCCCCGGACCACAAAGCCAAGGTCCTGCCCGGCCTCACGAGTGGCGAGGTTGCGGCGGCCTGGCTGCCCCTACCGACAACCCCGGGTCAGGGGATCAGCGCCACCCGCACATCGGCGGGTTACGAACTCTCGGGCCGCTCCACCCACATCCAAGACGCCGACAGCGCGGCATGGCTGCTCATAACGGCCGAGGCAGACAGTGGTGTCGTGCAAGCACTGGTCGAGCCGACTGCGCCGGGTCTGACAATCACCCCCCTCGACTCCCTCGACATCACCCGCCGGTTCGCCGAGGTGGAGGCGGACAAGGTCGAGGTATCGGCCGAGGCCCTTGTCGGCCACGGCGATGCGCGGGAGTTGGTGGAGCGACAACTGGCCGTGGCGTGTGTGCTCACCACAGCTGAGTCGGTCGGGGCGATGGACCACGATTTCGAGATGACCCTCCAGTACGCGAAAGATCGCATCGCCTTCGGCCGGCCCATCGGTTCCTTCCAGGCCATCAAGCACCTGCTGGCCGACACGAGCCTGATGCTCGAGATGAGCAAAGCCATAACTCTGGCTGCGGCCAACAGCGTAGGGGCCGACGATGGCTACGGTTTGGAGGCAGCCAGCATGGCCAAGGCCTTCGTGGGCGACTGTGCTATCGACTTGGCCCAGAACTGCTTTCAGGTCTTCGGCGGCATCGGCTTCACCTGGGAGCACGATCAGCATCTGTACCTGCGGCGAATCACTACCGACTCCGCTCTCTTCGGCGACCCCGCCTGGCACCGCGAACGGCTCTGCCAGCTGGCCGGGCTGTGATGGCAGCGTCCCCAATGGCCGATACCGACATGGAGGACTTTCGGGCCGAGGCCCGCTCCTGGCTGGAAGCCAACATGGAAGCCAAGCCGCGGTTGTCGCGCCTTGGCAGTTCCGACAGCCGGACGCATGAGGAGATCGCCGCCAGCCGGGACCTGCAGCGGAAGTTGTTCAACGGCGGGTGGGCCGGGATTTCCTATCCGAGCGAGTACGGCGGCCGCGGCCTGACGGCCGCCCACGAGCGGGCGTTCAAGCAAGAATCGCTCGGCTTCGTGATGCCCGACTTCGGGGGGGCAGGACATGTCATGTTCGGCGCCATCGGCCGGTCCCTGCTCGCCCACGCCAGTGCTGAGTTCCTGCAGCGGCATATCCCCAGGATCCTGTCCGGTGAGGAACTGTGGTGCCAGTTTTACTCCGAGCCCGAGGCGGGCTCGGATCTGGCCGGGATCCGGACCTCTGCGACCCGAGACGGGGATCGTTGGATCCTGCGCGGCTCGAAGATCTGGAGCACGGGCGCCAACCATGCCGACTGCGCCATGTGTCTGGCCCGGACCGACTGGAACGCGCCAAAGCACCGAGGCCTCACGTGGTTCGCGGTACCGACGGACGCCGAAGGGCTCACCATCCGGACCATCATGCAAATCAACGGTGCAGCTGGGTTCTGCCAGGAATTTCTCGACGACGTCGAGGTAAACCACGACGACATCATCGGAGAGGTCAACAAAGGGTGGGCGGTCGCCCAGACCATGCTGGTCTACGAGCGGGGCGCCGGCGACGCCGGCCCGACACCGGCGGAGCCCCGCCGACTGGCCCCCGATCTGGTAGCCTTGGCCACCAAGGCCGGCCGCGCCTCTGACCCCGTAGCGCGCCAGCTCCTGGCCCGAGCGCACGTGAACGACTACGCCCAGTTTCATCTGGGGCGCCGAGTGGCGGCCCGGCTCCGGTCCACTCAGACCCCAGACCCGGCCGTCGCCGCCTACGGCAAGCTGGCGTCGGGGACACTGGCGCCCATCCGAGCTCGCATTGCCGTCGAGATCGCGGGCGTAGCCGCCCTGGGATGGGCCGGCGGCGACAGCTCCGCCCAACAGACGGCGACGGATTACCTCAACGGCCGCATGGGTTCCATTGCCGCGGGGACCAACGAAATGCAGCGCAACGGCATCGGCGAGCGGGTGCTCGGGCTGCCTCGCGAACCGAGCTTCGACTCCAACAAGGCCTTCGCCGAGGTGGTACGAGCTGCCCGCAACTGGGACGGTCGCGTCGGGTGAGTCCCCCAGGTAAGGCCTATTTCGACCATGTGGCCATCGCGGTGAAGCAATGGTCCGATGGCTACGCGGCGTTGGTGACAGAACTGGGAGGCCACTGGGTGGGTGGAGGGAGTGCCGGAGAGTTCGCTCCTGCCCAGATCGGCTTCGCCGGCGATATCAAAGTGGAGTTGCTCCAGCCCGGCGACGTCGACGATGGCTTCGTCACCCGGTTCTTGGAGCGGAGTGGGCTCGGGCCCCACCACCTCACCTTCATGGTCCCTCACCTCGACCGCTTCGTCGCCGTCGCCACCAAGTACGGGCTCCCGGTCCTCGGCGCCTTTTTGGAAGTCCCCGACCGACCCGAGACCTTCGTGCACCCGAAGGCCAGCGGGTTCGGCACGCTCATCCAAGCCATCCAGTTCAGCGACCTGGGACCCGACCCTTCACCTCCCCAGGGCTTCCCGACATCGACGGCGCCATCACACCAGGTGAGCTGGGTCGCCGTGCGCGTGGCCCGCATCGAGGAGGCGGCGCAGTTCCTGGTTGAGGCCACCGACGCGTCCGTAGAGGACGTCGAGGGCGATGCCAGTTCGATCCTTCTCGGGTGGGAGCGCGGCCAGCACCTCCTCTTACTTGATGGGTCAGGCGGTGCTGTAGGCGTCGACCACATCGCTTTTCACCTTGAGGGAGCAGCGTCGCCGTCACCGCGATCGGTGCTGGCCGGCGGTGTCAGTAATCAACTTGTCGATGCCCCCGGGCTTAGGATCCTCGTCTGCCGGTGACCCCTCCGCCCCTCCTCGACGGTCTCCGGGTCCTCGAACTCGCTACAGGGATAGCGGGTCCCTACGCCGGGAAGCTGTACGCCGACTACGGAGCCGATGTTGTCAAGGTCGAGCCGAGGGACGGAGACGAAGCCCGTCGGTGGGGTCCATTTCTCAGCGGGTCGGATGACCCCGACGCCAGTGCCCTCTTTCTCCACCTCAACACCAACAAGCGTTCAATCACCCTTGACCCAAGCTGCGACCGGGGCCGAAAGGTGCTCGAGCGACTTATCTCGATAGCCGACGTCGTCATCGAGTCCTATCGACCGGGCACGCTCGAGGGCTGGGGTCTCGGTTTCGAAAAGATGAAGGCCATCAATCGCTCGCTCACACTGACCAGCATCTCGCCGTTCGGTCAGGACGGTCCCTACCGTGATTACCGGGGCAGCGAGATCGTCTACTGGGCTCTCGCCGGTATGAACTTCACCCGCGAGTGGGACGGACGGCCGGTGGTGCTCGGCGGGAACCTGGCTCAGTATCAAGCGGGAAACCTGGCGGCCGCGGCGACCATGGCCGCGGTCACCCAGGCGGAACTGACCGGCGAAGGTGTCCACGTCGACGCCTCTCATTTCCTGGCCCAGGTCGGATCGGCCAGCGGCGCCATGACTTATCTCGTCGCCCATGCCTACAACGGCCGGACGTCCGCGCCCCCGCGGCCGTCCCCCGAGGCACCACCGATGCGGTCGCCTTTCGGGCCGCTGCCCAACGGAACGTTTCGCTGCATTGACGGCGCAGTCATGGTCAACACCCTTCAGGCCTGGATTCCCCGGATGCTGCGAGCCATCGGCAATCGGGAACTGTCTGCGATCTTCAGTGACCCCCTCCGCCTAGCCGAGCCGGAAACCGCCGAACGCATCAACGAGATCGCCTCGGCCTGGTTCGCTTCTCGAGCGCGCACCGACGCGATGACCCAGGCCCAGCGCGAAGGCTGGCCGGTCACCGCGATTCAGGACCCGTCCGAGCTGGCAAACGACCTCCACTTTCGCGAGCGCGGAGCCGTAATAGAGACCGACCATCCCGTCGCTGGCCGGCTCACCCAGATCGGGCCGCCGTTTCACATTGACGGCGGCTGGTCTCAGCGCCGCCCTGCTCCCGGCCTGGGCGAGCACAACTCAGAGGTCTACGTGGAGTTGGGACTCAGCATCGAGGACATTTCGACGTACCAGGCTCTGGGAGTCATCTAGTGCCCGGGTCCGGACTACCGCTCGAAGGCCTGCGGGTCCTCGATATCACGGTCGCCTGGAGCGGCCCGTTTACGACGATGTTCTTGGCCGACCTGGGAGCCGAGGTGATCCGGGTGGAAAACCCATGGGCTTTCCCCAGCAGCACCAGAGGTGTCTCTCCGAGACCGACGCCCGAGGCAGTAGGCGCGGCCAATAACCTCAACATGTCCGGCTACCCCGATCTCGATCCGGGAGAGCGACCGTGGAATCGGAGTGCGGTCTTCAACTGGCACGGCCGGAACAAGCGCTCTGCCACCTTGGATATCCGGAAGCCGTCGGGCCGGGACATGTTCCTCAGGCTCGTTGAGGTCAGCGATGTCGTGGTGGAGAACAACCCGCCGAAGTTGCTCGATGCGCTCGATCTTGGCTACGAGCAGTTGGCTCAACGCAACCCCAGCCTGGTAGTTCTCCGGATGCCTGCAGGCGGTCTCACCGGGCCGTACCGAGACTTCGTGGGCTTCGGGGGAAGCTTCGAAGGATTGGTTGGGCTGCGGTCCTTCCGGGGCTATCCGACGACAAGCCCCGAGAACGCTCCGGGGTCTTTGCACATGGATACCGCCTCGGGCGCAACCGGGGCGTTCGCTCTGCTGGCCGCTCTACGGCGCCGGCGACGGACCGGGCAGGGCGCGCTCATCGATCTGAGCCAACTGGAAAACCTGGTACAGCAGATCGGCGAGATCGTCATAGCAGGAGCACAGGGCATCGTTTGCGGCCCGACCGGCAACCGCGATGACCGACACGCTCCCCAGGGCGTGTACCCCTGTGCCGGCGAAGACCGCTGGGTGGCCATCTCCGTGGCATCTGATGACGAATGGTGCGCGCTGAAGCATCTGATGGGAAATCCGGCGTGGGCCGAGGACCCGAAGTTCTCTACGGCCGATGGACGCATGGCGGATCACGACGAACTGGACCTGCGCATCTCAGGCTGGACGGAGGACCTGGACCGCTACGACGTGTTCCACCTCTGCCAGGCCGCCGGGATCGCCGCCGCACCGGTGATGGACGAAGCCGATCTCTACGCCGACCCCCAGCTCGCCCACCTCGGCTTTTTTCGGCCCCTCGAATCGCCGCACACGGGACGCCACACGTACCCGGCCTCTCCGTTGCGTTGGAGCGGCCCGTCGTTGCGCTGGGAACGCGCCTCCCCTGGTCTCGGGGACGACAATGAGTACGTCTACCGCGAGGTGCTCAAACTCACCGACGACGAGTACCAGGCGCTAGCAACCGATGGGCACCTGTCCAATGACTATCTCGACCGCCAAGGGCAACCACTTTGATGGCGGCATACCAGGAGAAACGATGAGCACCACCAGTCTCGAAGCTTTCCGCCGCGAAGCCCGAACATGGATTCGCGCCACCCTGGAACCAAAGTCGGAGGCCTCAGGGCGGACGGCGGCGAGAACAGAGACAAAGACGTCAGAGGAGATCGCCGAAAACCGGGAACTGCAACGGCGCCTCTACGAAGCCGGATTCGCCGGCATCTCATTTCCGAAGGAGCACGGAGGCCGCGGCCTCAGCCACGAACACGAACGCATCTTCAGGGAAGAATCAGCGAACTACGCGACCCCCGATTTGGGCGGCGCGTACGCCATGACCCTCGGTCCGATCGCCCGGTCCATGATGGCTCACGCGTCAGCAGAGATGTGCCGCCGCCACATCCCCAAGATGCTCGCCGCGGAGGAAATCTGGTGCCAGTTCTACTCAGAGCCCGAAGCTGGCTCGGATCTGGCCGGGATACGCACGAGGGCGGCGCGGGATGGAGAGCAGTGGGTCATCAACGGGTCGAAGATCTGGACGACAGGTGCGTACTACTCGGACTGGGCCATGTGCCTGGCCCGAACGGACTGGGACGTCCCCAAGCATCGCGGGCTCACCTGGTTTGCCATCCCTACCTCGGCGCCGGGGCTGACCATTCAGCAGGTTCCCCAGATCGACGGGAACGCCGGGTTCTGCCAGGAGTTTCTCGACGATGTGGTCGTCCCCGCGGAGGACGTGTTCGGGGCGGTGAACGACGGCTGGACGGTCGCCCAGACCATGCTGGTTTACGAGCGGGGCGGCGGGACTCCCATGACGGTGGGTTTGGCCCCCGGAGAGCGGACGCTCGCTCCGGATCTCGTCAAGTTGATCCGGCGCGTGGGGCGGGATCGAGATGCAGTGGCCCGCCAAGCGCTAGCCAGAGCTCACATCAACGACTTCGCGTTGGCGCACTTAGGCCGGCGCCTGAGCCGACGGCTGGAGGCATCCGAGACACCCAACCCGGCGGTCGCCGCCTACGGCAAGCTCGCGTCGGGGACCTACGCCCCGATAAGGGCCAGGATCGCTATCGAAATCGGTGGCCCCGACGCGCTGTCGTGGCACCCCGACAACGAGGGCGCCGACGAGGCGGCCCTCAACTACCTCAACGGGCGCATGGTGGCAATCGCCTCAGGCACCAACGAGATGCAGCGCAACGGCATCGGAGAACGGGTCCTCGGCCTTCCCCGAGAACCGACATTCGACTCGCGGAAGCCCTTCGCCGAGGTGGTCCGCTCGGCCCGGCAGTGGGACGGGCGGGTCGGCTGACTCAGATCCCGCCCTCCGGGCGCGGCCCGAACATGCAAGGTTGTTGGCGCGGCCCCGCCAACGACAGCTGTTCTGCGCCGGAGCCCAGGTCTTTGATCGCCACATAAAACCGGCCGGCCTCAATGCCGATCAGCCCCACGGTGCCGAGGATGCCAAGGTATCCGTAGGGCATGGTCGCGCTACCCGGATTCACGATTGCGGTGCCATCGGTCAAACCCCACACCATCGGGATGTGCGTATGGCCGCAGATTGCGATATCGACCCGGCGTCCGAAGACGGCGAGCAGTTTCTCGGCAACGACGTCATCGGAAAGTCCGACGAGGCGTTCCAGGTCATGCGTTAGTCCAATCGACATCCCGGCTGCCTCGATCACAAATGCTTCTAACACTCTCGGGTCCATCGAAACTCCCGGGCGTCGCCCGTCGCCCTGGAAGACGTCCCCGTTGCCGCGACTGGCGACGGTCGGTGCGATCTCGGAAAGTTGGTCGACGACGGAGATCACGTGAAGGTCTCCGGCATGAAGTACCCGATCGCAGCCCACGAGCGAGCGGAACACTTCGGGAGGCAATTGGGGGCCGGCCTCGGGAATGTGGGTGTCAGCTACCAATCCAATTTTCATCTCTTTTAGCATTCCATGTGGAATCGCACCCTTGACGCCGTCGACGCCACAAGATAGTTTGATACCCAACTCTTTGCTAGCGAAGGAACGAGCTTGGCTGTTCGGACGAAACTCACCCCCGACAAGCTGCAAGCCGCCACGGTCGGCCTCATGGGGGCGGAACGGAGGCTGCGCTCCAGGGACCAGCACGGTCGCCACCTCACCAGTTCCCAGTTGCGGGCGCTTTTCGCACTCGACGGCAAGGAGGCAGTCCCAGCCGGCCAGCTCGCTCGAGCAGCGGACCTCAATCCGGCCACCGTGACGGCAATGCTCGACACTCTTGCCCGAAACGGCACCATCGAGCGACGCCCCGACCCAGACGACCGGCGAGTGACTCTCATCTCGCTAACGAAAGCCGGGCAAGATCTCATGGCCGAACGGCGGGAACGGTGGTTCGCTCTTTGGCATAAACACCTCGGTGACCTTTCGCCGGAGGAACTCGAGTTCGCCGTCGATGTGATCCGACGTGTGACCCGGGTAATCGAGAACCTGTAACACACCAGACCAAGGGGAGGATCCCAGATGGAATATGAATTGGTGGATGCCGACAATCATTACTACGAGTCGGAAGACTGCTTTACCCGCTACGGAGATGAGGAGGTACAGCGCTTCGTCAAGTGGTACTCGCAGGGCAAAAAGCGATTTGTGGCGTTCGGTCAGAAGTTCCAGACGATGGTCCCCAACCCGACGTTCAATCCGGTGACCAAGCCCGGGGTCATGCACCAGCGGCTCAAGGAGCTCGCTGAGGGCGGCGACCGCAAGAACCGCGACACCAGTGACAGCCTCCGATGGGGTGGGCAGATAGAGCCGCTGTCCGACCACTACCAGAACAGGGACGCCCGTCTCCGCGTAATGGACGACCAAGGGGTCAACAAGGTGTGGATGTTTCCCACGCTGGCGGTCGGGGTGGAGGGGCTCAACCCCGAGAATGTCCAGCTGACCTACAAGCTCTTCCACTCCTTCAACCGATGGCTCGAAGAAGACTGGGGATGGAACTACCGGGACCGCATCATTTCGGCCGCGGCCATCCCCGTGCTCGATCCGGTCGAGGCCACCAGGGAACTTGACGCGGTATTGGAGCGCGGTGCTCGCCTCATCGTCCTTCGCCCCGGCCCCGCGAACGGGCGGTCGCCGGCCGACCTGTCATGGGACCCGTTCTGGTCGCGAATCCAAGAAGCCGACATCCCGGTCACCTATCACGTCCACGGCGGCGGCGACGCCTACGAGGACGCCTTCAAGTTGTTGTGGCAGCGCAACGGCGTCAGCGACCGAGCCTACGACCAGGCGCTCCAGTCGGCCCTGTTCTCCGGGGATCGGACCATTCTCGACACGGTGGCTGCCTTAGTGCTGGGCAACCTGTTCGGCCGCTTCCCCAAGCTGCGGGTCGCGACCATCGAGCTCGGCTGCGCATGGGTTCCCTATTGCCTGCACATACTCGACCACGCCGGCCTATCGATCACCGATCGCTATATCGAAGCGTTCGGGCAGAGGTCCGAAGAGCGACCCTCGGAGATCTTCAAGCGCCATTTCTGGGTGTCCCCGTTCCCCGAGGAAGATGTGATCGGCCTGACACATCTCATCGGCGCCGACCATGTGTTGTTCGGCTCCGACTGGCCGCACGCCGAGGGAACAGAGCAGCCGGGCGACTACGCCCGATACATCGAGAAACTCGACGAAGACGACCGCCGCAAAGTCCTACGAGACAACGCCCTCTCGCTTTTGGCACCCTCGGCCTAATCCCTAAGATCAGCGGAATGCCCGAGCCGAGGCCGGCGACGATACTGCACATCTCCGACTGCCACCTGGACGATCAGGAGGACAGTCTGTGTCGTCACGCCTTCACCTCGGCTATCGATCTCAGCATCGACCTCGATGTTGATCTCCTCCTCATAACAGGAGATCTGTTCGACCACAGCCGGGTTGGAGACCCTCTCCTCGAGTGGACGGCCCAGAGGCTCGACCACGCCGATCGGCCGGTGGTCCTTATGGTGGGGAACCACGACAGCCTCAACGCGACGTCGGTCCACCACCGATTCTCCGCTGAAGCCCGATGCAAATACGTCATATTCCTGGGCGACCCGGACGGGACGAGGGTCGACGTTCCCGGCACCGACATCGTGGTGTGGGGAAAAGCCATGGTCGAGCACGAACCGGCGTACCGGCCCCTGGCCGGCGCGCCGGAGCGCGTCAGCGGCCGCTGGAACGTGATTGCGGCCCACGGATTATTGATGGACGGCAGGGTCGACCCCGGACGTTCCTCGCCCATCCTGAGCGAGGAACTCGACGGGATCGACGCCGACTACGTGGCACTCGGACATATCCATGTGTTCCAGCTGATTCGCTGGGAACCTCTCACCGCCTACGCCGGCGCCACAGCATGGTCGACAAAGGGACACCCCGGAGCAGTGGTCGTCGACTTTCAAGCCGGCCGCCCGCCGACGCTACGCCACTGGGGCGTCGAAGATAAACCAAGAACCCAGCGTGCACACTCACGTTGAGCCCCGAAGTCGACTATGAGCGGGTGTATCGTCCCCGAGCACTCCAACCGTACCGGTGGGTTCGAGTTGCGGATACTGTCCGCGGGGCCTCCGGTCGTACTGCTGCATAGTTTCCCTAGTCGTCCGGGAGTGGCGACCCCACATGAACGTCCTAGGCAACGCCTGGTTCCAAGCGCTTCCGCCTCCCAAATCGATCCCTCTCTGAATTCTCCGACTCGTGTTGCCAGCACATCGTCAGAGTATTGTAGAACGACAAAACGGTTTTGCAGCCGAGAACGTCACATACGCGGTCCGGATAATCGCCGGGGCGCATGCCAGGGGTGGGTTTAGGTTTCCGGACGGTAGGCATGACAAATCTGCCTTGGTGCAGGTGCACGTCGTGGCGGCCCACCTGCTCATTAGACCAGAGCACATCCGCTCCGGGCCACGCACGAAAAACAGTACTCCTAATTCTCTTTCATAATGCGCGATTCAGGAGGAATAGAATATTCCCTACGGAGGGAGGGTAGCTCGTCACTGTTCGTGAGTCTCGCACTTAGGGGCCCGATCGTTGAGCATTAGTAAAAGGGGTATTTGTAAACACGATTTATGAGCTGAGTCAATCCAGCGCTTTCCTTCAGTCCGATGTGCTGCGGTCAAGAAGGAACAAACTCATGTTCGTCCGTATAGAGCTTCGGTCCTTCGTGAAAACGATCGGCTGATTGTAATAGCCATAGCTCCCAATCCGAGCCCTCTATAAAACGGCACGATCATCGACCGAGCGACAACAGATGCTCTCCTCCCAGGCTAGAAATATGCCGGGCCGCGATCAACGGTCCTCTTCAAGGCCCTGAGGACCGCACCCGGCATATGCGCGCCGGGTAGCCCCGGCGCATTGCTGCGCCGGGGCCCCCTCAGAACCGGACGTGCGACTTTCACCGCATCCGGCTCAAGCAAGCCCACAGGCCAAGGGCCGCGAGGCCCTTGGCCCTGTGGGGAACCGTGGCCGCCCACGTCCTACGACGTCCACGCCGTGCTGCCCAACATGCAGCAGTCCGTCGAGGTCGTCGCCCTCAGGTCCGTTCACCACAGCATGGCTGTGGTGTCTAACCTAACTTGCCCATCGGTTTGGTTGTCGTTGGTCACCGTCGCTCCTCACAGGCCCACCTGGCCACGTCAGCCTCCTTTCGGGTCCGGGCATACGCCCGGTATCCGGCCAGTTATCCGACACGACCGGCGGAGATGCCGGCCATCTGTCCCGGTTTCCTGTCGCCTTTCGGCCACCGGCATTCGCTTCTTGGCCATCCATATCCCGCTGGGGAACTGGGCCTTCCTCACGGTCGGCTTACCGGCCCCTGTCCCCAGGAACCGGACCCCAACGGGGTTGCCACGTTGCACACGCAGAGAAACGGCCGGGGAGGGCGCCCTCTGTACCCCGGGGACCGCGGTGCTCATCACGGCCAGCTGTGCGTGAACTGGCCGCCGCGTGCCGCATCACAACGGCAGAGTCCCTATGACCCCAGTACTACTCCCATCATCCGGGGCTTGCATTGACGAGGCATCATCCAAGGGTTCACGATCGTTCGCCCGTCCGGCCTTCCCTTCACCTGTAGTTCCCCTGGATGGGACAGGAACCCTTGGGTTTTTCCTCGAGCTTCACACCCCGCAGTTACCCGCAGCGCATGTCGAGGTAGGGACAGGAATCGAGAACTATCCTGGCTATATCTCCCGGGCAACGCGAACAGCCCGAACACGCACGAACCCTTCGAGACCGCGAGAGCGTGAGGTAGCCGGCCTCGACCGCCACACCGCCCACCCCCAGCAGCACCCCATCCCCGGCCCAGCGTCACCGCTGTGGCCAAAGACCTGATCAACCAGACGACAAACCACCGGAGGAACGACAGACCGGACCAGGTCGGGGAGGAGAACGCCGGCCCGCTCGGCGACCGGAAGCAACGTTTCCCCCGGAGCCCGGACTGTCCCAAGTTCAGGACAATTATTTCCGACAGACGCCCCTCAGCCTCCCTGGTACAGAGGAGGGACCGGAACCAGTCCCCCACGCCACCGAATCCCGATGGGAGACCCAGGAGCGATCCACTGCAAATATTCACCGTCCCCGAAGCAGCCGACGTCCTCGGCATCTCCAAGTCGCTGGCCTACGAACTGATCGCCCGCGGCGACCTACCCGCCGTCCGCCTCGGCCGGCGCATCATCGTGCCCGCCCGAGCCATCGAAGCCGTCCTGACCCAGGCTCTCCAGCGATAACGCTCTGTCGTTCCGCAAAGCGCGCAGCTTGTCGTTGAGGATCTGTCCCCACAACTCGGCGGCCGCCGCATCCATCACCGGACGAACCTTGGCGTACACCGTCATCGTCATGGCCTCCGAGCAGTGACCGGCACGGCCCATGACCGTGCGCGGATCGACACCGGCGGCCAAACTGGTGATCATGGTGTGCCGCAGACCGTGGAGATCGATGCCGGCGGGAACGTCGGCCCGCTGCTTGACCAACCGGAACCGGCGGGTGGTCGCATCCGGCCGCCACGGCAACCCGTCCACCAGCGTGCGCCTGCTGCCCTCGCCCCCACTGAACACCAAACCATCGGGTCAACGCGCATAGGCACGCCCGCCGCTTGCGTCAGGCGTTCTTCCACCCGCACCCGATGCGCTTCGAGCTGCGCCAACGCCACCGCCGAGATGGCCATGGTCCGCCCCACCCCCGTCTTGGTGGTCGGCCGGATCTGGATGCCGTCATCGCCGGCGGTGATGGTCCGCTCGATGGTCAAGCGGCCGGCGGCGAAGTCGACATCGCTCCATCGCAAGGCCAACGTCTCACCCCGCCGCCCGCCCTCCTCCGCCGCCACCCACAAGAACACCGCAAAGTCGGGGTCCGAGGCCTCGGCCTCCAACAGGATCCGGGCTGTGTCCTCCACGCTCGGCGCCACCCGGGCGCTGCTCGACGCCTCCGGTGGAGGGACTTTCATGACCGGGTTGGCATCGACGTATTCCATGGCCACCGCGTAGGACATGACCGCGGAAAGTACCGTCCGGACCTTTCCGGACTGTGGCCGGGCTGAGGCCCTTTTCCGGCTCCAGGCTGCGCAAGAACCCGGCGATGAGCCGGGGCGCAGTTCGCCCACCTTTCGTGCCCCCAAGACGGGGAGGATGTGGTTCTTCAGGTTGTTCCGGTAGTTGAGCACCGTGGTGGGCGCCAGCCGAGGCCGGCTCTCCCACCATTCCTCGACCACCCGCGAAAGAGTGACCGTCCCTGTCACGTGGTTGTCCGCTTGCAGCCGCAGGTCGCGTTCCAAGCGCACCGCTTCTCGCTCCGACTTGGCCGAACCCGAAAGCTGCAACCGCCGCCCGGTGAGGGAATCGCGTCCGGCCTGCGCCACCACCCGCCAACGCGCCCCGCGCTTCTGGATCATCCCTGCTGTCTCTCGCCGCTGACAGAAGTGCTGACAAGGAGCAGACGACGTCCGGCCTGCTGACGGAAATGCTGACAGCTAGGCTAGCCGCCGCTGGGGGCCGGGGGGCGATATGCCCTCTCACCAGCATTTTTACCTGGCAGCCCCAACGGGATTCGAACCCGTGCCTCCACCTTGAGAGGGTGATGTCCTAGGCCGCTAGACGATGGGGCCGTGCTGCAGCGGCCGATATCCTAGCCGACCCCGGCCGGCTCCTGCCCTGTCAGCCCCTGACCTGCCAAGCGCCCCCTCAGGACGCCGGAAAGCGAGCTGCCCGGGTGCCCGGCTTGTTGTGGACCCCGGGCTGGGCGTCGGGGTTGGCTACCACCACTTCGGCTTCGAGACCGTCCGGGTCGCGGAAGAACATGCTGAGCACAGGCCCGAAGTCCGTCACGAAATCGTCCGCCGCCCCTCGGTTCATCAACCGGCGCCGGATCTCCAAAAACGCCTCCATGCCGGCCGCCCGCAACGCCAGATGATCGAGGCGGCCCCTCCCGAACATGGGCACCTGGTGCTCCACCTCGTGGTTGTCGGCGATCTGGAACACGTTGAACTCCGATGTCGGGCCCACGTGGACCACCGACAGGCGAGCGCCGGGGAACTCCTCGCGGTCCATGATCACCTCGGCGTCGAACACGTCGCGGTAGAAGGCGTGAAACCGTTCGGTGTTGTTGGTGAGGATGGCGACGTGGTCGAAGCCGTCAAGCAGCATGGTGGGGTTCTCCTGACGCGACGTAAGGGCCGTGGTCCCGGCACCGGGCGCTCCACGACGTTGGCGTGACCCGCACCGCCAGGCGCCGACCGCAGGTGGGGCAGAAACGGGGCGGTTCGTAACGCCGGGTGCAATGGCCGCCGCTCGGGCAGTGCTCGCCCACCTCACCGCAGCCTGTGCAGTGCATCAGATGACCGTTGACAGCGCCCCGATGGGCATACGCAGGTCCCGCAACATAGCCAGGTCCTCCGACGGCGAACGGCCCAACGTGGTGAGGTAGTTGCCCACGATCAGTGCGTTGATGCCCGAGGTCATGCCCATGGCCTGCAACTCGCCCAGCGTCAGCTCGCGACCTCCGGCGTAGCGCAGGATGGCCGCCGGCAGACCGAGGCGGAACAAGGCGATCCACCGCAGCGCCTCCAAGGGTCGCACGGGCCGCCGGATGGCCAGCGGAGTGCCCGGGCGGGGGTCGAGGAAGTTGAGCGGGACTTCGGTGGGATCGAGATCGGCCAGCTCTCCGATGAGCTCGAGGCGCTGCTCGTCGCTCTCCCCCATCCCCAGCAGCACACCGCAGCACAGCTCCATCCCGGCCTCTTGGACCTCCCGGCAGGTCCCCCAACGCTCGTCCCAGGTATGCGTGGTGACGATCTGGTCGAAATAGGAGCGGGCCGTCTCCAGATTGTGGTTGTAGCGGTGCACACCGCCGGCCGCCAGGCGCTGCGCTTGGCCGTCCTCCAGGATCCCGGCCGACACCGCCACGTTGAGGCCGGTCTCCGCCTGAACCAGGGGCACCAGGTCCAAGATCCGCTGCATGGTCCGCTCGTCGGGCCCCCGTATGGCCAGCACGATGCAGAACTCGGTGGCGCCCAAGGCGGCGGTCTCCCGGGCCGCGCCCAGCACCTCGTCGGTGTCGAGGAACGGGGTGGCCAGCACCGGGGACTCGAAGCGTGACGACTGCGAACAGAAATGGCAGTCCTCGGGGCATCCGCCGGTCTTGGCCGAGAGGATCCCCTCGATTTCCACCGTCGGCCCACACCACTCGAGGCGCACCTCGTGGGCCAGTGCAGCCAGGCTGGGGACGGCCTCGTCCGGCAGCGCAGCGGCGTCGGCCAGTTCCTGAGGGGAAAGGCGCCGGCGTTCGTGGATCAACGCGCAGCGAAGCGAGGACAGGGTGTCGAGATAGTGGGCGACCGGCACGCCGGGTATCGTAGGCCCCCCGAATGCCAAGTACAGCCGACGAGGCGTCACACGACGATTGGGTGGGCCGCGACGCGGCCCGGGTCTGGCACGGGTTCACGCAGATGGCGGCCTACCCCGACAACCGGCCGGTCATCGTGGAGCGGGCCGAGGGACGTGAGCTTATCGACGTCGACGGCCGTCGCTACCTCGACGCCATCTCCAGTCTGTGGGTGACCACGCTCGGCCACCGTGTCCCCGAACTCGACGCGGCGCTGCTCGAGCAGGCGGGACGGGTGGCCCACACCACGATGCTGGGCAACGGCAACCGGGTGGTCATCGAGTTCGCCGAAGCCTTGGCTGCCGTGGTGCCCGTCGATGACCCCCGGATCCTTTTCGCCGCCGACGGCGCCGCCGCGGTGGAACAAGCCCTCAAGATCGCCTTCCAGTACTGGGTCAACGTGGGCGGCCATCCCCGGCAGCGGTACCTGGCGTTGGGTGACGCCTACCACGGCGACACCATCGGCTCGCTGTCGTTGGGCGCAGGTGGCTTTGGCACCGATCTGTTCGATCCGCTGCGTTTCTCGCCGGTGCTGCGCACCCCCGGCTACCGGGACCCCGACTGGGCGGCCAAGGCGGTCGCCGCGATCGACGCCCACGGCCCGCAGTTGGCTGCGCTGGTCCTCGAGCCGTTGATGCAGGGGGCCGAAGGCATGTGGGCCGCCCATCCCGACGATGTCGCCTTCGTGGTGCGCCACGCCCAGGCGGCCGGGGTTCTGGCCATCTGCGACGAGGTGGCCACCGGGTTCGGGCGCACCGGCACCCTCTTCGCGTCGCAGCGCTGCGGGATCCGGCCCGACCTGGTCTGCCTGGGCAAAGGCATCACCGGCGGTTACCTGCCCATGAGCGCGACCGTGGCCGCCGGAGCGGTGGCCGACGCATTCTTGGGCGACGATCTCGGCCCCAAGACCCTCTACCACGGCCACAGCTACGGCGGCAACGCCCTGGCTGCTGCGGTGGCCCTGCGGCACCTGGAGCTGCTCGAGAAGTGGTCGGTGCTCGACAACGTCGGCCACCGCTCGGCCCAGCTGCGCACGGCGCTGGCCGAGCGCATCGCCCCCCTTTCCCCCGTCGCCCAGATTCGACAACACGGGCTCATGGTGGGCGTCGAACTGGCACCGCCGCCCGACCAGCACCGTTGGGGCCGCCAGGTGTGCGCGGCGGCCGTCGAGCGGGGAGTGCTGCTGCGTCCGCTGGGCGACGTGGTGGCCATCGTGCCCATGCTCACCTCCACGCCCGAAGAGATCGACCGCATCGTCGACACCTTGGGCGAGGCCATCGAGGCGGGTTGCCAATGACCTGGGGGCAATGGGTCGGCGACCAACTCGACGCGGTGCGCGCCGCGGGCCAGTGGCGTGCCGTGCGCACCCTGGAAGGCGGCGGCCCGGAGTTCACGCTCGAAGACGGCCGCCGGGTCGTCTCGTTCGCCTCCAACGACTACTTGGGCCTGACGCAGCATCCGGCGGTCATCGCCGCGGCCACCCAAGCCCTCGCCCGCTACGGGGCAGGTTCCGGCTCAGCCCGTCTGGTGGTCGGCGCCCGGCCCCCCCACGCCGAGCTGGAAACGGCGCTGGCCGCGTGGCGGGGCGCGGAAGCGGCCCTGGTCTTTCCCAGCGGCTTCGTCACCAATCTCTCGGTGCTGAGCGTGTTCGGAGCGGGAACACGGATCGTTTCGGACGAACGCAACCACGCCTCGATCATCGACGGCGCCCGCTTGGCCCGGGGCGAAGTGGCCGTGTACCGCCACGGCGACGTCGAACACGCCGCGCATCTGGTGGCCACCGCTCCCGGTCGCGCGCTGGTGGTCTCCGACACCGTATTCTCCATGGACGGCGATGTGGCCCCGGTGGCCGCCCTGGCACGACTGTGCGCCCGCACGGGGGCCATGCTGGTCCTCGACGACGCCCACGCCGTGTTCGACCTGCCGGCCGTGGAGCCCGATGTGGTCTGCCTGCGGGTAGGGACGCTTTCCAAAACCCTGGGCTCGGTCGGCGGCTTCGTCACCGGGCGCCGCGACTTCATCGACCTGCTGATCAACCGGGCGCGCCCATGGATTTTCACCACCGCTTCCGCCCCCGCGGACATGGCCGCGGCGACCGCCGCCATCGGCGTGATCAGCGGACCCGAAGGAGCGGCCTTGCGCCGGCGCCTGCGCAGCCACGTGGACGCCGTCCGACCCGGTCACCCCTCCCCCATCATCCCCGTCATCATGGGCGACGAGGACCGGACGGTCGCCGCGGCCGACGCCCTCCTGGCCCGCGGGCTGCTGGTGCCCGCCATCCGCCCGCCGACCGTCGCGCCCGGGAGCTCCCGCCTGCGAGTAGCCCTGTCCGCGGCGCACACCGAAACCCAGATCCGGGAACTGGTCGCTGCGCTGCGCTCGTGACCCTGCCCTCGTGACCGTGCGTCCGCGACCCTGCCCTCGTGACCGTGCGGCCATGGCCCTGAGGCCCGAGCGTCTCATCGTCGTCACCGGCACCGGCACCGGCATCGGCAAAACCTGGGTGAGCGTGGGCCTGGCCCGCCACTTCCGCCAACACTCGGTAGGGCTCGCCATCCGCAAACCGGCCCAGTCGTTCGAACCCGACGACCGGCCCGAGAGCACCGACGCCGCCCTCCTGGGCGCGGCCAGCGGCGAGGCGGCGACCGACGTGTGCCCTGCGCACCGCTGGTACCCGGCGGCGCTGGCCCCGCCCATGGCGGCCGCTGCGCTGGGCAGGGCACCGTTCACCATCGCCGATCTGGCGGCCGAGGTGACCGGGAGCTGGCCGGGCGGCACCGCGGTGGGCGTCGGCCTCGTCGAAGGAGCGGGCGGTGTGGCTTCGCCCCAGGCCGACGACGGCGACATGCGACAGCTGATCGCCGCCCTCGACCCCGACTTGGTGGTCGTGGTGGCCGACGCCGCGTTGGGCACCATCAACCTGGTGCGCCTCAGCGTCGACGCCATCCGCGCCGCCGGCGCATGGCCGCTGGCCGTGCACTGCAACCGCTACGACGGGGCCACCGACCTTCATCGGCGCAATGTGGCCTGGCTGCGCGATCGCCAGGGCATCGACGCCACCACCGGCATCGACGCGTTGGCCGCCCGGGTGGCCGGCGCATGAGCGAGCGGGGGCGCCGGCTGCTGGGCCGGGTCGCCGCATTCCTCGAGCCCGAAGCCAACCCGGCCGGCGCCATCTACGGCACCATCGCCGCGGGGGCCTTGCTGGCCGCGGAGAGCTCCCGACGCGAAACGACCCCCGAAGCGGTGGGTGCGGTGGTCGTCGCACTGGTCCTGTACTGGGTGGCCCACGCCTACGCCCAAGCGCTGGGCGAGCGACTCGAACACAACCAGCCGTTCCGCCCGCGGGCCCTGCTGGGCCAGCTGCGTCACTCGGCCACTATCGTGCGCGGCTCGACGCTCCCGCTCGGCGTGATGCTGCTGGCCTGGGCAGTTGGCGCGGGAACCAACGAATCGGTGATAGCCGCGCTGATCACCGCCGCCGTTTCGCTGGTCCTCCTGGAGGTGATAGCCGGCGTCCGCAGCCACTGCTCGCGCTCCGAGATGGCGACGCAGGTCGCGGTGAGCGCCGTGCTCGGCTTGGGCGTGCTCGCCCTCAAAGTCGTTCTCCACTGAGAGAGAGAAAGTTCGACCAGCTAACCTTATGAGGTGAGCGACGCACCGGTTGGCCCCCGCTACAAGTGGGTGGCATTGGTCAACACCACGATGGGGGTGCTCATGGTGGTGATCAACGGCTCGATCACCATCATCGCTCTGCCCGCCATTTTCCGCGGCATAAAGCTCGACCCACTGGCCCCCGGCAACAGCTCCTATTTCCTGTGGGTCCTCATGGGCTTTTTGCTGGTCACCTCCGTGCTGGTACTGACCTTCGGGCGGCTGGGCGACATGTACGGCCGGGTGCGCATGTACAACCTGGGCTTCGCCATTTTCACCGGCTTTTCGATCCTGTTGTCGGTGACCTGGATGACCGGTAAAGCGGGCGCCCTGTGGCTCATCGTGATGCGACTGGGCCAGGGGATCGGCGGCTCGCTGGAGTTCGCCAACTCCAGCGCCATCCTGACCGACGCCTTCCCCGAGGACCAGCGGGGCCTGGCCCTGGGCATCAACAGCGTGGCCGCTATCGCCGGCTCCTTCATCGGGTTGCTGCTGGGTGGCATCCTGGCCCCCATCGAATGGCGGCTGGTGTTCCTGGTATCGGTGCCTTTCGGAATATTCGGCACTATTTGGGCGTACACCAAACTGGTCGATAACGGCATCCGCATCCCGAGCAAGATCGATTGGTGGGGTAACGCGACGTTCGCAATTGGCCTCACGTCACTGCTGACCGGCGTCGTGTACGGGATCCAGCCCTACGGCGGCCACCCCATGGGGTGGACCAACCCCGGCGTCCTGTCCGCCCTGATCGGCGGAGCGTTGACGCTCGTCGTGTTCGCCCGCATCGAGGCGGTCGTGGCCGAGCCCATGTTCCGCCTGCGCCTTTTCCGGATCCGGCCGTTCACCGCGGGCAACCTGGCCAGCCTGCTCGCTGCGCTGTCACGCGGCGGCCTGCAGTTCATGCTCATCATCTGGTTGCAGGGAATCTGGCTGCCCCAGCACGGCTACAGCTTTGAGAACACCCCGCTGTGGGCGGGGATCTACATGATCCCGCTCACCGTCGGCTTCTTGGTGGCCGGTCCCATCGCCGGCATCCTCTCCGATCGCTACGGAGCCCGGGCGTTCGCCACACTGGGGATGATCGGCACCATCGCCGCGTTTGCTTTCCTCGAACTGCTGCCCATCGACTTCGGTTATCCCGCCTTCGCCGCCGTCTTGTTAGTGATGGGCCTTTCCATGGGACTGTTCGCCTCGCCCAACCGGGCGGCCATCATGAACAGCCTGCCGGCCGACGAACGAGGGGCGGGCGCCGGTATGGCCACCACGTTCCAGAACTCGGCGACGGTGCTGTCCATCGGCATCTTCTTCACCGTGATCACCCTGGGTCTCGCGGCGTCGCTGCCCAGTCACCTCTACCAGGGGCTCACCGCCCAGGGGGTCGGCGCCGCGGCCGCCCACAAAATCGCGATGCTTCCCCCCATCGGCGTCCTCTTCGCCAGTTTCTTGGGCTACAACCCGATCCAGCAGTTGCTGGGAGCCAACGGGCAGCTCCACGGGCTCAACGCCCATCAGGTGTCGTATCTGACGGGGCGCTCCTTCTTTCCCCACCTCATCGCCGCCCCCTTCGGCCAAGGTTTGCACTACGCGTTCGATTTCGCCATCGTGTGCTCGGTCGTCGCCGCCGCCGCGTCGTGGCTGCGAGGCGGCCACCAGGTCTACGAGCACGGCCCCACCATGGCGCGGATCGAGGAGGAGTTACTGGGCTCCGCGCTCCTGGCCGGCATCTCCGCCGACCACGGCGACGAGGTCATCGACCCGACGGAGCAGGAGCCGGGTCAGGCGTCGGCCCGCACCTGATCTTTGAGCGCCGGGACGATGGGCGCCGCGGTCTTCCAATCGGGAATGCCATCTTCAGGGCGCCCCGCGGGGAAGTTGTCGTCGTGGACTTCCGCCCAATGCGAATGGTTAAGCTGGTGCAGGGTGAAACACGCCTGCAGACCGTTGTAGAAGCCCATGTTGTCCACCGTCTGGTTGACCGACTCTTTGATCAACAGCGATGTCATGGTGGGCAGCTGCGCGATGCGCTGCGCGTACTCCAACGTGCGCTCGGCCAGCTCATCGGCGGCGAACACCTTCGACACCATGCCCAAGCGGTGGGCTTCGTCGACGCCGAGGGAGTCGCCGGTGAGCATCAGCTCCTTGGTCTTGCGGGGGCCGAACTCCCACGGGTGCGCGAAGTACTCGACGCCGCACATGCCCAGACGCGTGCCCACCACGTCGGCAAACAGCACGTCGTCGGCGGCAACGATGAGATCACACGCCCACATCAACATCAGTCCCGCGGCGAACACGGTGCCTTGCACCTGGGCGACGGTGATCTTGCGCAGGTTGCGCCACCGGAGCGTGTTCTGAAAGTAGTAGTGCCATTCCTGCAGCATTCGCTGCTCGGCGCCGGCCCGGCTACCGCCGTTGGTGACCGACGTCGGATGCTGGTTGGGTCCCGGCGTCCGCTCCTCGATGGACTCTTTGGAGCCGAGGTCGTGACCTGAGGAGAAGATGGGGCCCACCCCGCCCAAAATGACCACCCGCACCTGGTCGTCCGCTTCGGCCCGCAAGAAGCAGTCGCCCAACTCCACGAGCAGGCCCCGATTCTGGGCGTTGCGGCTCTTTTCCCGGCTGAGCATGATCCGGGCCACCCGACCCTCGTCCAAAAGCTCATAGCTGGTGTATTTCAGATCGGCCATTTTTGGACCCTACCAGCGACCGTACCAACGCCGCCGGGAGCCTGTGCGCTCACCTTTGCCCAACGCCCACCCGGCAACCCAGAACACGGCGAAGACGACGGCCAGAATCCAAAAGAGGTGGACGAGGAACGACAAACCGACGAACAGCAACACCACTACCAGCACAAACACGATGATTCCCATTGGGACCTCCTGGATTCGCTGGAGCTTGCATTCTACCCTCTGACCAGCATTTCAGCTGGTTGCGGGGCTGGCGGACGCCGCCAGTAGCCGCGGCGCTCCAAGATGGGCAGCACCCCTTCGCCGAACCAGTAGGCCTCTTCCAAGTTGGGGTAGCCCGACATGACGAACTCGTCGACGCCCAGGCCGTGGTATTCGATGATCCGTTGCGCCACTTCCTCATGGCTGCCCACCAGCGCGGTACCCGCTCCTCCGCGCACCAGACCGACACCGGCCCACAGGTTGGGTGCCACCTCGAGGTGGTCGATCGATCCCCCGTGCAGCGCCCGCATCCGGCGCTGACCCTCCGATTCGCTTCCCGCCAGCCCCGCTTGCGCCTCGGCGATGCGCTCGGGCGCCAGCCCGGCCAGCAGCCGGTCCGCCACGCTCCACGCATCGAGGGCCCGGTCGCGGCTGATGGTGTGGAGACGGATCCCGAAGCGGACCCGCCGGCCGAGTGCGGCCGCCCGATCCCCGACCGCGTCGATCTTGTCTTTGACCTGGGCGGGGGGCTCACCCCAGGTCAGATACACGTCGGCGTGGCGGGCGGCGACCTCGATGGCCGCGGGCGACGAACCCCCGAAGTAGATCTCCGGGACGGGGTCGGGCAGCGACACCAGACGAGCCCCTTCCACGGCCAGATGCTCACCCGCGAAATCGACGCGCTGTCCCCGCCACAACGCGGTGACCACCGACAGAAACTCGTCGGTGCGCTGGTAGCGGGCGTCCTTGTCGAGGAAATCGCCATAGGCGCGCTGCTCCGCGCCTTCACCCCCGGTCACGATGTTGAGCAGAAGCCGGCCGCCCGACAGGCGCTGGTAGGTCGAGGCCATCTGGGCAGCCAACGTCGGCGAGTACAACCCGGGCCGGAAGGCCACCAGGAACTTCAATCGCTCGGTGACTTGGCTCAGCATGGCCGTGGAGAGCCACGCGTCCTCGCACAACGCCCCCGTCGGGGTCAGTGCCCCCACGAAACCGAGCTGCTCGGCGGCCCGGGCGATCTGGCCCAGATACCCGATGGTGGGCTCGCGCCGATGCGCGACGGCGCCCGGCGCCGCGCCGTGGCCGCCGCCGATGATGTCGCGGCTGTCGCCCGAGGTGGGCAGGAACCAGTGAAAAGTAATCACTGCGCCGGAGCCTACAGAAGGTCACCGGGCCAGCCGATAGACATGCGAAGTGGTCTCGGGGAACGACGCTTCCCGGGGGCCACCCAAGTCTCAGTGAGGTTCAGGGATGGATGGAGACAACGAACCGGTCCCGGTGACCGAAGCCGAGTGGCAACAAGAGCGTGCACGCACCCACCACCTCGCGGTGATCAGCTCGGGCATCGGGTTCATCATGATTCCGGTGCTGGGGCTGGCGGGCCTGCTCCTGGCCCACGTCACCGCGTCGGGAAACGACGTGTACCTGGCGGGGGCCGGGTGGATGGCGCTCATCGCCACCCCCAGCACCTACATGGTCGTGCGGGCCAACATCAAACAGCAGACCCGCAGCGACGAAGTCGTCGCCGCCCTGGCCCGCCAGTCCAATGAGGCGGCGGCCACCGCCAACCGCGAGGTCGCCGAGCGGGAGCTGCAAGCGCAGCGCCAACAGTTCGAACACCGCCTGTCCAATGCGTTGGAGATGGCGGACGACGAACCGGAGGTCCTCGAGGTAATCGAACGCTCTTTCGCCGCCGTCGTCCCTCACTCGTCGATCGAGCTGCTCTTGGCGGACAACAGCCGAGCCCACCTGTCGCGCGTGGCCAGCGCGTCGCCCGGTGGCAACGTCCCCGGCTGCCCGGTCGACTCGCCCGACCACTGCCCCGCCGCCCGACGCGCCCAGGTACAGCGCTTTGGTGACAGCGAAGACATCGACGCGTGCCCCAAGCTGCGAAACCGTCCCCAGGGCAACGTCGCCGCGGTGTGCGTCCCCGTGTCGATCATGGGTCGGACGGTCGGCGTCATTCACGCCACCAACGAGGTCAGCGACCCGGTAGCTGCCGACCGGGTGGCCGACCTGGCCACCCTGGCCAACTTGGCGGGAAGCCGCCTGGGGCTGCTCCGGGTCATGGCCGACACCCAACTGCAGGCGGCCACCGACAATCTCACGGGGTTGTTGAACCGGCGCTCCTTCGAACAGAAGCTGTCCGACGTGCGCGCCGATGCGCCCGTCGTTGCGGTGGCCATGGCCGACCTCGACAACTTCAAAGCCCTCAACGACACGTTCGGACACCAGACCGGCGACCGGGCCCTGCGCCTGTTCGCCGAAGTATTGCGCAGCGCCCTGCGCAGCCAAGACCTGATGTGCCGGCACGGGGGCGAGGAGTTCGTGATCGCCTTCCCCCACGCCAGCGCAGAAAATGCTCGACGCGCCCTCGACAACGTCCGGTCCCGCCTCGACGCGGCCCTCACCGTCGCCGGCCTCCCCCGCTTCACCGTCAGCTTCGGCCTCATCGATGCCCGCTCCGGCGAGGACTTCCCCGCGATGGCCGCCCGAGCCGACAACGCCCTGTTCGCCGCCAAACGCGACGGACGCGACCGGATCGTCGTCCACGACGACCTGGGACAAGCCGTAGCCCCGGCCCCCACCGCCCCACCACGGCGGCTACTCGATTTCGAGGGTGGTCGGGCGACGGTCTAACCCTCGGACTCGGGGGCCGGAGCGGTCGATGCGTCCGCTGCTCTAGGGCAGCCGACCTTCGCCTTGCTGATGAGCTCCGCGCTCGTTCATCTCACGTTCGTGGGCGCTCACCGACGAATCGAGCGTGTTGCCATCGGCGGCCGCGGACTCGTCGGCGGTCGGCGGACGGTCAGCTCCCGCCGCTTTGCCGGCTTGCTCTGCTTCGGCTGCGCGCGTCGTCGTATCCGGATTGGTGTGTTCTGCCATAACCGTGTCTTACCCACAACACCGTGCCGGGACACATCAGCCTTGCAGGGCTAGCCCTCGGTGTCGTGCACGTCGATGGTGTCGTGAATGTCGATGGGCGGAAGGTCCGCCACCGCCTGTTTGGTGATGTTGAGCTGGATTCCGTCTTGGACACTGGTCACCGCGCTGATGGGGATGGCCACCGCCTTGCGGCCCCACAAGTGGCCTTCCTGCAGGAGCACATGGGTCACGTGGTGGTTGTCGGGTTCGATGACCAGTCCTTGTACCCGACCGATCGCCCCGTCGGTGGCCTGCACATGGTCTCCCCGGTGCACGGCCACCTCACCGAGGGGCACCGTTTCGTAAGTGGCCGTCAACGGCAGATCGGTCCCCGCGAGCCCGCCGCCGTCGAGAGGCCCGAAGCTGTTGGCCCCCAACCCGTAGTAGGGCCACGACAGCACCTGCCCGGGGACGTAGTCCCCGAACCCTCCGGCGCGGCCCAGGCCGGGCAGGAATTCGGTCTTTTCGGCCGGATCCAGTTTTTCGAAGTCCGCTACCGAACACCCAATCGAGATCCCGTCGGCGGTGACCTCGACCATGTCGACGGGCACCAGGCGATCGAAAGCCTGGTGATAGCGGGGCTCGACCACGACATGGGTGACGGCCCGGGCCACCGGGTCCACAACAACCCAGCGCAGCTTGCCGCAAGGCCCGTCGCTGCAGCTCGCATCGGCTCCGATCGTGAATCGCGTCGTTTCCGACATGGCGCCCCACCTCCGCTGCGGAGCCTACAGCGACGGTTCCCAGCGCCCCGGCATGGGGTCTCGTGAATAGCCGGTGACCTCCGCTGACCGGTTGATGAATGGACTGCGCGCCAGCGGGTATTCCTGCAGGCGCCGGTCCCCTTTTTCCGTGGAGGCACTCCGTGACCACACTCGAGCGACCGTCGGACTCCGACAACGCTATTCGCAGCCTCGTCCCCGCCCGTGTCGACCGGCTGAGCTGGTCCCGCTTCCACACTCGACTGGTCATGGCATTGGGGGTGGCCTGGATTCTCGATGGGCTCGAGATCACCATCGCCAGCAACTCCACCACCTTGATCAGCAGTCCGCATTCTCTGCACCTGTCCTCGTCCGGCGTCAGCTTCGCGGTGGGCACCGTGTATCTGTTGGGCGAGGTGGCCGGGGCCCTGTTCTTCGGCCGCCTTTCTGACAAATGGGGCCGGCGGAATCTGTTCATGATCACCCTCGGGGTCTACCTGCTCGGCGGGGCGATGACCGCCTGCGTGGCCGGGCGCGGCACCGGATGGGTCTGGTTCCTCTATGCCTGCCGGTTCGTCGCCGGCATGGGCATCGGCGGCGAGTACGCCGCCATCAACTCGGCGATCGACGAGTTGATCCCCTCCCGCTACCGGGGCCGGGTCGACATCGCGGTGAACGGCACCTACTGGGGCGGGGCCTTCCTGGCCACGGTGGTCAGCTTGGTGCTCATCAACCATCTCCCGGTGTCGTATTCGTGGCGTATCGCCTTCCTGGTGGGCCCCGCTCTCGGTTTCCTGGTGTTGTTCGTTCGGCGTAACCTCCCCGAAAGTCCCCGCTGGCTCATCATGCACGGGCGGGTCGAAGAGGCGGAGTCCGCGGTCGCCGACATCGAACGGCGCACCGAGGAAAGCGGCGGCCACCTCGCAGAACTCGACGAGTCGAAAGCCATCGAGATCACCCCGGCCATCAACATCGGCTTTTTGGCGCTGGCCCGAACACTATTCACCACTTACCCCAAGCGATCAATCCTCGGCGCGGCGCTGATGATCACGCAGTCGTTCCTTTACAACGCCATCTTCTTCACCTACTCGTTGGTGCTGACCAAGGTCTACAACGTCCCCACGGGATCGACGCCTTACTACTTCATGTGTTTCGCCGGCGGCAACCTGCTCGGCCCGCTGCTCATCGGCCATCTCTTCGACACCATCGGCCGGCGCAAAATGATCGCCGGCACCTACTTCCTCTCGGGCACCCTGCTGCTCATCAGCGCGGTGATGTTCGACGCCGGCGAGTTGAACGCGGTGACGCAAACCATTTGGTGGTGCGTGATCTTCTTCTTCGCCTCGGCGGGAGCCAGCGCGGCCTATCTCACGGTCAGCGAGATTTTCCCGGTCGAAGTGCGGGCCAAGGCCATCGCGGTATTTTTCGCCATCGCCCAGTCGTTCGGCTCGTTCGGCCCTTGGTTCTACGGCGAGCTCATCGGCAACGGCAAGGACCACTTCAAGTTGTTCATCGGCTACCTCATCGGTGCCGCGGTGATGCTCCTCGGAGGGGCTGTCGAGGCCTTCCTCGGGGTGGACGCGGAGGGCCGCTCCCTCGAAGATCTGGCCACCCCGCTGGGGGCTGCTTCGCGCCCCGCGCATCTGGCCAATGTGACCGGGGCACCCCGGCCCCCCGCCGCGCAGACCGTGTCCTCCTATGGGGCGGTGGCGCTCGGAGCGGCTGTCGGCGGCACCCGGCACCGGCGTCACCGCAGCGGCGGCGGCTGACCGTGCCACCTACGCGAAAAGGGTCGTTCGACTCTGATCCCCGCCTGGGCTGACGTCGATATTTTGACAAATGCCAACAAGAGGGACCAAATGATGGAGATTTCGGATTCCACGCTGACCGGCACGGCAGTAGGGAAGTTGCTGGCAGAACTGGATACTGACGCAGCCGAGGACTATTCCCGCGAAATGTCGCGCCTGGCCCGCTGGCTCACCTCCGATGACCGCGACCGCCTGGCGTGTCGACACATCTGGGCCAACTGCGACTAGTTCCCCGTGCACCTCCACCTCCGCCGAGACCCTGCCGCCGACGAGGCGGTGCGTCCCGTCGGCGCCCACCCGGCAACGTTGTGCCGGGAAACGGTGGGAGGCGATGCGCTAGCAGCCGAGTTCCGGACGACCTCGCGCCAATGGCGTCCCACGCTGCACGGCTACGTCGATCGTTTGCCGACGCTCTCCGAGGAGGAACTGCTGGACACAGCCGCCATGGCGATCTACGTCTATATGCGGGTGGCCGCCAGCCCGTGGTCCACACTCGACGAACATTTCCAAAAATCGGCATGCGAATACGAATGCGACCGGCGCGACAAAGCCGAGCACGGCCCTTTCTGCCAGGCCATCGGTAACCGGAATCAAGCTGCCCAGAATCGAGCCATGCGCAACATCGATCCGTCCGTTCCTCCCCGCAGACGGTTCCGCGCCTGCAACTGTCTCCTCCGACGGGTTCGGTACTGAATCACCGGAACCAACCTCGAGCGTCGAGGGGACGAAGAAGGAAGGGGCGCCGCACCAAAAGGCCATTTGACTCTGCAGTCGGCCTTGGCCGGCGCCGATATTTCAGGTAGCCGAGTATGAGAGAGGATTCGGATGATGTTTTTGAACAGAGATCGACGCCGGAACGAAAATGGGCGACGACTCCACGCAGACCTGAACGCCGAAGCGCTCGAGGAGTTCTCCAGGGAGATGTCGGGGCTCATGCGCTGGCTACCCTCCGATGACCGACGCCGCTTGGCGTCTCGGACCAAGCACGGGCGTTAGCCGAGTCCCAGCGCCCCGCCCCAACCCCGGTCCACATGCGACAGCGCCCGGAAACCCACGACGCGGCCCACCGACACCTCGAGCGTTTCCTTGGCAAAATAAGGCACGACCGCCATACCCCGAATGGGGGACGTAGTCGTCGAGGACAGGTGCGGGACCAGCCCCACCTCCTCGGAGATGAGCTTGACCCGCTCCTCGTGGTACGGGTCCGATACCAGCAGGACGGTCTTGATGCCCCGGTCATGGAGGAATGCCGCGGTGGCGTCGAGGGATTCCCAGGTGTCCCGACCGTCGACTTCGCGCAGGATGACGGACTGGCGAACGCCTCGTGCGGCCAGCCAGTTGGCCGACACTTCGGCCTCGGTATAGGGGTCACCGGGCTCGCGGCCGCCGGTCACCACGATGATGGGCGCCAGACCCTCCTGGTACAGGGAGAGGGCGTGGGCCAGGCGGGCCTCCAGGTCGGGGGAAGGGACGCCGTTGTACTGGGCGGCCCCCAACACGACGATGGCCTGAACCCGGGTGGTGTCGTGGCGGGTGGACGCCCACCACACCGTGCCCAGGTTCGCCAGTACGTACAGCACAACGACCGCTGCTGCGGTGGCCGTCCACCGCAGCAGTGACCGCGGTCGGGGCCACCGCACTTTAGGAAGTGCTCGGGCCTTCGTCGAACTCGGCGCGCGCCACGACCAACCGGGCCAGGGTTCTCTCTCGTCCGAGCAACTCCAACGACTCGAACAGGGGCGGCCCTACCGAGCGACCGGTGACCGCCAGACGGATCGGCGCTTGCGCCTTACCCAACTGCGGCACCCCGACCGAGGCTCCGAGCTCCAGGGTGGCCTCCTTGATGGCCTCAGCTTCCCACTCGACGGACGGATAGGCCTCGATGGCTGCGTCGAGCACCGCGGAAAAAGCCGGCTGTTTGGCCACGGCGCGGGCCCAGTCGTTCTCATCGATGACCGGGGCGTCCCGAAAGAGGAAGTCGGCCATGGCGAACACTTCGCTCAAGGTCCGGGCACGCTCCTGCACCAGCGGTGCGATCGGCTCCCACCGGGCACGCAGCCACTGCGACGCCCGGTCCACGAACTCGTCGGGCGACAGCGCACGGAGGTACTCGGCGTTGAACGCCTGCATCTTGCGCACATCGAAGATGGCCGGGGAGCTCTTGACGTCCTCCAGGCGGAACTCGGCGACCAGTTCCTCTTTGGAGATGATCTCCCGGTCTCCTCCGGGCGACCATCCGAGCACGGCCAGCGCATTGATGACGGCTTCGGGAAGGTACCCCTCGTCGCGGTAATCCTCGACGGCCACCTTGTCGCGGCGCTTGGACAGCTTCTTGCCGTGCTCGTTGAGCAACAGCGGCAGGTGAGCGAACACCGGCCGCGGCCCATATCCCAAGGCGTCCCACAGCAAGACGTACTTGTAGGTGTTGGAGACGTGGTCGTCTCCCCGGATCACGTGGCTGATGGCCATCTCGGCATCGTCGACCACGTTGGCCAGCAGAAACAGCGGGTCACCGTTCGATTTGCGCACCCCGAAGTCCTCGATGGACGAGTTGGGCGTGATGAGCCGGCCGTTGTTTCCCTTGACCAGCTCCTCGAAGGTGGTTTCGCCGTCATCGGGGGTCCGGAAGCGCAACAGGCGGCCGGGGGTCAGCTCCAGGCCCCGGTCCCGGCAGTACCCGTCGTAGCCCGGTGCGCGCTTCGCCGCCCGGTTGCGCTCGTCGATGTGCGCCGCCGTGCAGTCGCAGGCGTAGACGGCGCCCTCGGCGATCAGCTTGGCGATGGCATCGGCGTAGAGGTCGCCCCGCTCGGACTGGAAATAGGGTCCCTCGTCCCAGTCGAGGCCCAGCCATTGCATGGCCCGCTGGATGCCGGCGGTGTGCTCGGCCCGGTTGCGGGCCGTGTCGGTGTCCTCGATACGCAGGATGAACGTGCCGCCGTGTTGGCGGGCGAAGACCCAGTTGACCAGGGCGGCGCGTGCCGTACCGACGTGAAAGTATCCGGTGGGCGACGGAGCGATGCGGACACGGGGACCAGGCACCGCTTCAGGCTAGCGGTGACGCCTTGCGCCACCTGGTCGCACACGCCAAAAAGCCGGGTCGGGGTGGACCCGACCCGGCTTCTTTTTGGACGGCTGAGGGCTGGCGGTTAGCTGGCCAGCAGATCGTGGGCGTCGGAACCGATCAGGTGACGGCGCAGCTTGGTCAGGGCGTCGCGCTCGATGCGCCGTACCCGTTCCGCGGTCAGATCGAGCATCTCGCCCACCTCGCCCTGCGTGCGGGGCTCGCCCCGGTCCAGGCCGTAGCGCAGCAGGAGCACCTGGCGCTCGTCCTCGCCGAGGGTGGACAGGAAACGTTCCACCTGCGCCGGGAGCAAGGCTCCCGCTACGGCGTCGAACGGCGAGGCCGCGGAGTGGTTGACGATCAGGTCGCCGAGGCTGGTGTCGCCGTCTTCGCCCACGCTGACATCGAGGGACACCGGATCCGCGTCGTAGCGCAGCAACTCGGCGAGGGCCACCTCGGTCGTGCCGAGCTCCTGGGCCAACTCGGCCAGGGTGGGGGGACGGCCGTTGCGGGCTTCCATCTCGGTCTGCAGGCGGCGGGCCCGGCGGATCTCGTCGCCCACGTGGGCAGGTACCCGTACCGTGTGCGACGTGTTCTCGATCGCTCGGCCGATGGCCTGGCGGATCCACCAGGTGGCGTAGGTGGAGAACTTGAAGCCCTTCCGCCAGTCGAATTTCTCGACGGCGTGGATCAGGCCCAAGTTGCCTTCCTGGATGAGGTCACCCAACGGCAAACCGGACCATTGGTACTTTCTGGCTACGGAGACGACCAGGCGCAAGTTCGCATTAATGAACTCGACGGTCGCCGCTTCCGCGGCGCGTACGCGAGCAGTCAGCTCTCGCCGCTCCTTGCGTGTGCATTCTGTTGGCTCGTTGAGACGGACCTGTGCTGCCTGGCCTTCCTGGATGATCTGACCGAGGCGCATCTCGTCGGCCTTGGTCAGCAACGGGAAGCTGCCAGCTTCATCCAGGTAGAGCCCAAGCAGGTCGGGTCCACTGCCCATGCCCTGTCGCGGTGTCACCGCTCGACTCCTCGGGGTTGATTGCTCGTTCATCATTACACTGCCAAATAACACTCGTGAAGCTTTTACCATTCCCGAGTCGTGATCATGCGTCATGGGGACGCGCTTGACGGAAGAACCGGTCATTCCAACGCCAGGGAAACCGCAGCGTCCGGGGTGTCCACCTTGAAGGTGAAGCTCTCCTCGAGGTAGAGGGTTACGTGGGCACGATCATGGTGAAGATAGCCGATCGAGATGTCCTCCCCGCTCTCGAAGCGGAAGTCTCCACCTCGCTGCGACAGGACCACCCCCCCTTCGAGACCAGGCGCCCACACGATAGGCCCGCCCACGATGGCCTTGCGCAGGTGCTCGAAGAGGGGGTAGCCCCCGTGCTCGGTGCTCTCCACCACGGTGGTCCAGATGTCCGAGGACAGAGCGAGCCCGAAGGGGCCGCTGATACCGGACTCCAAAAGGACCCGCACGGCGCGGGCCACGTGTTGCGGGTAACTCTCGAAGTTCCGCCCCACGACGATCGGCTCGTGAGCCGAGGCGCTGGCGATGCCGGTGATCCCCGCGGCACTGAACCCGTGGAACACGGTGGCGTTCTCGGCGAGGGCGATCCGCTTGGCGGCGTCGTCCAACGCGTCGAGATCGATATCCGTGGCGCCGCGGCTGAGGCGGCCAGCTCCGACAGGTCCACCTCGAACGGCACGCGGTACTCCACCAGGGGCAGCACCTCACGGGACCGGACCTCGACTCCCGCCGGGGAATCGCCGCTGACCGCGGTGGTCCGGCCCAGGTTGACGGCCGAAAAATCCCAGCCCCGGGGCCCATGGAAGTCCACCAGTCGTCGCGCCGCGAGGTAGGTACCGAGGCGGCCTTTCGCCTCGTCGTCGATGGTGGACCAGCCCTCCTCCGTGATGGGGGCGAGTTCTCGGTGCAAATGATTCATGGCTCTCTCCCTCATCTCGCTGCCCGGTGACGCCCATCACTCTGACGGCTTGCTTAACCGGTCACTCTCTCAACATTCGTTCTCTTCGATGTCTTCCGCGAAGAAATACACCGAGGCTCTGCGCGAGCCCCGCTGGACCCTACCCACGACCGGGTGGCGGATATCACTCCGAGAACCCTTCAAAGCGGACCCGATATGGGGTAGACCTTCGTTATGGACGACGCCGAGCTCGTTGCGCACATAGATGGCCTCGTTGCGGAAGAGCATGCTCTGGAGCGGGATCGAGGCGGGGAGCTGAGCGACGAGGATCGGGCTCGCCTGGATCACATCGGAGTGCAGCTCGACCAGAGCTGGGATCTGCTGCGCCAACGCCGGGCCCGGCGCAAGGTGGGCAAAGACCCCGACGAAGCGCACCTGCGTCCCGAGTCGGTCGTCGAAAAGTACGTCCAGTAGCCGTTCACACCGCGTCAGCAGCGGAGTTCGCGGCGAGCAGCGCCGCTCGGTGCTCGGGAGCGGCCACCGCCACCAGGCGCTGAGCGCGCCGGGCGGGGTCGACGTCGCGCAGGTCGGCGATGCCGTGCTCGGTGACCACGAAACCGACGTCGCTGCGTGACGTGGTGACCACGTCGGGCACCGCCACTATGGACGAGCGCCCGTTGTGGGTGGATCGACAGACAATCACCGAGCGCCCGTCCACCGCTCTGGTCGCCGCCTCCGCGAAGTCGGCGTGACCCCCGGGGCCGGCCACCACCCGACCTCCCACCGCCTCCACGTTGACCGCACCGTCCAAGCCCACCTGGAGCGCGGTGTTGCACGCCACCAACCCGGCGATGCCGGCGAGGCGGCTCGGGTCATGGGTTTCGGTGACGGGAGCGAGGCGCAAATGGCCGGCGGCGGCCAGCGTCTGCAACGCCGGCCCACCCCAGGCGTAGGCCGCTTCGGCTTGGCCGATCAACAGCCCTCGGCGCTGCAGTCCGGCCAGTTCGTCGGTGGCCAGCCCGGTCAGCACCCGCACCGGGAGGATGAGCGCGTCGATCACTGCGGCGCACAGTGCGCCCGGACCCCACTGCAGGGTGGCCCCCTCGGGAATGAGGGAGGAGGCAAGCTCCCCGATGCGGCGATCGATGGCGTCATGGTTGTGGCGGGGTGCTTCGTCGGGTCCGTCGCTACGGGCGACGACCTCGACGATGTGTCCGGGGACCGGCGGGCCCTCGATGCCCGCTCCCTCGGGCCACACCTCGACCACCACCCCGGCGGCGGCTGCAGCTGCGGCCGGGGCCCAGCCCGCGCCGCCCACCAGGCGAAATCCGTTGCGACCTGATCGGCGGGCCCCCACGACGGCCAGGGCGGGGCGCTGACGCCCCGCGAGCAGGCCGGGCACCGACGACAGCCGGGTCGGTACGGCGCGAACCCGGCCGCTGCGCACGCCGTCGCGCAAACCGTACCCGGCCATCCAGGTGCGGATCGGGCCCTGATAGGTGTCGAGCCATGACGGTTGGCGGATCACCCATCCGAGCAGCACTTCGGGCTGGCCAAGCGCGGCGATGGCCTGAACCTGCGCGGGGTCGGGCAGGGCGCCGTTCGGACCGTCGGCGTAAACGACCAAGGGGTTCCGCTCCACGTGCGCACCCTAGAGGCCGGGGGCGCCGTGAACGACCGGAGGCCGCCGACGAGTGGATGGAACGCGACGGGACACTTATGCGTCTCTTATCTATGAGCCGGATCGACAGCTGGTCGGGGCGGTCGCAACGGGAGGTGGGGCGGGTGCGTAGGCGGCGGTTCGGGGGACGCCGCCGGAGCTTCGTCGCCGCCTTGGTGGCTATGGTCGCCCTGATCACGATGGCGCTGGGTGCTACGCCCAGCACTGCGGCGCCGCCCAGCACTGCGACGGCCGCCTCCCCTGCGACGACTGGCCAGGCCGCTGCTGCGGCGCCAGACGCCACTACGGCGGCCACCTCGACCGTGTGCAGCTACGGGAAGCCCGACGGCGGGTACCTGGCGGCCACCGCGGACGGGCAGGTGTTCACCTTCGGGATAGCCACCGCTCACGGAACGCTCGCCGATCGGCCACTCAATGCCGCAGTGGTGGCCGTAGCCGCCACCCCCGACGGGCAGGGCTACTGGCAGGCAGCCACTGACGGCGGCGTGTTCGCGTTCGGCGACGCCGGCTTCTTCGGCAGCCACGGCGCCAGCCCCCTCAACCAACCCATCGTCGCCATGGCCACCACCCCCGACGGGCACGGATACTGGCTCGTCGCCTCCGACGGCGGCATCTTCACCTACGGCGACGCCCACTTCTACGGCTCCGCCGGTTCGATCCGACTCAACGCCCCCATCGCCGGAATGGCCGCCACCCCCGAC
>Ga0182030_10000230_pt1 | contig 98241 bp, 95 predicted proteins | sample 812S3MmetaG_FD_121299 | JGI IMG/M metagenome (GOLD analysis project Ga0182030, IMG submission 121299) | Permafrost microbial communities from Stordalen Mire, Sweden - 812S3M metaG (Illumina Assembly) | ecosystem: Environmental > Terrestrial > Soil > Wetlands > Permafrost | place: Sweden...
AACTCCCCGATCCCCAGGGGCAAGCCATGGACGAGCTTTCGAAACGCATAACAGAACTGGAATCCATGGTCAGGGCAATGGCAAATGATAAAGCTATTTCTACTAAGCCTTAGCGTAACCACCTATTGGATTGAGCCCTGCACCAACCCGGAAACGGCGTGCATCGCAAGCGACCCGCAACTGGCCCGCTGGGCCTTGGCCGCCTGGGAAAACGCCTCCAACGGCCGCCTCCACTTCGCCAAAACCAAGGACCGTCGCGAAGCAAAAATACAAGTCGTGTGGGCCACCCCCTCCGACGGCCTCTACGGCGAAACCGTCGGCAACGTGGTCAATATCCGCATCGCCACCGAAAGCGTGAAAGACCCTCTCCTGCGCGACACCATCGTGTATCTCACCTGCCTCCACGAATCCGGCCACGCCCTGGGCCTGAACCACACCGCCAATTTCGAGGACATCATGTACAACTTCCAATACGGCGGCGACATCCCCGAATACTTCACCCGCTACCGAAGAAAACTCCAGTCGCACGACGACATCAGGAAAAACACCGGCTTATCCGCCTCCGACCGCGCCCGCATTGCCGCTCACTGAGGGGATCTTCGCGGGGAGGGGCCATGCCCTGCCGGTTAAGGTCGATTCAACACCGCATTCAGCCGATCTTTAGTCAGTTCGTCATCCGGATTCTCCGCCAGAATCTTCCTATACTCCGCAATCGCCTCATCGAATCTGCCGGATTTGACCAGCGCATTCGCCAGGTTGAACCGCGCATTTGGGTACTCTGGCCGCAAGGATAGCGCCGCACGAAACTGCTCGACCGCCTCCTGCGTGCGTCCGGTGGATGCCAGCGCCGACCCCAGGAAATTGTGCGCCTCCGCGCTCCGCGGGTCCGCTTTCACCGCCGCCTGCAACACCGGCATCGCTCCCCCCGGGTTCAACCGCGACAACATCACCGTTCCCAGGTGCAGAAGCGCCGGAAAGTCACCGGGATATTTCTCCAACCGGTGGGCCAGCAGCGCCTGTTGCAATTCCAGCCGCCGGTCGCCCGAGCCCGTAGGCAGCACTTGCAGCCACAGGTGCGACATCTCGTCGGTAGCCTGATTCCCTTCCTTCACCCGTTTCGGCGGATGATTCGGATTGCGCACGTTTCCCGCTGAATTATCATAGTGATAGCGCATGGAAACGATAGTATCCTTGGGCAGAAACAGCGGCTCGCGATAACGGTACACCGCCTGCCAGTTCGGATCCCAGTGGGCAATCCGAATCAGCGGCTTCCTTTCTCCCGACGGCAAAGTAGCATACGCGTCAAGGAGATGCCCCAGATAATGCGCGTGCGGGTACACCGCCAGCACATTCACGTCGCGCGGGAGCTTGAAATCATCGGAAACCAGAAAATCCCGAACGCCCGCCGGGATGTTCAGTGCGCCATCATGCTCCAACTGAATGAGGATAGGAAACTTCTGCGGCTTTTTATCGGTAAAATACAGCCCGACCACCGGTCGAACCGTCTCCGCCTTCCCGCTCGGCTGCATATGGGCATTCAAGACGAGGTTATTGCCCGGATCCAATTGCCAGGAATAGGCTTCTTCCACCGGAACCGACCCCGGTTTCCAGAACAGAAAATGCCCGTCGTCCGGATCGAAGGCCGTCCGCTCGATCACCGGGTCCATCCCCGGCCCCTCCTTGGCCGAGCGCGCCCGATCCACATAAAGGTTGGCGTGATGTACCAGCCTTTTCGCTCCCGGCCGGATTTCGATGGCCCGTACATAGCGGGTCGTCTTCAAATTCGGCGTCAAAATAAAGTTAAAGTAAACGTCTGGACCGGACGCCGGAAGCATATAAGAATTAGGGGCTTGCACAATCAGATCCGGTGGCCCAAGCTGCCAGCCCTCGGTGAAAGTTGGAGGCGCTATCGAACCCTCCCCTTCCGGAGCCCCCGCTGCGGCCCAACTCGCGAACAGTTGAATTTCCTCCGGCGTCAGGCGCTGCTCGTCGGCGAACTCGCCGTAGCCTTCTTCCGGCAGCCAAGGAGGCATAACGTGCCGCCGCGTCAGGTCGGCGATCTGACTCGCCCTTTTCTTGACATCCTGATACGTAAGTAACGAAAAAGGAGCAGCTTCTCCTGGCCGATGGCAGGCCGCGCAATGCTTGTAAACCAAGGGTGCAATGTCGCGACTGAAGTTGATTTCGAGAAGAGGGCATCCCGTCGCCCGGGTCTCTGGATGGGTCAACGGCTTTCCCGCCAGCACCGCAGTAATCGCTGCTTCCAGTTCGTCCACGCGGCCGTGGTACTTCAAATTTCCCGCCGGATCGAAAACCGCAGCCTCCGGCGCGACCGTCGCGTGCGAACGATTTTCCAAAGTGTGGTCGGGATCGCGCATTGGGATCCCTGGAAAACCGAACGCGGCCATATGATTCTCAAGGGCTCGCTTGTTCTCATTTGGATCGGGATAAACCAGATAAAACGCGACGTGCCGGCCCTGAAGCTCCTTTGCGATGCGAGTCAGTTCCGGCGCCGTGCGATTGACCGCCGGGCAATCGGTCCGGGCAAAGATGAAAACCTGAACGTCGGCGGCGAATGCGAGCGAGCCGAAAAGCAGCAGGCTCGCGAGGCTCCTCATGATTTCAGTCTATTCCAACTGCACGGGCGGCGAACAGGAATCGTCAGGGGTGCATATGAGAATCGATTTCTACACCAAAGCCGTTCTCACGGCGATCGCGGTGCTACTGGCCATTCTCGCCATGCGGCCGGTGGCAGTTCAGGCGCAGATCGAACCCCCATCGACGCTCTATGTCGAACCCGGCACAAGCCCCATCCGCAATCTGAATGGAGGCGTTCCCAGCGACGGGAAGGTCGTCATCAACCTGTCCACCGGCGACGTCTGGGGATTTCCCACCCACGCCGCGGGCGCTCCCTATCCGGTCGAGACACTCCCGCTGAGTGGACGGGCCCCGGTTTCGAAGCCCGTGTATTTAGGGAAATTCGACTTCGCGTCGATCAGGCACGGACGTTAGCTCATCCGCTCCTTTACAGTCGGGGTCCCGTATCTCCCATGGAACCCCGACAGTCATTGCGGAAATACACACGACACCGCCGCAAGTGTGCCGATTGCGCACACGCGAGACCGCCAAGCACACCGCAACAAGTTGAAACTAATTGGGCATTGTCAGCGTCCTGCCATCCAGAGTAAAATCAGGGGAGGTGGTTTCAGCTATGCGGCAGGTTCTTGTTTATTTCACTCTCGGGTCACTTCTCACAGCGCAGAATCCACCGGCGTCGTCTCAGACGCCGACGCAGCCACCGGCAACGGGCTCCAGTTCCAGCACGCCACCCAAACGCGAGACCATCGCCAAACCGATGACGGAGCGCGAGCGCAAGAAGAAAGAAGCGCAGCTCAAGAAGGAACTGGAAACGCCGTATAAGAAGTGGCTCAACGAAGAAGTCGGCTACATTATCACGGACGAGGAACGCAAAGCGTTCAAGCAACTGCAAACCGACGACGAGCGTCAGCAGTTCATCGAACAGTTCTGGCTGCGGCGCGATCCGTCGCCGGACACCGAAGAGAACGAGTATCGCGAAGAGCATTACCGCCGCATCGCCTACGCCAACGACCGTTTCGCGTCGGGCATTCCCGGATGGAAGACGGACCGCGGCCGCATCTATATCGAATACGGGCCGCCGGACGAAATCGAATCGCATCCTTCGGGCGGAACCTACGAGCGCCCTTATGAAGAGGGCGGCGGCAGCACCTCGACCTATCCGTTCGAGCAGTGGCGCTATCGCTACATCGACGGTGTCGGCACCAATATCATTCTCGAATTCGTCGACACCACCATGTCCGGCGAATACCGCCTGACCATGGATCCTTCGGAAAAAGACGCGCTGCTGTACGTCCCCGGCGCCGGCCTGACCATGGCCGAACAGATGGGCCTATCGGACAAAACCGCGCGCTTCACCCGAACCGATGGCACGCACCTGGGAACCGGCAGCCAGCCATTGCCCGAGAGCATGAACGAATTCACGCGCCTGGAGCAGTACGCGAAAATCTTCAAACCGCCGACGATCAAGTACAAGGATCTGGAAGCGGTGGTCAGTTCCAGCATCAAGTACAACCTGCTGCCGATGAAGGTGCTGATCGACTACATTCCCATCACCAGTTCCTCGGTGCTGACGCAGATCACCATTCAGTTCGACGTGAAGGACATGCAGTTCAAGGACAAAGACAACACGTCGACCGCGACCATCAATATTTACGGCCGCATTTCCACGCTGGCCCGCCGGCCTCTGGCTCCGTTCGAAGACGTGGTCAGGGTCGATCAGCCGACCGAAATGCTTCAGAAATTGATTGAAGCGAGTCCGCATCGCGTGTATCAGAAGACGCTGCCGCTGCAACCGGGATCGTACCGGCTCAACATCGCGGCCAAGGACCTGGTGGGCGGCAACACAGGCACCTACGAAATCGCGCTCCGCGTTCCACATGTCGACGACGACGTGCTCTCGGCGAGCACGCTGATTCTGGCCGATCAGCTGGAAAAACTGCCGACCAAGAATATCGGCACCGGCATGTTCGCTATCGGTGGATCGAAAGTGCGTCCGCGCATCGGGATGCAGGTCGCGGATCAACCGGCGTTCAGCCGCAAGGAAAAAATGGGCATCTACATGCAGCTTTATAATTTCGAAGCGGATGAGAAGACCCATAAACCGGACGGGACCATCGATTATGAAATCGTGAAAGTCGCGGCGAATCAAGGCCCGGCCACCAAGGTCTTCGATTTCAGCGAAGCGGTGAAGGATTTGCAAGGCGGAGCGGCTCAGGTGACCATCGAGAAGCTGCTGCCCCTGGCCGATCTGGACCCGGGACAGTATAAACTGAATATCAAGGTGACGGACAAGCTCCGCAATCCGAACCAGACGCTGACCCAGTCGGCGATATTTACGGTAAACTAGACGGATACGCAGTTTTTTAAGCCACGAATGACAGTAGCTGGGACAAACCGGCGCACGAATTCATGGATACTTAGTACCCTGGCGGCGATGTTCTGCCTGGGGTGCCCGGCCAACGCGGGCGGCACGCTGGCTCTCGCCGGCAGCATCATGGGCGAAGTCAAAACCGTGACCGGCGTGGTCGAAATGGGCGCCAAGGTCCTGCTCTACGACCGTCACGATCAACTGGTGCGGCAGGTTCTGACCGACGAACAGGGCCGCTTCGGTTTCGCCGCGCTGGCGCCGGACGTTTACTCCATCCGCGTGACGCTCGCCAGTTTCGTTCCCGCCTTGCGCCGCAATATATCCGTCGCGGCCGGCACCGACAGCCTGCTGCAAATCAATCTTTCGGGAATTTTCTCCACCGTCGACATTTTGTCGTCCTCCTCGCACGGCACCCTGATGGGGGACGACTGGAAGTGGGTGCTGAGGGCCTCGCCCTCCACGCGCCCGATTCTGCGCTTCCTTCCCGTCTCGTCTCAAGACAGCAGCTCGCGTCCATTCTCCGACATGTTTTCGCAGACCGAGGGCATGGTAAAAGTATCCGCCGGCGACAGCGACGCGTTCAGCGGAGGCAGCCAGCAGGACCTGGGCACGGCCTTCGCTCTGGCGACATCGATTTACGGCAAGTCCCGCCTTCAATTGAGCGGCAACCTTGGCTACGCCACCAACGGCGCGCTGCCCGCCGCCGGATTCCGCACCACCTACTCGCGCACCGGCGACAGCGGATCGAATCCGGAGATCACTCTCTCCATGCAGCAAATGTATCTGCCGGGCCGGGGAGACGCGGTGCCAGTGCTGCGCACCGCTTCGCTCGGAATGTACGATCACGTCGATCTGACCGACCGTCTGAACCTGGAATACGGCTTCAACTACGAGTCGGTGACGTTCCTTTCGCACTTGAATTATATGAGCCCCTTCGCGCGCGCGAACTACGACCTGGGCGGGCACAATTCGCTGCGCATGGCCTTCAGCTCCGGCACGCAGCCCGGGCAGTTGCTGGCCCACAATGTGGAGTCGGGCGATACGCTCAGCCAAGATCTGGCGGCTCTGGCCCTGGCGCCGCGCGTTTCGCTCAGCGATGCGCGCGCCCGTGTGGAACGGCGGGACCGTCTGGAAGCGAGCTATCAGCGAGTGGCCGGCAGCCGGACATATTCAGTGGGTGTTTATCATGAAGCGGTTTCGAACGCGGCGTTCCTGATGTCCGGGCCATCGGACTTTTTGCCTTCGAGCGAACTGCTCACCCAGCTTGGTTCGTCGAGCCAGGTCTTCGACGCCGGCAGTTATCAGCGCACCGGATATTCGGCGTCGGTGACGCAGGCGCTGGGCGAACACTCTGACCTTTCTCTGTCGGCCGGGCGCACCGGCGCGCTGCTTGCCGGGGCTGGAAGCGTAGTCGATGCGGCGTCGCTACGCGGAGAAATCCGCACCGTGCAACGGAGCTGGATGACGGCAAGGGCCTCGCACACCGTGGCGGCAACCGGAACGCGCGTCACCTCGAGCTACGGCTACACCGACTTCAAAACACTCATGCCATCGCATCTTTCCATGACCGATCAGGCGAATCAGGAAATCGGATGGAACGTCTACGTCCGCCAGCCTCTGCCTGCGCTGCCCGGCATGTTCGGAGCGTTCGGACGTTTCGAAGCGTCAGCCGAACTCCGCAACCTTCTCGCGCAGGGTTATCTTCCAGTGATCGTAAGCGACCAGCGCGCCGTGCTCACCAACGCCCCGCGAGCCGTCCGCGGCGGCCTCTCGTTCATTTTCTAGGCCGTCGGAACCCCTGGCGTGAGCCTGGGGATTTTGGCTCCTGCTGCGTCATACAGTGCAACGTCCCCAGCCCCAAGACCAAGTCCCGGCAGTAGATCCCGATTATTTTCCGGTCCGGAAACAGCCGCTGCAGCGCGTTCAGCGCCACCCGATCGTTAGGATCGCCAAAGATAGGGACCAGCACGATCCCGTTCGCAATATAAAAATTCGCGTAGCTGGCAGGCAACCTCTGGCCGGCGAAATAAACCGGCTCCGGCATAGGCAGAGTCACGACATTCAGATCCTTGCGCGCACGCAGCCGGGCAAGATTTTCTTTGAGCGGCTCGTGATTCGGATCGGACGTGTCGGGCTCAACGACCGTCACCACAGTGTCCTTTGAGGTGAACCGCGCCAGATCGTCGATGTGTCCGTGCGTATCGTCCCCCGCAATCCCCCTCCCCAGCCAGATGACTTCGGAGATGCCCAAATAGTCTTTCAGAGCGCGCTCCAGTTCGCGGCGCGAAAGGCTCGGATTGCGCGCCTGCACATCGCTCAGCAGGCACTCTTCGGTGGTCAGCAGCTTGCCGGCGCCATTCACATCGATGCTGCCTCCTTCGAGCACAATGTCCGGCGCCCAGCGCTCCACCTCCATTTTCAACGACAGGAAGTGAGGAACCTGCGAATCCAGTTCATAGTTCGAATGCTTCGCCCACCCGTTGAACCGCCAGTGCGTGATCGCGACCGTTGATTTATTCCGCACGAACAGTGGACAGTAATCGCGCGTCCAGCTCCGGTTGGTCGGATGATGAAAAAACTCCACCGCCGCCAGATCCACGTGGCAGGTCTTTAGAATTTTCCGGACGCCACGCTCCGCCCTCTCATCCGCAACCAGGATCCGCACTCGTTCCACGCGCGCCAGGTGCCGCACGATTTCCCCGTACAACCAGGGAATGGGCGCAAACTTCCCCGGCCAGTCCGATTTTTCATGCGGCCAGGCGAGCCACGTCGCCTCATGCGGCTCCCATTCAGCGGGCATTCTGAATTTGCGGTCTCGCGGCGTCATTTTCCGAGCCAGCGATTGACAATCGGTCCATAAGCGTCTATTCGCCGGTCGCGTAGAAACGGCCAGTTACGGCGCACTTCATCCGACCTTCGCGGATCGCATTCGACGACAACAATTTCTTCCTTATCGATGGAGGCCTCGGCGATCAATTGCCCAAAAGGATCGGCCACGAACGACGATCCCCAAAATTCCAGACCATGATCCGCGGGCCCTTCGTACCCCACGCGGTTCACCGCCGCCACGTAGATCCCGTTGGCGATGGCGTGCGATCGCTGAATCGTCCTCCATGCATCCAACTGCGCCGCGCCGTACTCCGCCTTTTCGGCGGGATGCCAGCCGATGGCCGTCGGATAAAACAAAACATTCGCCCCGCCGAGCGCGGAAATGCGCGCGCCCTCGGGATACCACTGATCCCAGCACACCAACACGCCCAGGCGCCCGAAAGGCGTGTCGAAATTCGAAAATCCCAGGTCGCCTGGAGTGAAGTAATATTTTTCGAAGTACAGAGGATCGTCCGGGATGTGCATCTTGCGATACAGCCCTTGCACTTCCCCGTCCGTCCCAATAATGGCCGCCGTGTTGTGATACAGGCCCGGCGCGCGCCGTTCAAACAGCGAAGCTATGATGACGATCTTCAACTCCCGCGCAAGCTTGCCCAAGGCCTCCGTCGACGGCCCGGGGATTCGCTCGGCCAGCGCGAACAGGTCGGCATTTTCCTCGCGGCAGAAATACTGCGAGCGGAACAGTTCCTGCAGGCAGACGATCTGCGCCCCGCGCGCCGCAGCCTCCCGGACTTTCCATTCAGCTTTGGCGAGATTTTCGTTCGGGTCCAGAGCACAGCTCATCTGCACCAGGCCGATGTGGAATTTTTGATCGGACATGAAATTCCATTGTCCTATAGACAGCCTGCCGCAGCGTGACTTGGCGTCAGAGTCTGTGTGAAAAACTGCCTCAGGCTGCGTGTGGGGCGGGCCATGGGCCCGCAGCCGCCCACAAGGCGGCCTTACTAGCTGGCGAACAAGCCTGCTGGTAGCAGGCTGCGGGCCGATGGCCCGCCCCACGTACTCGAAACTGGAGTTTTCACACCGACTCACCAGCTTAGACCCGCGCTGTCTGCAATCGATCCATATTGACTGCCCCGGTTCCGTTGAACCGCCATGCGTGAGCATGCGGACTGACGCCAAACTGCCCCTAACTCCAGTGCACTTTTTCGCGCGACTCGATTTTCGAATCGTCCAACTCGATTCCATACCCCGGCGTGTCCGGCAACGTGAAATGCGCGCGTTCCGGCGCGGGCGCGTGTTTTTCGAAGTGATAATACGATTGCATCTTCAGGATCAGGTACTCGGCCAAAGGACAAACCGCCGGCGACTGGCTCGCGATCAGATGCAGTGCCGCGTGCAGGCTGTGACCGTGCGGAATCACTGGCACGTCGAAAATCGAAGCCACGGTGCAGATCTTCAGCAACTCAGACGTCCCGCCGCACCATTCCGGATCGCACTGCACCACGCTGAGCGCGCCCTCTTTCAGATAGTCGTACACTTCCCACCGCCCCTGAATATGCTCACCCGACGCGATGGGAATCGACGTCCCTCTACGCAACTGCGCGAAACTGTCAATCTTCTCGGCCTGTGTCGCTTCTTCAATCCAGCGCGGCCGGTAGCGCTCCACCTGCTTGGCCCATTCGAGCGTGTAGCCCAGGTCCCACCCGCTGTAGACGTCGAACATCAACTCCACATCCTCGCCCACCGTTTCCCGCAGCACGCGAACCAGGTCGACGTTCTTCCTCATCCCCTCCGGTCCGTCACCCGGCCCATACGCGAGGAACCATTTCTGATAGCGATAACCGTCCTTCTTGATCTGCGCCGCGCGCGCCTGCGCTTTATCAAACTCCAGCGAATAACCCAGGCAACTGGCGTAAGCTTCCACCGTCTTCCGCGAAGGCCCTCCCAGCAGGCGATACACAGGACTCTTGAAATAGCGACCGCGCAGATCCCATAACGCGTTGTCGACAGCGCTGATCGCCATCAAAAAATGCCCGCGTCGCGCGTGGCGATTCGACCGGTACATCTGGTCCCACAGTTTCTCCTGCGCCAGCCCATCCTTGCCGATGAGAAACGGCCGCAGTTGTTCGTCCACCACGATCGCGACCTCTTTATCGATCGGCCCGTACATCGCTTCGAGGCCGCCTTCGGTCGCGATCTTCAAATAAAGAGCCGTAATTGCCGCTTTGCCCGTGCTGGGATTCGGCGCGTCGCGATATGGCTGCGGCCGCAGCTCGTCATAAACGAACAGCGGGTTCACCTGATACTGCTGATCGACCCCGCGTATCGCGTCGCGATGCCCGCGCAGTTCCCATATTTCGACCGTGGTGATTTTCAACGGCGCGGTTTCGGCCAGCGCCGTCGCGAACGGCAGAGCGGCGAGGAATCCTCGTCTGGTGATCGCCCGCCTGGTGATGGAATGTCGCATATTATTCCGAGCGTAACGTCTCCACCGGATCGATACGCACCGCGTGGATCACCACCGGAGCGGCAGCCAGGAACGCGCCACAAAGAACCGTCACCGCCGGCAGCAGCAGCACGTTCAGTTCGGTCGCCTTCACCTGATAAAACAGTGTTTCGATATAGCGCACCGAGCCCATCCCCAGCCCCAGCCCGCAGACCGCGCCCGCCGCCACCATGGCGAAAATGTCGACCGTCACCAGCCGCGCAATCACCCCCGAAGGCGCGCCGATCGCCAGCCGGATGCCGATCTCCCGCCGCCTTTCGAGGACCGAATAATTCAGCACGCCATAAAGACCCACTCCCGCCAGCAGCAGAGCTACGCCGGCGAGGAACACAGCCAGCATCGCCAGCAGGCGTTCGCGAATCGTCTGCGAGTCGATCAGTTCCTGCTGCGTGCGGATGTTGCTGACCCTGAATTCCGGCCGCGCGCGCGAAATTTCCTGGCGCAGTATCTGGGCCATCGACAGCGGATTGTCGCTGACCGTGCGCACGATGAACGTCGCCCGGTCCTTGCCCTGCGGCCGGAACGCCACGTATGCGACCGGCAAAAAGTCCTCGCGCAAGTAGCGATAGCGCGCATCGGCCACCAGGCCGACGATCTGAAACCGCTGCGGTGGCGAATTGGTCGGGCTTCCTTGAAACCATTTTCCAACCGGATTCTCGCCGTTGAAGTACTGCCGGGCAAACGCGCTATTCACAATCGCCACGCCCGCGTCGCTGTCTCGAAAATCCCGACCATCCAAGAGAGGAACCTTCATCACATCGAGCAACCCCGGCGAGATGTATAGAAACCACCCGCCCTCCCGCGCCGGTCCCCCATCCACCGAAATAGAGCTGCTTCGAAAGCCCCATCCATCCAGAATCGGCCACTCCGCCAGAGCCACTTTTTCAACCCCACTCACACTCCGCAAATATTCCGCCACTTGGTTCCAATATGCCGGCGGCTGATCCTGCCGCGACACAGTGGAGAGCGTCAGTATCCGATCCGAGGAAATTCCCGTTGGCTCATGCGACAACCGTTCGAACGTCTCGACGAACAAACCCGCCACGAAGAGCACCAGAAAACAGAACGCCGTTTGCACCGCGATCAAGCCTCGCATCCAACGCCGCCGGGAATGCGGATCTTCCCCTCCCTTCAGCGCGCTGGCCGGCTTCACCGCGGAGGCGCGCAGCGCCGGCGCCAATCCAAGCAGGAACGTGACCAGGAACGTCAGCATCGCGCCAAATACCAGCACCCTCCAGTCCGATGGCAGAAACAGGCGAGCCGGATTGTCCGCGGTGCTGATCATGCCCACGACAAACGGCGCGGCCCACCACGCAAACACCGCTCCGCAGGGCGCGGCGAGCAACACGATCCACGCGCTTTCGACCATCACCAATTGCACCAACCTCGCGCGCGACGCTCCGATAGACACGCGCACCGCCATCTCCCGCGTTCGCGCCGCCGCCTGCGCGGTCATTAAATTCGCGACGTTGGCGCACGCGATCAGCAGCACCAGCCCGACCAGCACTCCCAGCGCCGTCAGCGACAGCCGGTAATTTTTCTGCAATCCGGAAACGCCCGCCGCCGCGGGCTCCATCACAAGTGTCTGCGCCAGCAATTCCGCCTGGTCTCTTGGTTTCTTGCCGGCCGCCCTCTCCTCATTGAGCGCGTGCACCGTCGCCCGCAACTGGTCCCGCACCGGTCCTGGCGCAACTCCCGCGTGCAACTGCGCGAACGCGCGAAACACTGACCAGTTGTGGCCGATCCCCCAGTGCATCATCGCCGGAATGAAGATGTCGATCACCGTTCCCGGCTCCGTCCCCGTGAACCCCGCGTTGGCCACGCCAACGACCTCGTAAATCCGTTCGCCGATCCGTAACGTGTGCCCCACGACGCTCGCGTCCTGTCCAAAACGTCGCGACCAGTAATCATGCGACAGCACCGCCACCGGATGCCCGCCCGGCTTTATATCGTCATTCCCAGTGAGCAGCCTGCCCGCGGCAGCCCTCAGCCCAAAGGACTCGAACATGTCGCCGGAAACGTACTGCACGTGCCCTTTTTCCATCTCGTCGTCCGAGTGAAAAGTCAGGTCCACGCGCTCCGCGAAAGAAATCGCGATCAGCGTCGCATGGTCCTTCATCGCGTCCCGCATCCGCGTGAACTGTCCGTACTCCCACCCGTCGTACGTGGAAACCTTGCCGAGATTGACGAACCCTTGGCGCGCCAGCCCGTACAGCCGCTCCGGATGCGCGATCGGCAAAGGCCGCAGCAGCATCGCATCGATCAGCCGGAACGCCGCCACCGACGATCCAAGCGCCAGCGCGAGCGACAACACGGCCGCAGTCGATGTAACCTTCGATTTCCGCAGCCTCCGCCATCCCAGCACCGCGTCGGCGCCAAGTGAGTCGAACCAAGCGTTCATTCGTCGAGTATATTCGAATGGTGTGCCTGAATCTTGACCTGCCCATCCTGTGGGGCCGCCAATCTTGGTGGCAGCCTGCTTTTCAAGCAGGCTTTTCGATGGTCGACGATAAGCCGCCTGAAAGGTCGGCTGCCGCCAAGATTGTCGGCCCCACCAAGCGTATCGAGATCTGTAACTTACACTCAAGATGACTACCACGCTCATGAATCGAATCCTGATTGCTACGTTTTTGACCTCCCTCTGCGTCCTTGCGCAGCCAGCCGATCCCCGCATCGGTACGATGCTCGAAGAACTCGCATCGGTGCGCCCCTTCGACCGCGTGGCGATCTCTCCCGACGGAAAGCGAATCGCCTGGATCGAAGAGATCATCGAGAATCGCAAGGACACCGGCAACTCCGCCATCTTCCTCGCCGACGCAAAAGGCGGAACTGCGCCCCTCCGCATCAGCGCAGCGCGTCCCGCATCGGAGCGCGAACTGGTCTGGTCGCCCGACAGCGCCAGCGTCGCGTTTCTATCCGATCGCGAAAAGAAAGGGCAGATGCAGCTCTACGTCACTGCCAATGGACGCACACGAAAATCGACCGGCCTTAAAGGTTATCTCACCGACCCTCGCTGGTCCCCCGACGGTAAGCAGATCGCGGTTCTCTTCGCCGAAAACGCGCCCAGCGGCGGAGGCCCTCTCGAAGCCGAGCCGGTAGAAACAGGCGTCATCGGAGGCGAGATCCACAATCAGCGCCTGACCGTTGTAAACGCGGCCTCGGGCGCCGCGATGCAGGTTTCACCAGCAGACCTGAATGTCTACGAATACGATTGGTCCCCCGACGGAAAGACCTTCGCCCTCAGCGCCGCCCCCGGCCCCGGCGACAACAACTGGTGGATCGCGCAACTCTACACCATGCCCCTGGCCTCCGGAAAAATGACCGCGATTTTCAAGCCCGAAACACAGATCGCTCTCCCCCGTTGGTCGCCCGATGGATCGACCATCGGCTTCATCCAAGGCCTCATGAGCGACGAAGGGTTTACCGGAGGCGACGTCTTCACCATCCCCGCCGCTGGCGGTAACGCAACCAATCGGACTCCTCAGCGCAAGTCCTCCATCAGTTCCATTCAATGGACCTCACCCGACAACATGCTGCTCACCGAAATCGTGGGCGGCGGCAGCGCCATCACGACCCTTGAAGTCTTGAGCGGCCGCACCGAACGCCTGTGGCAGGGCGGCGAGAGCATCCACGAGGAAGGGAATTTTCCGAATTTCTCTCTCGCCCACGACGGCAAGACCGCCGCCGTGATTCGCAGCGACTGGCAGCACGCGCCCGAAATCTGGGGCGGCCCCATCGGCGACTGGAAGCAGCTCACGCACAATAACAGCAATCTTAAGTCGCGCTGGGGCGACGTCAAGAGCATATCCTGGACCAGCGACAGTTTCGAGGCGCAGGGCTGGCTGCTCTACCCGCGCGATTACGACGCCTCGAAGCGCTACCCCATGGTCGTCTCGATCCACGGCGGCCCGGCCAACCTCAACGCGCAGCACTGGCCCGGCGACCGTTTCGATATGAGCGTGCTCTCCGCGCTCGGCTATTTCGTCTTCTTTCCGAATCCCCGCGGAAGCTACGGCCAGGGCGAGGCGTTCACCCGCGCCAACGTGAAGGACTTCGGCTATGGCGATCTGCGCGACATCATGGCCGGCGTCGACGCCGTTCTCAAAACCGTTCCCGTCGATCCCAACCGCCTCGGCGTCACCGGCTGGAGCTACGGAGGCTATATGACCATGTGGACCGTCACGCAGACCAACCGCTTCAAGGCCGCCGTCGCGGGCGCCGGAATCGCCAATTACCAAAGCTACTATGGGCAAAACTCCATCGACCAGTGGATGATCCCGTACTTCGGCGCGTCGGTGTACGACGATCCCGCGGTCTACGCGAAAAGCTCCCCCATCACGTTCATCAAGAATGTCAAAACCCCCACGCTCATCGTGGTCGGCGAACGCGACGGCGAATGCCCATCCCCGCAATCCTACGAATTCTGGCACGCCCTCAAGGCCCAGGGCACGCCCACAGAGTTCGTCGTCTATCCCGGCGAAGGACACATGTTCCGCGGTTCCGATCACAAGCGCGACGTGATGGAGCGCACCGTGAAATGGTTCGAGCAATACCTTCATTAAGATGCTCACGCGCCGCGCCATCCTCAAAGCGCTCCCGGCCGCATTTGCGAAACCGGCCCATAAGATCACGCCGGTGGATTTCGCCGTGCCTCCCGATGCCTGCGATTGCCACACCCACATCATCGGCGACCCGATACTGTTCCCGTTTTCCCCCGTCCGCGTCTACACGCCGGAACGCGCTTCGCCCCAGGAGATGGCCGCCCTCCACAAGGCGCTCCACATCAAGCGAGTGGTCATCGTGACTCCCAGCGTTTACGGAACCGACAATTCCGCGACAATCTTCGGAATCAAAGCGCGAGGCGCGACCGCCCGAGGAGTCGCGGTGATCGATGAAAAGACTCCGGAGTCGAGTCTCGACGCCATGGCCGCCGCTGGCATCCGCGGCATCCGTCTCAACCTGGCAACCGGCAAGCAAGCCGAGTTGCCCCTCGCCCGCCAGCTGTTCGCCTCCGCCGTGGACCGCATCAAGCGCCACAACTGGCATCTGCAAATTAATACTGGAATGGCGCTGATCCCTGGCATCAAGGATCTCGTATTGGCCTCTTCCGTCCCTGTCGTGTTCGATCATTTCGGTGGACTGCAAACATCGCTCGGACCGGAACAGCCCGGCTTCGCCGACCTTATCGAGCTGCTCCGCTACGGCAACGCGTACGTGAAACTTTCCGGCGCATACCGGGCATCCACGCAAGCCCCCGACTACGCCGACGTCACCGCGTACGCCAAGGGACTGATCCTCGCGAATCCGGATCGAGTGCTGTGGGGAACGGACTGGCCTCACCCCAACAGCACGCCGTCACCGGACATAGCCAAGGTCTCCCCGCCTCTACCCATCGACGACGGCCGCCTCTTCAACCGCTTCGCGATTTGGGAGCCCGATCCCCAAACCCGCCGCAAAATCCTCGTCGACAACCCCGCCCGGCTGTACGGATTTTAACTCCCCTCCGGCTTCTCCACATGGTCGATCACGTAGAACTCCACCGGCCCCTTCTGCGCCTCCAGCTTCAGCCCCAGCTGCTGTTTTAACGCATCGAAAATCGTCGAAAGATCCAAGAATCCCGCAGTCGGGTTCTCTCTCGGAAAATCCGGTAGGAGTCCGGGATCAAGCGTAAAATCGTAGTTTCCGGCAAGCCCGGTCTTGTCGATGACCGGCCGTTCGTCGTTCCAGAGGATCCGCTCCAGCCAATAACACAGGTATTGCATGGGAACCCTCTTTCCGATAATGACGCCGCCCCTGCCGCCCTGGATCGGTACCTCGTAGTCCTGCGCTTTGTCGTTGACCTTCATTTTCGATCCCCCTTTGTCCACCATCAGCGCATACACCGGTCCTTCTCTGGTCTCCTTGTGGAACTTCAGCTTGAACTCATCCGCCAGTAAATTCTGAAACATCGTGTGGAGATCGTCCAGGTTGTAAGAATGGTCCGCCTTGGCCTGGATGTCCCACAGGTCTGTATCGAGCCACGCCGAGCCGCCCGTGATCTGCTTCATCGGCACCTTGTACATCAGGTTGATCATGAGCCGTACCGTCGCGCCCACTGCGTCATACCCCTGGCCCGCGGGCTTCGGCTTGATCATGTTAAACTCACCGCGCCCTCCCGGCTTCACCGGCTTGATCGACGCCACTTCGAACGTCAACCTCTTTTCCTGGCCGAAAACCAGCGCCGTGAACATCAAGCAAGCGACAAGCATGATCCGCATAGAAACCATTTTCACACCTGAGTCATCTAATTCCACCATGACCCCGGACCTTCTCTACCTGGACGACATGCAAGTCGGCCAGAAATTCTCATCCGCCACCTATCTAATGACAGAGGAACGCATCAAATCCTTCGCTGCCGAGTTCGATCCGCAGCCCTTCCATCTGGACGAAGCCGCCGCCCAGGCCAGCTTTTTCGCGGCCTCGCCGCCAGCGGCTGGCACACCGCCGCCGTCACCATGCGACTTCTGGTCACTGGAGGATTGCCCTTCGCCGCTGGAGCCGTCGGCCTGGGATGCGAGGTCGAATGGCCCCGCCCCACGCGTCCCGGCGACATTCTACAAGTCGAAGCGGAGATCGTCGAAATCGTTCCCTCGCGCTCGAAGCCCAACCAGGGCATCGTCCGCAATCAGAACGGCGAAACGGTGGCGATCATCATCTCGAAAATCCTGGCCTTTAAGCGAGAGATTTAGATGCCAACGTGGCGCACGCACTCCTGCGTGCCGCGTCGAGACTCGTCTCGATGCATGGCTTCCGTTGACTACCCAATCTCCTCCAACTCCAGCCCATTCAGCCGGTACCGAAACCGCCCATGACCCTCCATCCTCCGCCTACACCAAGCGATCCCCCGCTCCGCCGACTTGGCCTGCTCCCTCCACCAAGCCCCGTCACCGCCGGAGGAATAAAACTGGAGACAATGTTCCAGATGCCGCTCAAATCCCGCCGTCAGCCGAGCCTCGTAATGCGCCAGTAACGGCCTCGCGTCCTCTCCCCGCCCGACCGCCCGCATCACCGCCGACGCCAGAATTGCCTCGCGCACCGCATGCGCCGTCCCATCCCCGCAGATCGGATCGAACGTCATCGCCGCCGAGCCGCAGCAGATCCATCCCCCGCCGCCCAGCGGCGTCGCCATCCGCGGCGACGAAGGGAACTGCATCGTTCCCGCATCGATGCTCTCGATCTCATCCCGAATGAGCCTGCTGCTTTCCAGCAGTTCCCGCGGCCGCCCGCCCACCGCAATCAGCCAGCCCGAATTGAGAAACAACCATCCATGCTCAACCGACTCCATCCAACATGTCTCAGCCTGGCACGTGTCCCCAGGAACCTTCAGCTTCACCTTCACCGACATCGCCACGCGCGACCCGAACCGATGTTCCGTCGTCTCCGCCGGCAACGGTCCGGAAGCGATGATCGTCCAATCGGCATCGCCTCCCTCCGATTGCTCCAATCCAAGAACATCCAGCAAATCCTCCTCGGACACGATAACCGCCGAATGATCCAGTTCCACCGGCGCCGCATCCGGACCCCACCGAACCACGCGTTTCCGAATCCGCGGCAGACCGCGAAATAAATATTCCTTCTGGAAAATGTCGCGAATCAGTCCCTGCGCAGCCTCGCTCAGCATGATCACGGGAATCCGCGGCCGGCTCAAGCGTTCGCACGAGACTCGGTCCAGCAAATGAGCGCAGCAGCGCGCCGCGACGCCGTCGCCTCGAATGTGGATGTTCATTTAGCGGCTAAGATCGATCACCGCGAACGCACTGAGCTCTGGAATCGAGAACTCTGTCGCACCGCCATCCCGCACCCAATCCTCCAGCTTCGCGTCGGCGATGTTGTAAAGCCTGGCCTCGCCCTTCGAGTAAGCTCCGCGCACGCGCACCCGCAATCCGCGCACCGGACGATTCGAATAGTTGATCAGATACACCCGAGCCCTCGCCTCTTTGGCGACATAACGCGCAACCACCACTTCGCTGCCGTAAAGACGGATGGACCGGCGATCGTCGCCAATCTGCGACCGAACTTTATGCGCCACGAACCCCGGGTTCGAAGCCTCCTCGGCCGGATACTCCTTTGAGCCGACCCGCACGTTGACGCTGAATTTCTTGTCCTCCGTCTTCTCGATCTTGAACAGCAGATTCTGCCGCGTCAGCAGATTCAAAACCTCGCCCGTCTGGTCGGAGCCATCGTCGACGACCCCAAAATCGGCCACCGGCTGCAAATCCTTCGCCTCGGGAACGGTGCGCAGGAACACCATCATTTTCTCGAACGCCTTCTCTCCCGCCGCATCGGTCGAAATCAGCGCGTCCGATCCGTACGCGAACGATTCCGCCGCCGCCAGCGTCGCCGCATCGCCCGTTACCTTGTAATAAAACTGTTTTCCGGGCGTGCGCATCAGTTGCCAGCCGTTCGCATCGATCCACGGGCTGCGCGTAGCCGAGGCTTCGTTCACGCGCATGTTGACGTGCGGCGGATTGAGCTTCACGGCGCCCGCGGGGGGCTCGGTCGTCAACAGCCGCGGCAGAAGGAGAAACGCTGCAAGTTTCATAGGAAGGAATATTTATCCTATGCTAATACGTCTGCAAGTATCGAATCACCGCCTTCCTTTCCGCCGCGTCCGTTAGACGGAACGCCATGTCCGTATCGGGCACCATCGCGTCGGGGTCCGCCAGCCATCGATCGAGGGTCGACGCTTCCCATCGAATCCCCGATTGCTTCAACCCCTCCGAATAATCGAACCCCGCGACGCTGCCCGCCTTGCGTCCATAAACGCCCCGCAGCCGCGGACCCTCCTTATTCACATCGAGCGCATGGCAGCCGCCGCAACGCCGCGCGAACACCTCCTTGCCGCGATCTTCCGGCGCGCCGAAGGCCAGCAGAACCACTCCGCCGGCCAGCATCGCCCACACAACCTTATTCCAAAGTCGCATCGACCACCGCCAGGTGCTGCGAACGCACCACGACTTCGACCTCGCGAATACCCAGGGCCCCGCGCAGCTTCTCGGCCGGCACTTTCATCGGCCCAGCCGACGCCGCGCTCCCCGGAGCAGGCTGCGGAAACGCCGTCGACATCGCGGTGTGGAATCGCACATTCCCCTCCACCTTCTGCATCGCCTGGTGAATATGCCCGTTCAGTACCGTGACCGACCCAAACCGCCGCACATAGCCGAGCGCTTCCTCGCTATCGGCCGTGCCCCACCCCCACTCCGGATAAACGGACCACAGGGGAATATGAGCGAATACCACCATCGGCGTGCTGTCCGATCGCCCGCTCAGGTCATCCTTTAACCACGCCAGTTGCTCCGCGCCGAGCTTTCCCATCCCCTCCAACGCCGCCGAATTCACCAGCCCTACAAAATGCACACCGCGATGATCGAAGCTGTACCACCCCGTTCCCTTGGTCCCCCTTCCATACCGAGCCAAATATTCCTTCCCGTCGTCCGTCGCGTTGTCGTGCTCCCCCGGAACGTAGAACGCCTGCTTCGTTTTCGCGCGCTGCAACAACTGCCCCAGCGTATCGAACTCCGATGGCTTCGCCAGATGAGTCAGGTCGCCCGTATGAATCAGGAAATCCGGCGCCTTCGGCAGCGCGTTAATCTTATCGATCGCCAGTTCCAGCGTCCCATTCACATCGGCATTGGCCGGTTTGTTGAAGCCGATGTGGCTGTCGCTGATCTGCACGAATTGAAACCCCTCGTGCGCGGCCGTTTGCCCCAGCAATTTCGATGTCGGCACGCCGCCCGCCATCGTCCACACCACACCCGATCCCGCCCAAGCCATGCAGCGCAGAAATCCGCGCCGGTCGACGCCATCGTCTAAAAGGTCAGTCATAAAGCCTCCGCCTGCCATGACCGCCGCACCGGCGATTTTATTCCTGCGGAAATAGAACCGGGTTTCGCAAGTCCCGTAAAGCATGAAGAAGAAACTTTTCTGGTCGCCGGCCGTTTTCCTGATGGCATTCCCGTTCGTGCATCCTTTCGGCGCGGTGAAACAGCAACACGCGCCCTCCCAGCTGGCGACCGACGCCGCGGTCTTTGCGCTGCTCGAAAGAGCTTGCCTCAATTGCCATTCCCAGCAGACCCAGTGGCCTATCTACAGTTACCTTCCGCCGCTATCCTGGGCGATCGAGAAAGACGTCGCCGACGCCCGCCAACATATGGACTTCTCCAGGTGGAATGTTTACTCGGCCGACGAAAAGCGAGACCTCTTGGCGCGCATCGGCAGCGAGGTTCGAACGAGCCAAATGCCCCTCCCGCGCTATCTTCTACTTCATCCGGAAGCACGCCTGTCAAAGGAAGAGAGACAAGTCATCTACGAGTGGACTAAAACCCAGCGGCGCGCCTTACGGAATGAGCGGGAATAAAACAGCCTGCGCCGGAGTCTCCTTTATGTCACAATGACTGCAACCGCGCTATCCGCCGGATCGCGAGTTATCCGGCCAGGAAGAATCGCCATGGATCCAGCCAGGAAACTCGCTCTTTTTGAAGAAAGCGTCATGCCTCACCTCAACGCGGCATACAACCTGGCGCGCTGGCTGACGCGCGACGAACACGACGCCGAAGACCTGGTGCAGGAATCCTATTTACGCGCCTTCCGCTCCTTCGAAACCTTCGAAGGCCGCGACCCCAAGGCCTGGCTGCTGACCGTCGTGCGCAACGCCTGCTTCACCTGGCTCAAGAAAAAGGGCCAGCACGCAATTGAGTTTGACGAACAGATCCACAGCGTCGACGACGTTCCCGATGCCGAGGCCGCCCTGCTGAACCAAGCAGCGTTAGGATCGCTCAACGATTGCCTGGAAGCATTGCCGCTCGAATTCCGCGAAGCAATCGTCCTCCGCGAGTTGGGAGAGCTCTCGTACAAGGAAATTGCCGATATCGCCTGCGTCCCCGTCGGCACCGTGATGTCGCGCCTCGCCCGAGCCCGCAAGCGCCTTCGACAATGCCTGGAAGGAACCCTCCGATGAACTGCGAAACCGCAAGGCGCATGATGGAGATCAACGACCCCGCGCTGCCCCGCCATCTCGAATCCTGCCCCTCCTGCATCGTGCAAAGGAACGCGCGTTACTACGAAGCACCCGCCGGTCTCGAGCGAAACATTCGCCAAAATCTCCGCGCAGAAATCGCGCCGCCGTCATTCTGGCGATGGTCCGCAATCGCCGCGTCCGTGCTCCTGATGGCGTCGCTCTCCTGGAACATCGCCCTGCTGCGTCCGCGCGTCGATCCGGTCCCCGCCGATGTGCTCTCCGCGCATATCCGCTCTCTCGCCGGCACCCATCTTCTCGACGTCCCGTCCTCCGACCAGCACACCGTGAAGCCATGGTTCAACGGCAAGCTCGATTTCGCTCCACCCGTCAAGGACCTCGACGGTTTTCCGCTGCTCGGCGGACGCCTGGAGTATTTCGACGCGCATCCCGCAGCCGCGCTGATCTACGGCCGCCGCAACCACTCCATCAACCTGTTCATCTGGCCCGCCCCGGCCACCCCCGATGCCTCGCAAACCCGCAACGGCTATCACCTCGAAACCTGGTCCGCCAGCGGCATGACCTTCTGGGCAGTCTCCGACCTCAATGAACAGGAGCTGAAACAGTTCGTATCTCTGTATCGCCACTGATGTAGCGCACGCACCCCGGAAAAACATCATTGCACGGCCCGCGCGCAAGGCAACACTCTGCCTGCCGCGTCGGGATCTCGATGCCCGTCCGAACCTAGCGCGACCCACGGGATTCATAAATCTCCGCCGCCACCCGAAACGTGGTCGCATGCGCCTCCGCCGTCAATTCAATCTGCTTCGAATATCCTCCGCCCAGCGTGATCACCAGCGGCAACCCGTGACGATGACAATCCCCAATCACGCGCCGATCCCGCGCCTCCAGTCCTTCCGGCGTCAGCGCCAACCGCCCCAAAACGTCGCTCGCCAACGCATCGACGCCGGACAGATAAAACACCATCTCCGGCTCGAACTCCATCACCCGAGGCAGAACCGAATCGAGCACCCGCAGATACTCCTCATCCCGGGTTTTATCCGCCAGCTCCACGTCGATCTTACTCCGCTGCTTGCGAAACGGAAAATTATTCGCCCCATGCATCGAAATCGTCAGCACGTTGGGATCATCCTCGAAAAAATGCGCCGTCCCGTCTCCCTGATGAACATCGAGATCGACCACCGCAGCCCGCTTGAACCGATGGGCGTGAATCGAAATCACGACGTCGTTGAACACGCAGAACCCCGACCCCTCGGCCCGGAACGCGTGATGCGTCCCACCGGCCAGCGTCCCGCCGAATCCTGTCGCGATCGCATCGCGCGTAGCCGCCAGCGTCCCTCCGGCCGACGCCAGCGTGCGCGCGACCAGCCCCTCAGACCATGGAAACCCGATCCGCCGCATCGCATTCGCCGCCAGCGTCCCGTTCACAAACTGATCGACGTACACCGGATCGTGCGCCAGCTTGATTGTTTCCACCGGCGCAGCCTCCGCCGGTTCCAGTTTCCAGAAACCGTCCGCGGCGATTCGCTCCCGCAGCAGCCGGTACTTCTCGATCGGGAACTTGTGCCCGTCGGGCAAAGGAATTTCGTAGTGGTCGCAGTAAAACAGCCTCACCGATGCGACAGGTCTCGCACGATGATGTCCTTAAACCGCATATTCCCCTTGCCGCCGGAATGCAGTTGCAGCGCGATCGGCCCGTCGTCGCTTTCAGGCTTCGGATCGGTATAATCCACCATGATCACGCCGTTCAGCCGCGCAATGTAGTGGTTGCCCACCACCATCAGCAGATACTCGTTCCAATCGCCCAGCCGCACCACCGATTCATTCTCCGGCGCCGGCCACACGATCCATCCGCGCTTCTGTTCGTACACGCCGCCCGTGTGTTTGCCCAGCGTGCAATCGATTTCGAACTGCGGCCCTTTCGTCACATCGGCGGTGCCCGGCTTGAACCACGTATGGAAAAACACTCCGCTGTTCCCGTCGCCCTCGCACTTGAACCGCAGCGACATCTGGAAATCTTTGTAGCTCTTCTCCGTCTGCAAATAGCCATAATCCTTGGTCACGGCGATCCCATGCAGCACCCCGTTCGGTTCCGGCTCCCACTTCTCATGTCCGACGTTGACCCAACCCGTAAGGTCCGTGCCGTTATAAAGGGAAACCCAGTCCTCCCCCGGAGGCTTCGGTTTGGGCGACTGCGCAAGCAGCGTGGCAAGCAAAATAGAAAGAATCATCACGATCAGTTTACCCCTCCTGTAGGGCGGCCATTCTTCTTACGCAACCCCCAGTTCCTTCCCGATCGCGTCGGCGATGGCGTGCGCATGGTATGTCACTCGATCCAGCGCCGGCCCCTCCACCATCACCCGTGCCAGCGGCTCGGTTCCAGAAAACCTCACCAGCACCCGCCCGTCCGATCCAAACTCAGCTTCCGCCCTCCGGATCCCCGCGTTCACGCTTTCCAACTCCGCCAGCGGACGCCGCTCTTTCACCCGCACATTCACCAACAACTGCGGATAAGAAACGAATGCCGACGCCAGCGCGTCCAGATCCTGCCCCGACGCCCGCATCGCCTCCAGCACCCGCAGCGCCGTGAGCAATCCGTCGCCCGTGGTCGCGTAATCGCGAAAAATAATGTGCCCCGATTGCTCCCCGCCCAGTGGTGCGTCGCGCTTCACCATCTCGTCCAGAACATACTTATCACCCACCGGCGTCCGCACCAGTCCGATGCCATGCGCCCGCAGCGCGACCTCCAGGCCCAGGTTCGACATCACGGTGGCGACCACTTCGGTCAACCGCCCTCGCGCCTGCAGAGGGAGCGCCGTCACCAGCATCACCGCGTCGCCGTCCACCACCTTTCCCGAATGCGAGATGAACATCGCCCGGTCCGCATCGCCGTCGAACGCAACACCCAGATCCGCGCGCGTCTCCATCACCCTTTCGCGCAAACTCTCCAGATGCTGCGACCCGCAATGCAGATTGATATTCTTCCCATCCGGCGCACAATGGATGCGATCCACCGTCGCTCCCAGCCGCTCGAACAAGGCCGGCGCGAGATACGTCGCCGCACCATTCGACCCGTCGATCACCAGCCGCAATCCGCCCAGTCCTCCCGGCAACGTCGCCGCCAGATCGTCGATATAAGCCCGATCGAGCCCTTCATCCGTCGCGAGCGTAGCCGGCTCCGGCGCGTCTCCCCTCTCGAGCCACGCGAAAATATCCTGCTCGATGGCGTGCTCCTGCTCGTCGGGAAGCTTGAACCCGGAATGATCGATAATCTTGATGCCGTTGTCGTGATAAGGATTGTGCGACGCCGAAATCATCACGCCCGCCGCGAACGGACCGGTGCGCGTCACGTGCGCAATCCCCGGCGTCGTGATCAGTCCCGCAAACCTCGCCCGCGCGCCGAATTTCTCCAGTCCCCCGGCGACATCCGCCGCGATGCCCGGCCCCGATTCGCGCGTGTCCATGCCTATGACGACTTCTGGATCGAGATGATGCTGGCCAATCCACTTCGCCAGCGCCACTCCCACCGCGAACGTCGTCCGAGGGTCCAGCGGTGGCTCCCCCGCCACGCCGCGCATGCCGTCCGTCCCAAACAGTTTTCTCATTCTTCCTTTTTCTCAACGATAAGTTTCACGGTCACCACCGGCGAAGCCTCGAAACGAACCTGAGGATCGGAGATAAACGCGTTGGCCTTGATGTCCATGTTCCCGGTAATCCCGCTCAGGTCGAGGGCGTCCGTCTCCGCGCTCGTGACTGCATTCACGCGACCCTCCGGCCCCGCGATCCGCAGTTTGTCCGGCACCGGCTGCTGGCTGACAATGCGATACCCCGCCGGCGGCGGCGCGTAAACCCGCACATTCACCGGAACCTCGCGCGACAGCATCCTCGCAAACCTCACCCGCAGTTGCGAGGGCACGGAGCGCAGGAACGTCACCCCCTGTGGTAAATGAAAATCCGCATCGGACAACGTGAACGTCCGCTCGCCCGACCCTTTTACATCGGACAAATCGAGCAGCACCGCCGTCTCCGCCAGCCGTTCCGGCGACAACTTCCCCGAAGGCCCGCGCAACTCGACGCGCACCTGATCCAGCGCGTCACTCCCAATAAGAAGCCCCTGCGGAAGACTTTTATAAAGGATCGGCGCGGTGTGCGTCGTCACCAGCTCCGGCTCCCCCAGAATCGCGAACCACAGCAGCACCGCCAGCGTCAGCGATCCCAGCTTCCAGCCGAAATGCCGCGTCAGGATCTTCACGGCTCGACTCCACGCCACTGCGGCTCCACGGCCCGCTCCCGATGCCGTCCCGAAGTCGCCATGGTCAGCCGCTCCCGCACACGATCGATCGAAACATCCGGCTCCAGTTCCCCGCGCGCGCCCAGCGAGATGTGTCCTGTCTCTTCGGAGACTGCAATCGCCAGGCAATCCGTCTCCTCCGTCACGCCGATCGCCGCGCGATGCCTAGTGCCTAGCTTGCGCAGCATCCCCGGATTCATCGTCAACGGCAGGAAACATGCCGCCGCCGCGATGCGGTCGCCTTGCAGAATCACCGCACCGTCATGCAGCGCCCCTCCAGGCTGAAAAATCGCGCACAGCAGATCGCGCGACACGTTCGCGTTCAGCGCCACGCCGCTCTCGATGAACGTCCGCAGTCCGATGTCGCGCTCTACCACGATCAGCGCGCCCGTCTTCATCTCCGACATCTGCTCCAACGCGAGCAGAATTTCGTCCACCACCTCGCGGCGCTCCAGTTGTCCGCCCAATCCCAGCCACCGGCTGCGCCCGATGCGCGCCAGCAAACGCCGCAGCTCAGACTGGAACATCACGATCAGCGCGATCGCCGTGTACGGCGCCAGCGTAGCCAGCACGCTGCGCAGCAATTCCAGATGCGCGTACACCGCGATCAGGTAGACGATGGTCAGCACCCACAAGCCGCTCAACACGTACGCCGCCCGGCGCCCGCGAATAATCACCAGCAGCTGATAGATCAGAATCGCGACCGCCAGAATGTCGATCACCGAAGTGAACGTCAGTTTGGGGATGACCGGCAGCGAGACTTGCGGCATGTGCGAATCAGCGGAACTGGTAACGCACCTTTGCAATGGGCGCTCCGCGCACCTCGATGCGCGATAGATCGGCCGAGCCCACACCCAGCTCTTCGGCCAACAGCAAAGTGTTGTCGCACGTCTCGAAAGGCTTCGTCCCGCGTTTGGCGCGAGGATCGTAGCCCATCACCGCCGTGCCCACCGTGTCCGTGGTCACCGGATTGGTGCCCATCAGCAGCACGCCCGGCTTGACGTATTTCAGATCGCCGCCCACCCACGGCCCTTCGCCGCCCGACATCGTCTCGATCCCGTCGATGAACGCGATGTCGATCGGCCTCGTCGCCGCCAGATCCGCAACAATGCGCGGCATCCGATAGCCGGAATCCCTGCTGGTTGTCGGATCGTTCTCCGCCGCCGCCGTCGCCGAAGGCTGCCGCTTCCCGGCGTGGCAAACCTCGCCCCGTCCCTTGGTCGGTTTTTCATTGGGCTCATGAATTCCCGCGTCATCTCCGTAAGTCGATGCCGGCGTGATCCCGAAGCAGTTCTTCATCGAAAGAGTAATCCCGCAAGTAGCGTGATTCTTCAGCTTCGCCATCGACATGAACACGTCGGTGTCTTCATAAGAATGGTTCAAGTCGAACGAAGGGAAAATATGTCCCCCGCGCGGCACTTTCAGCCGCGAATACTTTTTCCCCAAGCCCAGTGCATTCGTATTCTCGAACTCCAGCTTCTGCGAGGCGCTCTTCAGCGCGCGTACGTTCCACCCGGAATCGAGCAGATATTCTTCCAGAGGGCCGCCCGTGCCCCACGCGCTTTCCACTAACCGGATGCGCTTCGCCCCCGCCTGGTCCAGAACGCTGACCATGGCCATCACCGTCGCCGGATGCGTGTAATGCGTCACGCCCAGTGAGCGGCCCTGAAACTTCAGCGTCGGGCTCCCGGTGAGGTTCATCTTGATCGTCACCGTCTTGTTTTTCACCAGCCGGCCCGCGCCGCCCAGCTGATCGAACATCCAACTGATCTGGTCGTCCAGCTTATCGGTATACGTGGTCGGCGCAATGACAACCGGAGGGGCGGGAGGCGCCGCCGCCCGCAACAGCGGAGCCCCAGCGGCAAGGGCAAGCAACTCGCGACGTGTCATAGCTACAGTCTATTACGCTTTACCTCCGCCTGGCTGCCTCTTTTCCCAACTTTTTAAGCGCATTCAAAAGTTGCACCCTCTCCGCCGCCGTCAGCACTTTCATCAGGTCCTCCATCTGCGCCGCATGAGCGTCAAACACGCGCCCGATCAACTTCCGCCCCTTTGCCGTCAGATCCACGATCTTCACCCGCCTGTCCTGTTCGTTATCGACTCTGGAAACCAGACTCTTCTCGTATAGCCGGTCGACCGCCGTGCTGATCGACCCCGGCGTCAGCCCCACAACAGGCCCAATCGTGTTCACGGGCAAAGGTCCCTTATGCAGCAGCGCCTCCAGGATCCGAAAATCCGATTCCCCCAGCCCGCTCTCGCGCAGCTTCGGCTCCACGTACCCCTCCACGGCGCGAAAAGCCTTCATCATGATCAGCCAAATATGAACGCCGCTCAAATCCGATAATTTTCTTGAATCCCGCACTTTATATTGACATCAATAAGCTTGTCTTAGATATACTTGAAGCTAACACGACCGCAAGGAGATCGCAACATGGCCCAACCCGCCGTTTCCAAAAACGCAAACATCGCCCTCTGGGCCCTGCAAATTCTCGCCGCCGCCGCATTCCTGGCCGCTGGTATCCCGAAACTCGCCGGAGCCGCGCAGATGGTCGAAGTCTTTCAAAAGGTCGGCGGCCAGTGGTTCCGCTACGTAACCGGCTCGCTAGAAATTCTGGGCGCCATCGGCCTCCTGATCCCTCGCTACACGTTCTACGGGGCCTCGCTGCTGGCCATCGTGATGGTGGGCGCCCTCATCGCCGTGTTCGCCGTTCTGGGAGTCTCTCCGGCTCCAGCCGCCGTCCTCCTCCTGATAACCGCGACAATCGCCTACTTTCGAAAAGAAAAACAGTGATGACCTGTCTCATTGCCCTTCCCGTAGCTTCCGCAGTGCCTCCTCGCATGCGGCGCACAGGGAGGGCAGATCGACTTTCACAACGTCCCAAAGGCGGTCCTCGCGGATGATGTCGTATTCATGACGCAAATGATTGCCGAGAGCCCTTATCTCCTGCTATGGCTGGTCCGGAACAAGATCCGGAGCCAGATCTCCGAGTTTAGAGGCCGCTTCGCTGATTCGTTCGAGGCAACGCTCCACCGCATCGTAGGTCTTGCGATCCTCGCTAAATTCGGCCTCGTTCATCCCGTCTGTGTAGCGCCGAATCGCCCGCACATTCTCGACGATATCTTCCAGGCGGCGCGCGGGCCTTTCAGAAGGCAAGGGCACGGTCTCTGTCGATTTCCGCTTGAAAGCGTTCCTTTCGGACCGGCTCTTCAATGACGTCCACATTGCAGCCCAAAATGCCAGAGAGCCGCCCTTCGAGTTCACGCAAACGGCTAAAATAATCGAGGCCGCGAGCCGAAAATCCTTCGCCAAGGCGGACCGCGACATCGACGTCATTAGCGGAGTCTTCCCCGCGAGCAACGGAACCAAAGAGAGATACGCTCACCACGCCAGCCATGCGGAGTTCCGCCTCATGCTCTTTCAAGGCGGCGATGACGTGACTACGTTCCATAAAACCAATCTTGCACAACTAACAATCGTAAGCAAGCCATTCCGGGTCGGACCGGCGACCGTCAATCTTAGGCCGTGATTCGCAGCACAAATAAAACCTGGTCGGAATCGACCTCCTTCAATATCCGATGGGTCGATAATTTCACTGCATCTTGCGGAATCTTGAGCCGTAGAACTAGTTCCGCGCAAAGCGCAGCGATGGAGTCATCGATCTGAAGCTTCTTCTCGCTCTTCCTTTTAGGGCTGTCCATCCACGCCACGAAAAAAACATAGTGCTCGACGCCGGGGTACTCCAAAGCTCGCCCGTACTGCTTCTCAACGTCTTCCCTCAATGGGTCGAACCAATTCGCGGAGTATTTCCAAACAGTTGGACGCGCTGGCCCCTTAACTTCGCAAGTCGCAAGCGCACTCGCAAGCGAGGGTCTTTTCGCCGCTTTCGCGCTCGGAATCAATACGTAATCGATCCTTCGGCGAGGCTGGCTCGCTGTCCTGGAAGGGCAAACTCCGACTGGATGCGATGCGAACCAAACTTCATATCACAATTCCCAGCGAGAAACTTCCCAAACGCGTCTTCCTGATTCTGATTACCTGAACGCCGTTCGGATCGCCAGAACCGCGGCCAATGGGTCTCAAAAAGATCGAGAAAGGCCCGCGCGTAGAGGTCTGTTTTGGCCTGCATCGGCCCTACGGCTCCAAAACCAAAGTCCCCAGCGCCCCCAGCGCCGGCACGTCGATCCCCGTCCCCTCATCCACCTCGTAAACTTCCAGCTTCTGCGGCCCCGCATCCGGCCTCAGCAGCGTCGCGCGCTTGAATTTTCCCAGCACGTGAACCGTGATGTCCGCCACCGGATAGTCCGAATAATTCACCAGTTGCAGCGCGACCTGCTTCCCATCGGGCGATTCCTGCAAATTCGACAACATGCTGCCCACGTTGAACAGCCGCGCCCCGAGATTATCGCGCCCCGTCACCGAATTCAGCTCATGCCAGATGTCGGCCAGCGTCTCCAGGTCTTTTTTATCGAGCGTAATCTGATCCGGCTGCAGGGACGGAAACCGCCAGCCCGGAGGCCCTGTCAGCAGCGTCCCACCCGCTCGCGTAAACGCCTTCAGCGCCTCTTTTTGCTCCGCCGTCAGCAACTCCGGGTCGACGTTCACCGCCATTTTCGAATGCAGCAGCGACTTCGCGTTCAATCCTTCCGCCGGGATCGGCGTCACCGGCGTGTGCTTGGTCGCCATCATGTCCAGCACGCCTCCGGAAATCAGCGCCCCGCTCGATGGGGCCTCCACCAGCGCCAGCGTCGACCGCATGCCGTACCCGCGCCACTCCTTGTGATCCTCATAAAATTTCACATGCTGGACAATCAGCGCCCAGTTCTTCAACGCCGTCGCATCGCCCTTCGCGAGCCCCCGCGCGAACTGGTCATCAAAGTCCAGCACCCATCGAGCCCCCGTCATTCCCGCATCGCCGATCGCCGCCAGATATCCCGTCACCATCGGATGCGTTTTCGCCGGAATCCGGTTCGCAATCCAGATCGCCGCCGAAGTCGAGACCCGCGCGTATCTCAAAAACCCCGTATTCGTGTCGATCCACGGAGCCCCCGTCGGCGCGGCAATTAAACCTTCCTGTTCCACGCGAATCCCCGGCCACATTCCCTGCTTCGTCGCCAGAATTTTCGCGTCGGACCCGAACTTCATCTCGGAGCGATTCACCAGCTCCACCACCGGCATGTCGACCTTACCCGCGCTCAGCGAGCCCTCAACTGCCAACCCCGTCAACCCAGCCCTTTTCGCCTCCGCCGAAACGTCCGCCGCATTCGCGTTGCCCGCAACGACGCCCAGCGTGGCAATTCCCCGCTCCGCCGCCGCCTTCGTAAATTCTGGCGACCAGTTCGCTTTCTCCATCAACAGACAATTCACCGGCGTCGACTCCACCAGCTTCAACGTCGCCGGATCTTTTGAAAACCATCGCGCCGGAACCCAGTCCGGCATCGCCACCATCGCAACCGCAGCAAGTAAAAGCATCTCGATTCCAGATTAACTCGCCCGCAGCGACGCCGCCGGATCGTCGCCCGCCGCCGACCATGCCGGCCACAACGCCGCGCTCGCCGAAACAACAAAGAGAAAAATTGCGACCCCTCCCAGCAGCAGCGGATTCCGCTCCGAAACTCCGTACAGCAGCTCCGACCCCATCCGTCCAAACGCCCAAACCATCCCTCCTCCAATCGCCTCTCCCATCACCACAAACACCAGCGGACTCGCGACCATCTGCCGTACCAGCCGCGCCTTTTGCGCGCCCAACGCCGCTCGAATCGCAATCTCCCGCCTGCGCGCCGCCGTCGATTCCGCCAGCACGCTGTACACGCCCGTCGCTGCCAGAATCGCCGCGCAGATTCCGAACCACAACAGCAGAATCATGTTGAACCGGTGCCGAGCCGCATTGCGTTCGATCAATTCGCCGATCGTCGCAATCCCGGCGACCGCCTGACTTGGATCGATCCCCTTGAGCGTCGTCCTCGCCAGCGCAGCCAGCTCATCGGCCGGCGCCGTCCCGCGAATCACCACGTAATTAGTAGGTGGCGCCGCTTGCAGGTACGGCACAAACAGGTCAACCCCCTTCTGCGTAATGTTCCGATACCGCGCATCGGCCGTGACCCCGACAATTCTCAACCACCGCGGCGCGCCCAACCCCAGCCGCATCCGATACCCGACCGGCGCATGCCCCGCCCCGCGAATCCGCTCCGCCAGGGCCCGGCTGATCATCGCCACCGGTTCCCCCTCCGCCGAATCGTGCTCGTCAAAATCGCGACCTTCAAGAATCTCCGTCCCAACCGTTTTGAAGTACCCGGGCGTCACCACTTCATAGTTCCCTTTGGGCAGCACGCGATGCTCCCCCGCTTCAAACTCGAATTCATAAGGAACGTCCCACCCGATGGTCCCCTCCAAGGGCCGCAGCAGCACCGCCGCCGCCGACGTCACTCCCGGCGCCTCCCGCAATCGCTTCAGCAACTCGGTATAAAGCGGTTTCGTCGGCGCCCCTTGACCTCGCAATTGCAAGTTCATCGACAAGGCGTCACGATGCGCAAACCCCGTGTCGGCCGCCATCATCGCTCGATAACTCATCGTCAGCAGCAGCGCCACCGTCAGCAGCATCACCGTAACCGCCGCCTGCGCCATGACGAAAATATTCCTGCTGCGCCCCGCCCTCCGCGACAATGACGTTCGCGCGCCCCCTTCTCTCAACGCTGTTTCGATGTCGATCCGCATCGCCGGCCATGCGGGAATCAAGCTGCACGCAATCGCCGCCAGCGCTGCCGCGCAAGCCGCAAAGCAGAACGCGTTCGCGCTCAAAGACGCCTCCGGCAACCTCGGAATATCCGCCGGCGACCATCGCACCAAAAATCGAATCGCCGCCTCCGCGATCGCCAACCCCATCATCGCGGCCGCTGCCGCAACCACCGCGCCCTCCGCCGCCAACTGCGCCAGCACATCGATCTGCCGAGCCCCCAGCGCCATGCGCGTCGCGATCTCCGATCCCCGCGACATCATCCGCGACAAAACCAAATTGCCGGCGCTCATCATCGCCGCCACCAGCAACAACAGCGCCGCACTCAGCATGATCCACAAGTGCGCCCGCGCCGACCCCGTCCAATATTCGACCAGCGGCGTGACCACTCCCCTCTGCGATCTCGTGTAAGCCTCCGGATGATCCACCGCCAGCCTCATGAAAAGCGCGTCGACCTTCCGCGCGACTTGCTCGCGCCGCGCGCCCGGCCTCAGCCGCGCAATCGCTTGTAAGAAGGTGGCCCCTCGCCGCTCGACAATCCGCTGTTCCACACCCAGCGGCACCCACAACCCCGCGCCGCGCGGAAATTCCACCCCCGCCGCCATCACGCCGATCAGCGTGTATCCGGCTCCGTTCAAACGAATCATCCGGCCCACAATGCCCGGGTCCGCGCCAAGAACATCCCTCCACACCCGGTCCGAAACAATCACCACCGGCGCCGCCCCCACCCGCTCATCGGCAGCCGTGAAGTCGCGCCCCAATCGCGGCACAACTCCCAGCACCCGGAAAAAATCGTGCGATACCGGCGACCCTTCAATCTGTACCGGCTCGCCGTTCCCGGTTTGCAACACCTTCGCGTATCCGTAAAGCGAAGTCGGCATCACCGCGACCGATTCAAATTCCGGAACGGCCCCTTGTAAATCACCCAGCTCCGGATAAGCCAGCTCCTCGACATGACTCCCCGCCAGCGGGTCCACTTTCCAGATCACCTGAATCGCGCCCTGCCCAGGAAACGGCAGCGGCCGCAGCAACACCGCGTCCACCAGCGAAAACATGGCCACGCTCATGCCGATCCCCAGCGCCAAAATCCCCACGCAGGCAGCGTAAGCTCTCCAGTTCCGCACCACCGCCCGAATCGCCGAAAGAATCATCGCTCCATTGGCCTCCCTACCCGATCGATCACCAGTGTCATGAGCAGGCTACCGCGCCAGCCGCAGAATCTCGTCGTAGTGATACACGTGCACCCCGCCCAGCCCGTCGGTCGCCGCCGCCACCATCGCCTCCGCCACCGTCCCCGCCGGAATCGCCCGATACTTTCGCAGCGGGCCAAGAAGCGCAAACGTCAGCGCCCTCGCCACCACAATGCCGATCGCTTCCCCCGTGCGATTCTCCTCTCGATCTCCGATCAGAATGCTGGGCCGAAAAATCAACGCCGCTTCCAGAGGCATCCGTGCAATAGCCTCCTCCAGCTCCCCCTTCACCCGCAGATAAAAATTCCCCGACGATTTATCCGCGCCCACCGACGACACCAGTACAAACCGTGCCGCCCCCGCCGCCGCCGCGCGTGCCGCCAGCATTTTCGGATAATCGAAATCCACCCTCCGGAAAGCCGCTTCCGAGCCAGCCTTCTTGATGGTGCTCCCCAGCGCGCTATACACGTGCGCTCCGCGTGGAATCTCTATCGTGTCGATCCGGTCGAAATCGATCCGCCTCTCCACCAGCCGGACATCTTGCATGCCCGTCGGTTTCCGCACCAGCGAAGTCACCGATGGATACCGGTTCAGCAGCAGCCGCAGACATTCCCTCCCCACCAACCCGCTCGCCCCCGCGATCACCGCCGTGTCCGACATGACTTAATACTTTACCCTGCTTGCTATCATCAAAGAGAACGGAATGGCATCCACAACAACCGGCATTGCGGCGGTGCCCGCGCGCACACTGCGATTCTGGAACACAACCAATGGCAAAAAGGCCGTCATGGCCGCCACCGGAGTAGTCCTCGCAGGATTCGTCTGCGGGCACCTCATCGGCAATTTACAAATTTTCCTCGGCCCCGATCGCTTCAATAGTTACGCGCGCACGTTGAAGTCGCTGCCCGAACTCCTCTGGCCCGTCCGCATCGCTCTGCTTGTCAGCGTGATGCTGCACATCTGGAGCTCAATTCAGCTCGCCGTCGTTAAAAGCGAAGCCCGCCCCGTTGGCTACGTCCGCACCAAATCGACCGCCTCGACCTACGCCTCGCGCACCATGTATATGAGCGGCCCGATCCTGGCGGCGTTCATCGTCTATCACCTCATGCAGTTTACTTTCGGCGTGGGCGGCACTCCGTACATGGAAACCGACGCCTACGGCAACGTCATCAACGGATTTCGTGTGCCCGCCGTATCGCTGTTCTACATTGTCGCGATGGGCCTGCTGTGCCTGCACCTCCGGCACGGCCTGTCGAGCATCATCCAGTCCCTCGGCCTCAGCCATCCGCGCTACACGCCTCGGCTGAAGTCGATCGCCGTGCTCGTCGCGACATTAATTTTTCTCGGATTCGTTTCCATCCCGGTGGCAGTCCTCGCCGGCCTGATCCCCACAATCTTATGAACCGCGACCACCGGGAGCGGTCTTCTTAAACTCATGCTAGACGCCAAAATTCCATCCGGCCCCATCGAGAAGGCCTGGGAAAAATGCCAGTTCGAAATGAAGCTGGTCAACCCCGCCAACAAGCGGAAGTACGAGATCATCGTGGTCGGCTCGGGCCTCGCCGGTGGCTCCGCCGCAGCCACGCTCGGCGAACTCGGCTATAACGTAAAATGCTTCTGCTTCCAGGATTCCCCCCGACGTGCCCACTCCATCGCCGCGCAGGGCGGCATCAACGCCGCGAAAAATTATCAGAATGACGGCGACAGCATCTACCGCCTCTTCTACGACACCGTCAAAGGCGGCGACTTCCGCGCCCGTGAAGGCAACGTCTACCGCCTCGCCGAAAACAGCGTCAAAATCATCGACCAGTGCGTCGCCCAGGGTGTCCCCTTCGCCCGCGAATACGGAGGAACCCTCTCCAACCGCAGCTTCGGCGGCGCGCAAGTCTCCCGAACCTTCTACGCCCGCGGCCAGACCGGCCAGCAGCTCCTGCTAGGCGCCTATCAAGCCGTCGAACGCCAGGTCGACGCCGGAACCGTGAAAATGTTCCCCCGCACTGAAATGCTCGACCTCGTCGTGGTCGACGGCCGCGCCCGCGGGATTGTGACCCGGAACCTGGTCACCGGCGTAGTCGAATGCCACGTCGCCGACGCCGTCGTGCTCGGCACCGGAGGCTACGGCAACGTCTACTATCTCTCCACCAACGCCAAAGGATCGAACTGCACCGCCATCTGGCGAGCCTACAAGCGCGGAGCCATGTTCGGCAACCCCTGCTTCACGCAAATTCATCCCACCTGCATCCCCGTCTCCGGGAGTTATCAATCAAAGCTCACGCTGATGAGCGAATCCCTCCGCAACGACGGCCGCATCTGGGTGCCTCTGGAAAAAGGAGACAAGCGCGCTCCCGGCCAGATCCCCGAAGCCGAGCGCGATTACTACCTCGAACGCCGCTACCCCAGCTTCGGCAATTTAGTCCCGCGCGACGTCGCCTCCCGCAACGCCAAAGCCGTCTGCGATGAAGGACGAGGCGTTGGCGAACACGGCCTCGGCGTCTATCTCGATTTCGCCGACTCCATCCGCCGCCTGGGCGAGCACAAAATCCGCGAACGTTACGGCAACCTCTTCGAAATGTACCAGCGCATCACCGACGAGGATCCATACAAAGTCCCCATGCGCATCTACCCCGCGATTCACTACACCATGGGCGGCCTCTGGGTCGATTATCATTTGATGTCCACGATCCCGGGGTTGTTTGTCATCGGCGAAGCGAATTTTTCCGATCACGGCGCCAATCGCTTAGGAGCCAGCGCACTGATGCAGGGTCTCGCCGACGGCTACTTCGTAATTCCCTACACGCTGGGAAATTATCTGGCCAGCAACAAGCTCGACAAAATCGACGCCACCCATCCCGAGTTCGCCGCCGCGCAGGAATCCGTCGCGGAAAAAACACGCCTGTTACTAGCCGCCCGAGGCACCCGCACCGTCGACTCCTTCCATCGCGAGCTGGGAAAAATCATGTGGGACGGATGCGGCATGTCGCGCACTGCCGAGGGCCTCGAATCCGCGATCGCTAAAATCCGCGACCTGCGCGAGCAATACTGGCGCGACGTCCGGGTCCTGGGCGGCGATGAAGAAATAAATCAATCGCTCGAAAAAGCCGGCCGTGTAGCCGATTTCTTCGAACTGGCCGAACTGATGTGCCTGGACGCCCGCGACCGCAACGAATCCTGCGGAGGCCATTTCCGCGAAGAGCATCAAACCCCCGACGGCGAAGCCCTTCGCGACGACGAAAATTACAGCTACGTAGCCGCCTGGGAATACACCGGCGCCGAGCCCAAACTAAACAAAGAGCCCCTGACCTTCGAGTACGTCCACCCCAGCCAGAGGAGCTACAAATGAGCGCGCAGCGCGCGGTGCGCGACGCGTATTGCCGGATCCCCGCTCTAACGGGACGGGGTTATAGCCCCTGGCGTGAGCCAGGGGATTCGGGAGTCTCAAGATGAAGCTCACCTTCCACATCTGGCGCCAAAAAGACCGCAACACTCCCGGCCGTATGGAGCGCTACCAGTCCGACAACATGAACCCCGATATGTCGATGCTCGAAGCCCTCGACGTATTAAATGAGGAACTCATCCTCCGCGGCGAAGTTCCCATAACCTTCGAACACGACTGCCGCGAAGGAATCTGCGGCTCCTGCGGCTTCATGATCAACGGCATCGCCCACGGACCGCAGACGCAGACGACGGTCTGCCAGCTAACCCTCCGCCATTTTAAAGACGGCGAAAATCTTTATCTGGAGCCCTGGCGCGCCCGAGCCTTCCCCGTCCTCCGCGACCTGATGGTAGACCGCAGCCCTCTCGACCGCATCGTCGCCGCCGGAGGATACATCTCTGTCCCCGCCGGCAGCGCCCCCGACGGCAACACCATCCCCGTCCCCAAGGACGATGCCGAGGCATCGATGGACGCGGCCGCCTGCATCGGCTGCGGAGCCTGCGTAGCCGCCTGCCCCAACGCCAGCGCGAGCCTGTTCACCGGCGCGAAAATCTCCCATCTCGGCCTCCTGCCACAAGGTCAACCCGAAAGAGACTCCCGAGCCCTCCGCATGGTCCGCCAGATGAACCTGGAAAGCTTCGGCCAATGCACCAACATCGGCGAATGCACCGCAGTGTGCCCCAAAGGAATCCCGCTAGCAGTAATCAACCGCATGAACGGCGACTATATCAAGGCAAACTGGAGGAAGTAGGTAGGAGCCAGGAGCCAGAATGACCCGGAGCGGGCCAACGACGTGGAGCCGATGATGGATTATACGCAGTTGAATGATTACGCGCGGACCGTCATCCAAGGTATTGGTGCAATTGGCGCGGGAGCGCTGGCAGTCGTCGCCTGGAAAAACTTCAAGCTCCTCCAAAATGGCCAGCGGGACAACCTTGAGCTGAGCCAGCAAAGCCAGCGTTCGGACCGGTTCACGCGCGCCATCGACCAACTGGGCAAGACTGACGCTGGAAGCCCATCCATTGAAGTACGGCTAGGAGGGATCTATGCCCTCAATCAGCTCGCCGAACAGCACGCCAAAGACTATCGGCTGATTGTCATCGATGTGCTATCCGCATATCTTCGCGAAAATTCAAAACATCCCGCGCCCGCGGTGCTCATCAGGCGGTTCCGGAGTGAACTTCCCGAACTCGGGCGGTACGCGTCACTGCTGGCGATCAGCCAATCAATTGGGAGGCTCCAAGAGACCGATAAAAGCAAATACGAAACGCTACAGGAGCGTCTCCCTACAGTCGGGAGCGACTTTCTCGCAATAACAACGATTCTCGCGCGCTTAACTCGCGAAGAAAAGGCCACGCGCGTGGATCTCGCGGACACCTATCTTCGGGGTTGCAACATGAGCAACGGATTCCTTCGGAACGCCATCCTAGCAAGATCTCATCTGGCCAACGCAAATTTCGAGAATGCCGACCTGGAATCCGCGGACCTCACGTCGACGAACTGGCATGGAACCTCGATGAAGGGAGCCAATCTTCGCGACGCGGAATGCTCTCACGCCAATCTGAACAGGGCTGAGGGATTAACAATCGAGCAGACAAAATCCGTGAGGGGCACCCCGTCAAACAATGCCTGAACTCCCCGAAGTAGAAGCCGTCTGCCGGCGCCTAAGGCGCGATTCATTGCATGCGGAAATTGTCGCAGTCCGCATCCTCCGCCCCAGCACGACCCGCCCCCAACTCCCCCGCACCATCGAAAAACGAGCCGCCGGACGCACCATCGACGCCATCCGCCGACGCGGCAAAAACATCCTTATCGACCTCAGCGGCGGCGGAGTCCTCCACATCCATCTCCGCATGACCGGAAATCTGCTCGTCATCCCCAACGCCCGCTTCCGCTCCGCCTCCACCCGAGCCGTCTTCGAATTCTCCGACGGCCGCGCACTCGTATTCGAAGACCCAAGAGCCCTCGGCAAACTATGGATCGGCGAAGACCGTTTAGGCGAGATCGGCCTGGAACCTCTCGACTCGTCCTTTACTCCGCAAGCCTTCGAAGCCCTTACGAATAAATCCCGCCAGCCCGTAAAATTGTTTCTATTAGATCAGCGCCACGTAGCCGGCATCGGCAACATCTACGCCGCCGAGGCTCTCTGGCGCGCGAAAATCGACCCGCGCAAACCAACGAATAAAATCAGCAAAGCGAAGCGAGCGGCACTCCACGAGGCGATAAGAAACGTCCTCGAAAGCGCCGTAGGCGAATCTTACAACGCGCCCGGCGACGATTCTCGGTGGGACGTCTACGGCCGTGAAGGCGAACCCTGCCGGCGATGCGGGAAAATCATTCGCCGCATCCCGCAAGGCGGACGCTCAACTTACTTCTGCCCGTTTTGTCAGCGATAAATTCAGCTTGTTGCGCAGCGCCTGCCGCACTCGTAACAGCCTCACGCGAATCCCCGTCGGCGTGATGCCTTCCGTCTGCGCGATCTCCTCAGCCGAGTATCCCTGCAGACTCTGTTCCAGCAGCTCGCGATCCCTCCGCGGGCACCGGTCCAGCAGCCTCAGCACCTCGATCGCATCCAGATCCAAAGTGTACGCCGCGTTGCTATCTTCAATCTCGGTCTGAATCGGAGCCCGGAACCGCGCCCTGAATAAATTCCGCGCGATCGAATTCACCCAGTAGCTCACCAACCCCGGATCCCTCAGCTGATCGCGATATTCCCAGCCCCGAGCCCAAGCCGCCTGCGCGATCTCCTCGGCTTCTTCCATAGGCGCCCCTCGTGCGAGCAAAAACCGCCGAGTAGCACCATATCCCGTCTCGAACGCCTGTGCGTAGTCGTTACGTAGCATTGTCTACGGCTCAATGCAATCGGGGTTCCACCGAACCGCCTAGAGCAATCAATACTTTACCCAGTCGAACTCCGGCAGCACGCGTAATTTCTTCCGACAGTCGGTCTAATATACCCGTCCATTCCTCCCGATGATATGGATAGTGCGACTTCGCCTAACGTTTCTTGCCGCGGCCGCATTCGCCGCCGCTCAGTCTCATCCCAGCTGGTGGACATATGCCTCTCCCGACTCGACCGCGCTGGTCGGCATCGACTGGCAAATCGTGCGCACTTCTCCTTTCGCCGATCCCATCGACGCCGAGCTCTTCAGCGATCTCCAATTCCCCAATCTTCCCTGCCTCCACAACGCCCGCCAGATTCTAATCTCCTCGCCCGGCCTGCTGGCCCTGGCCACCGGAAATTTCTCGCTCCTGCGCGACCAGGCCGCGAAAAAGGGCCTCAAAGCCATGACCTACCGCGGCATCGACATGTGGTTCGCCACTGAAAAAGGAGCGCTCAGCATCGCCCGCGTCAACGACCAGCTCGTCATGATCGCGGATCCCAAAACTCTCGAAGCCGCCGTCGACCGCAGCCTGGGCGATTCCAAAAACTACTCGCCCCTGCTCGCCCGCGCCGCCCAGTTCGCGCAAAAAGACATGTGGGTGGTCACTTCGCAACTCCCCGACGATCTGGCCAACCGCTTCGTGCCCCTCGATACCGAGGCGCAAAGCTTCGCCGCCTCCGTCACCGTGCGCAACGGTCTGGAGGTGGAGGCCGTTCTCTCCGCCGGATCCGAGGCCGCCGCATCCGCCGAAAAGCTCCGCCAGTCCGTGCCCACACTTCCTCTGATCGCCCGCGGTTTAGAGGTGACGGTAGAGGACGACGCGATCTATCTCAACCTCTCCGCATCGCGCGACCAGGTCATCGCCGCACTCCGCGCCCCGGACCCCGTCCCCACGCCGGTAGAAACCATCCGCATGGAAACACCCAAAGGCACGGAGCAGGTGGCAATTGAAAAACCTGTGGAAAAAGCCCCCGGGAAACCCCAAGTCATCCACATCGTCGGCCTGGACGAAGGCCCTCGTGAAATCGTGATAAAACCGGAAAAACAAAACCCGTGATGTGGCGTACGCACTCGTGCGTGCCGCGTCGACACTCATGTCGATGCCTGTCGAGCGTTGCAGTGAATACATGCATCGAGACGAGTCTCGACGCGGCACGCACGAGTGCGTACGCCACCTCGCTCTCAGGATCACCGCTCGAGACTAAAAATCCACCTGAGTCGGAAAGTACTTCTCAATCAGCCCCTGATAGTACGGCTTCAATTCCTTCACGCTCGGCTTCGAATCGCTCTTCGAATACAAATCGTATGGGTTGAACTTCTTCACCCACTCGAACATCTCGCGATCGTGATCGTTCAGGAGGAAGTCGTAAGCCCCCTCGCGATGCGCCGCATAAAACGAATGATACCGGATCATGTACAGTGCCGGCTCCGGCAGGTACGGCTTGGCGATATGATAAAAATACTCGTCGTGTCCCCACGACAGGTCGATTTTATCCAGCCCGCAACCCTCTTCGTAAACTCCCAGCCGCGTCTGATAAACCGGGTTCTTCGCATCCGGATTCGCCTCGAAAAACTCCGGAAACACAATCTTGTTGGAGTAAGCGCAACCAACGGGGAACGTATCGCCCACCACCGCCCACTGCTCTTCCCCATATAGGCACAGCACCTTGCCGATATCGTGCAGCAGCCCGGTTAATTGGAACCACTCTGGATGCCCGTCCCTCCGAATCGCCTCGGCTGCCTGCAAATTGTGGTCGATCTGGCTCAAATCCGTATCCGGATCGCTCTCATCCACTAGCGTGTTCAAATAATCGAGCGCTTCCCAAATACTCATCTTGGCCCGCTTCAGCCCCGTGTACTGGCGCTTTTTCTCCAGCACAAACGCCCGCGTCTGCTGCGCGTGATTTTGGCGATAAAATTCCACCACCCCAGGTGTGGTTTTCGAATAATCGCGAAATTCTTCGGTTTTCTTATTCGGATCGTACCGTTCGCCGACGAAATCGTCCCACTGCTCAAGACTGGAAAGAGGACCCTGTGCCTGCATGCCTTTTCATTCTACTGCACACGTTTGCACAAAGGCAATTCCCCGCGTCCGTCGGGCTACCCGATTGGGAACCGCCATGGCATGCGGACCCTAATACTCCCACCGCCACAAATTCGCCCCCGCCGTAAACCCCGCCCCCACCGCCGCAAACAACACTAAGTCCCCTTTTTGTAATCTCCCCGACTCCACCGCATCCCTCGTCGCCAAAGGAATCGTCGCGCCCGTCGTGTTCCCAAACCGGCCAATATTGATGATCACGTGCTCCAGATCCATCCCCAATCGTTCCGCGACCCCCAAAATAATCCGCCGGTTCGCCTGATGCGGAATCAGCAGCTTCACGTCGGCCGGCTTCAGATGATGCTTCTCCAGCAGCCCGATGCACAACTCCTCCATCTTCCGCACCGCGTACTTAAAAACCTGCCCGCCATCCTGCTTCACAAAGTGCATCCGATCGTCGACCGTCTCCCTGGTCGAAGGCATCCGGCTGCCGCCCGCCGGCATCTTCAGATAATCGCCGCCCGAGCCGTCGATCTCGTTCTTGAAGCCGATAAATCCCTCGCCCTCCTCCGCCGTCTCCACCAGCATCGCCCCGGCCGCGTCCCCAAACAGGATGCAGGTGCTGCGATCGGTGTAGTCCAGGATCCGCGACATCGTGTCAGCGCCAATCACCAGGACTTTCTTATGCGTCCCCGCCATCACGAAGTGCGCCGCTGTCGTCAGCCCGTAGATGAATCCCGAACATGCCGCCACCAGGTCGAACCCCCACGCGCCGTGCGCGCCGATCCGATCCTGCACCAGGCACGCCGTGGCGGGAAAAAACATGTCCGGCGTCACCGTGCACACGATGATCGCGTCCAGTTCCCCCGCATCGATCCCGCGCGCCGCCAGTGCAACGCGCGCCGCCTCCACCGCCATGTCGGACGTCGCGACGTCGGCCGTGGCAATGTGCCTCTCCGAAATCCCCGTCCGCTCGACGATCCACTGGTCGTTGGTCTCGACGATTTTCTCGAGATCGTGATTCGTCAGCACGCCGGCCGGCACATGGCATCCGAGCGCACTGATCTTAGCTCCTGGCAAATTTAGGCTCCGTTCGTTTTTCGGGTGTTACATAGTCATGTTACATTCGTGATGAATGCAAGTCGAGGACCCGAGCGTACTTGTTTCCGAACCGGCCTCGCTCACTCCCCAGGAAATCTACGCCCGCGTCTTCCGCCAGATGCGTCCCCGCACGCCCATCCCCCTCATCAGCGTGAAATTCCGGCGCTACGCCAACGCCAGCGCCAAAATCAAGCTGCACGAAGGCGTCCTCGAAGTCCTCATCGCCGACACGCTCGCTTCTGCGCCGGACGCAGTCATGGAAGCGCTCGCCGAAATCCTGCTCTCGAAGCTGTTCCGCCGGCCCGTCCCGGCCCATTGCAACGAACGCTACCGCCGTTACTTAAATCGCCGCGACGTCCGCCGCAACCTGGACCAGATCCGCCAGATCCGCGGACGCAAGCAGGTGGAACATGCGCAAGGAAAATGCTACAACCTGGATAAAATATTCGAGGAATTAAATTTCCATTATTTCCACGGCCTGATGGCGCGTCCGATTTTGGGCTGGAGCCCCAACGCCTCCCGCACCCTGTTGGGACACTACGATCCCTCGCACAACGCCATCGTGCTGAGCCGCATTCTGGATCGTCCCCAGACGCCTCTGGTTGCGGTGGAATACGTCTTATTCCACGAAATGCTGCACCTGCGTTATCCGGCCGAGCACCGCGGAGCCCGCCGCTGCGTGCACACCAAGGCCTTCAAGGATGCCGAGAAACAATTTGAGAAATTACGAGAAGCCCAGGAAGCCCTCCGCCTCCTGTGACTGTGTGCGGTTAGACCGCGGGACTCGGTTCGACCATTGTCTGGATCAAGGTACGAAGCAGGTTCATTCCCTCGAACAAATCGGTTCCGGGCGCCGGCGGGTTCAATGCGATTTCCGCGGCCAGAGATCGGAATAGTCCTTCCGTGTGGGCGATGTCGCAGACGCCGTGGACATCGGTATACTCGAACTCGGTCGATCCTTGCTTTGCGGCGAGATCGGCCAGATAGGCCATGAATTTCTGAATGAAGCCCTCGAAGAACGCCATCATGACCAGAATGGGGACGCTCGACAGATGGCCCACGAACAGCCGCACGTTCTTCAGATCCTCATGGACGGCAATGGCGTCATGATCGGTTGGCAGCGCGTGGGCGGCGACAGTGAACGTCCGAAGCATCCGAGGATGGGAATCGCGCACCTCTTCGTGGAGGTTCTCGAGAATGTTCGAGCGGGCCTCCTCCGCGCTCGCAGCAAGGTAGGCGCCGGTCATCCAGTAGATAAAATTCCCCTCGAGTACCGAAGAGTAGCGGGCAATAATCCCGCGCCGCTGGTCGCTCGAAACCTTCTCCACGCTCGGAAGCCCTGCCATGAGGTTGTCGATGGCTTGCTCTACATCCCGCTGAATTGTCGGGACGAGCGCTGCGCCCGGGATCTCCGTAATTGCCGATACAGTAGTCATAGTCCGACTTCTCCGTTAGTCCCACCGTGTCAAATCGATCTCTTCGGACCGGTAAGAATGCCAATTCATAGCAATTCAGCTGCCACGGCGGCAGCTAATCCTATCTGACACGTGCCAAAGTAACCTTGCGGATTGCGACCGGAAGGCACGGGGACGAACGTTCAAAAAAAGTGCCACGTTGTGTGACAAAGTGAAGAATGTTTGGAGAATGAGATAAATCGACCTGCGTCGCTTTGCCTGGTGACATCCGAATCTGGCCTGTACCGGCTCCGATAACAGTGCAACCGGCGCGAAGAATGGCCCGTCTTGCCGGTATAGCCAACCTCGTCCAACTGGTCCGCGGGGATGCGAGAAACGAACCAACATGCAACCATCTTAAATTCAATTAGATATAGGTAGGATCTTAATGTTTTCTGGAACCGTCTTGAGCGGTATTAGCGGCCGAACCGGTTGGCGGCAGGTCTTCAATTTGCCAATGATGACGAAGTCGTTGCCTGCCGATCTGGACGATCGACTTGCAACTTTAACCCCGGACCAAGCTCTGAAGAACTTCGTCCGGGGTTCACTCCGACGACTTAATTACCAGGTCTCAGGGTAAAGTACCCTTGGACGAGAAAGGCGGCGTAACCAGGCCGACGATCTGGGTGACAACCATTTCGTGGGTGGTCGGATCGTTGTACACGCCGATCTCAGCGTATTTCCCGGCCGGCAGACTTGCGACCTGGTGGAGATTGCCGGAAATAGTGTTGCGGTCACCGGACTTGACCTCCGTAACCGACGGAGCGCGGTCGGCCCACGCACATTCGCCGGGTCCTGGACTTGCGGCGCCCGCTCCCTGCGCTGCCTATTTGAAGGGAGTCAAGTTGGAGCTGGTCGTTAGCGGTCCCTGGCAGTAGAGCGGATACGCCTGGATGCCTGACAGCGTGTAAATCAACTGGGTGGTGGGCGTGCCCAGGCCCGTAATCAGATCGTATCCCGCGCCGGCGCAGTTCGAGACACCGGCCGAATCCGGAGCGCAGCCCGAGACGACGTCGTGGAAGTTCTGGTCGTAGCCGCTGCTGGATGCGACACTGTAAAGAGCGGGGTTGGCGTAGCCGACGCTCGGGACTCCGGCCTTGGCCGCCAATTCATTCACCAGGGCCATGTAGCCCGCCCATATCGGAGTCGCCTCACTAGTTCCCCACCAGTTTTGCGGGATGCCTTGGTAGAAAATCTCAACACCGTTGGCCTGGGCGCTCACATCCGGCACGTTGCGTTAGATGCCGATCTTCTGACATGCGCCGGTCATCGTGATTTGGGCCGCGTAGGCATTGCGAAGGTCGGTCCCCTGGTAGGTCCCGCCTTTCCCGGACCCGCCCGCGGCCACGGGCAGAAGGAAGTTATCGAGCCCGCCGATATGTTCCACCGGAACGGTGAGTGCCAGAGTCGGCTCGGCGTCGGGAGAGAAGAATTGGGTTCCATCCGCGCGCAAACCATAATTCATGTGTACGCTGAGAGCCGGTTCGATGTCGGCAACTGCGCCCTCCACGGTGACCACGAAACGGTTCCTGTGCGCGTTCGCTTTTAGATTGTTCGAGTGCGCCCAGGTGAGCACGGCCTGATAGTCGGCGTCTTTGGCGCCAAACGGATCGGCGAACTGTTCCGGGGTCAAATGCTTTCGATAGGAGGGGCTATTCGGATCCGCGATTTGCGCTGCCGTCTGGACGAGATCGGCCATATTGGGAATGACGAGCCCGATGGTCAACGTCATTTGAGTTGTCGGCGGGACGCGGCCCTCCAGCGGCGCTTTCGTCATCGCCTCGGTCACATGGCCTTTGAGGTGTTGGCGGACGGGAGCCGACGATTGAGCAACCGCCATGTTGCCGGAAAATACACATAGCGCGATAAGGAGAACCTGGCGCGTTGAGCAAGCGCGCGCCAGAGGCATGGCCTCGGCCCAGCGCTTTTGCGCCACGCGAAGCGCGGCGAGGCTCAGCAGCGAATCTGCGTTCACCTGGTTGGCCTTCCCGAACTGCGCCTGGCGCAGGGCCAGCGATTCGGTCAGCATGGGTTAGGCCAGATCCAATGCGCCCTTCGCGATCATCAGCCGGCCGTAGACCGCTGCTTTAATCATGATCATTTCCAACAAGTGGGGCCGCCAATCATGGCGGCGCGTTGGCGTTCCCGCCGACGCTGGTGAACTTACCGGGAAGCCGCTTCGAAAGGGCGGCTGCCGCCAGAATTGGCGGCCCCACAAGAGCCAGAAAATGAGACAGAGATGCTGATCGCAATCTCTGACGCACTCAGCGCGAAACAGCGCTACGAACTTTCAGTGACATCGCCGCGAAATCGGATGCCTGGACGCGACGCTACGGGCAGCTTGCCAGCGCCTTCCGGAATCGGTCGGGCTCGCTCTGGTCGTCGATTCTCAGGCGGGTGCCGGCCTGCAGGCGGTTGGCCAGCGCCAATGCATCGCGGTAGGTGGCACATGCGGATACCGGCTCACCTAACTTCTGGTAAACATCCGCCAGGCCGCCCACCAGCCGGACCATCTTGCGCTCATAAAACCCGGCGTCGGGATTCCTCCTCATCAGATCCTTAAACTCCGCCAGCGCCGACCGGAGATGCTCTCGTGCCTCGCGATTCCGTCCGCGGCTCGATAGCCACAGGCCCATGCCCTTTCTTGCCGACGAGAGATCCTCCTGGCTTCGATCGCTGGTGGGATTCTTCCGGTGCAACTCCGCGCAGATGGCGAGCCTCTTCCGGCCCGCATTTTCAGCCAGGGCATAGTTCCCCATGAGGTCGTGAGAGTCGGCGATCTGCGATTGCAGGTTCGCCATATCGCGCCGGATTTCAAAGTTGGCGAGATCGGCCTTCCAGAAGGACGCCAGGATGGAATCGGCGGCGTTGCTGGTCGCGAGCGACTTCTCGAATTCCCCTAGCTGGTTCAGCAGCCGTCCCTGGCGCTGCAGGAGGTTGCATACGTCGCGCGCGGCGTTCACGCTCCCGGGTGCAGCCTTACGCAACGCCTCGCGTATCGACATCGACTCCTCGTATATTTTTCGCGCCTCGGCGTATCTCCCCAAATTCGGCTGACCCGGGCTGCCCAGCGCGTCGGCGACCCGCACCAGATCGATGGCCAACTGCCGTTGATAGGACGCGTTCGCGGGTTGCTGCCGGACCCGCTCCCGCCGGACCGCGAGCGCCTTCTGGTTGAGGTCCAGCGCACCCTGCGGATTGCACTTCAAAAGCTCCGGCTGGCCCAAATCGGTCTGTCTGGTCGCCTGCGAATCGCTATCGCTCATGATGCGATCCAGGCGATCCGGGACAAGATCATTTTCTGGAGACTCCGCCCTCCCGGCTGGTCGCGGACCTGATGAAGCAGCAGCGGGAAGGTCCGGAATCCATTGGCCGCTATCGGATCCTCGGGATTTTGGGGGAAGGCGGAAGCCAGCGCGAAGAAGTGGATCCGATTTTCGAACCCCTTGTCGGTCTGCCCCATCAGCTTCATGTACGCTTCGTGAATCAGGGCCGTCGGCTGGAGAGCGTTCCCCGTAGCCTGGCTGCGCCAGTGATGCTGGGCGATTTTGCGCAGTTCGGGATACACCATCGGCATCAGCTCCGCCAGAGCGCGCTCATCGCCGCCGGTCCAGGCGGAAAGCAAGCGCGTGATGTCTCCAGGGGCGCTCATCGGGTGAGATTGATTGTACTACGGGATTTGTAATAAAGCCGCAGATCACCCAATAACCTCGCCCTGAACAGTACCATTCCGTTCTCTACCCGTACGGGTACGGCCGCCGGCCCGCGTGGACATTTTCCGGTAACTCGCACAGAATCAGTTTTTGCGTGTTAAACTCGCCAAAATCGGCGCGCCGGACGAGCCTCCGCCGACCCAGGACAGCGGAAATTTCGGAAACTTCGTCTAAACGCGCTCCAGGGGCCAAGAAACGAAAATCGCGCGTCGCAGCTAAATCGATCGCATGACGATGGCGCGTGCTGAAGCGTTCTCCAAGGTCATTTTCTGGCACCTGTGGGGCCGCCAATTTGGCGGCAGCCGCCCTTTCAAGGCGGCTTCAACCGATCCAATCGACCGTAAAGCCGAATGCGGCTGTAAAAATAATTCGAAAAAACATGACGTGAACCGGCGATCGTTCCGGTTCTACTCAGTGAAGGGGTACAAATCTTGAAACTTCTCACGCTTACCGCATCGGCTGCCTGCCTGTTCGTGTTCACCGCGACGCTTTCGGCGGAGGTCTATACCTTCACCTTTCAAAACGCCACGACCGGCTCAACCGGCCTTATGCCGATCACCGGCTCATTCGATTTCGACTTTACCGCGGAACAGTTTACGAATGTCAACATACAAGTCGGCGCAGATCCCGGCGCTGGAGCTCCGGCCTACGACGACGTCTCGGCAGGGCCAATCGCGCTCGGGCCCTATTACGCGCTCAACCTTCCCGATTTTTTCATTCAGTTTATCGGGACGACCGCTCTGCTCGCCGCACCCGCCAATGAGGGCGAGAACACTTACTCATTAAACTCCCGATACTGGGGAAGCGGCGTCCCGCTCGTTGGCAGTTTAGTGGAAGACCCGTCCGCCGCGCCCGAGCCCGGCACCATTGGCATGATGCTGGCCGGAGGAATCGCATTGCTTGCCCTGAACCGGCGCAGAATCGCCGGTAAATAAAATTCAAAAGGATGACGTGAACCGCGATCGTTCCGGTTTTACCCAGTGAGGGAGCACAAAATGAAATTTTTCACGCTAGCCGCTACGGCTGCCTGCCTGTTTGCATTCACCACGACGCTTTCGGCGGACGTCACCACCTACTTCTATTACGGAAACGACTTCACCGCGACTTCAAATAATGCGGGAATTGTCGGGTCCTACACCACCGCCATGAGCGTTGACATCCAGGTAACATTTTCCGCCCCACTGCCGGACAGCACTTCCTGCGGATTCACAATTGTCGGAGGCACCTGTGGACCAGCCAACCTGCTTTCCTATAGCTTTCAGGACGGTGAGCAGGTCATAAATTCGACCCCCGGCGGCGCCGCCGACCTCTACTTCACAACCGACGCGAACGGAAACATCGTCCAATGGTACGATCGGGCGACAAATCCGTTGGACGGCGTATCTTACATCTACACCCTCAACAACTTGAATGGCGACGGCCAGGAGACCGACGTGGGCTTCGACATATACGGCAGTGCCAATTGTTATTGCGACGGGTTTGTACAGAATAACCCAGGAATCTGGACCGAGGCAACCCCCGAGCCTGCGACGTGGGCGATGTCTTTAATCGGCGGAGCCGCGCTGGCACTGGGCCGCCGGTGGAAGCTCAGAAGAAGGATTCCCGATTGCCCATGCGCTTCCATCAACTCGCTACCTTCTGCGCTCCGTTGGTGAACGCCGAAATCGTGCCGCGCTAATGCCGCGATTTCCATTGGACGACGAGGCGCCGTGGAGCCCCATGCGTCAGCGTCTGTGTGAAAATTCCAGTTTCAAACGTGGGGCGGGCTACCAGCCCGCAGCCACCCACCGGGCGGCTCTCGTTTTCAACACCGCAAAGCCTGCTGGTAGCAGGCTGCGGGCTGATAGCCCGCCCCACACAAACTCGTCAGCTGGGGTCAGTGCGTTCATGAAAACAACCCCACGCTAACGCATGGGGCCGTACAACCGGCTCCGGTCTTATCGATGCACCGGGCGCCGGTTGAAGTTTCTCGTTAAGAAAAGACGTGAACTCCGGCCAAATTCTGTTTGCTTAGGTAAGGGCATGCGTCGGCGAGTGATCTATGACCGCAACTGAACAAAAAACGTCCGCGAAAGACCGCGTTCTGCACTGCTCCAAGTGCAACACGGTCGCACTGGTCCGGCAGCCGAAATCATTTCTCCACTGGCTTCTGTCGCTGGAGCCGTACACGTGCATCCGCTGCTCTGCGCACTCGCGGAAGTTCCACTTCGATTGGAGTCTTCTGGCGCCGGTCTGCCTGCTGTACCTGCTCATCCCTTTGCTCGGCTTTCTGGTCGCGCGCTCCTATCTGTTCAATCCCCAGACCGTCAGCGCGCAAAGCGACATCGACGCGCTGGCGCGGGCCCGCAGCGTCAGCGGCGGACAATTGACCGCGTTTGAACAGATGCTGACCAAGAAACCGAAATCGACGCTCGACAACGCGATGATCGTGCGGCTGTGGAACGCCAGAATCGGCGCGGAGATCATCCGGCAGATGATTCACACCTCGATTCCGGATTTCGACCTGAGTCCGAACGCCATCATCGCCCTCCATGAGGACCACGTGGACGAGCGCATCATCCTGGCCATGATCGACGCCACCTATAGCGGCCGCTGAAGAGGAAACCATGTCCATCCGATTCCTTTCCCTGATTCCCGCACTTCTCCTTCTCACGGCGTGTTCCTCGACGCCCGCGCTGCGCGAATCCGCGCATATGTACAAAGGCAAACGCTATCTCGATAGAGGCGAGTTCAAAAAAGCGTCCATCGAGTTTCGCGTCGCCTCGCAGAACATGCCGAAGGATGCCGAACCGCTCTATCAACTCGGCATGACGTACTTGCGCGCCGGAACCTCGCAACTGGCGCTCGAATCGTTCCAAAAGGCCGTCGCCGTGGATCCCAAGCATGAAGAGGCGCAGTATCAGCTGGCTCTGTTCAAGGTTTCGGCCAATAAGCCGGAATTACTTCTGGAGGCGAAACAAGTGCTGCTGGCTCGCGCGGCCTCCCACCCCAACGACGCCGAAGCCTTCGGCACGATGGCGATGGTGGAAGTGAAACTGGACAACAAGGAACAATCGCTGAAGTGGCTGCTGGAGTTCGCGGAGAAGAAGCCCGCCAGTTATCGCCCCGCCAACCTGACCATCGCCGTGTTCATGGCCAGGCAGGACGTGGAATCAGCCAAGGAATTTTCGAGCGCCCTAGCCAAACATGTGCCGGACTCGCCGGACGCCGCCGTGCTTCGCGCGGAGGTTCTGCTGGCAACGCACGACGACGCTGGAGCCGACGCGGAGATCAACCGCGCACTGTCCCTGAAGCCCGATTTGCGCCCGGCCCTGATGCTGCGCCTGCGCCGCCAGGAAATCACCTCCGATCCGAAAGGCGCGGAGCAGACGTCCGCATCTCTTTCGAAACTGCCGGAACAGCAATGGTGGAGCGCTCACGCCCGCGTGCTCTTCTCCCAGAAAAAGTACGACGAAGGCATCGCGGAATACCAGCGTGCTTTGAAGGAGCACGGAAACGCGGTGTCTCTGCGCGGCGAATATGCCGCATCCCTGATCGCGGCCGGACGAAGCAAGGACGCCATCGCCGTCGTCGGCGAGACCCTCAAGGATCACCCCAAGGACCCCACCGCGCTGCTGCAACGGGCCACTCTCGAAATCTCCACCGGCAGCCTGGATGCGGCCACCCGCGATATTAAAACTCTTCGAGACATGAAGCGCGTCACGGCGGAGCTCAGCGTTCAGGAATCGCGCATCTACGCCGCGCGCGGCGAAACCGTGAAGGAAGGCGACCTCCTCACAGAAGCCCTTCAGCAAGCGCCCCGATTTTCCGCCGCGCGCAACAAGCTGGTGCAGCTACTCATCGCGTCCGGAAAGGCGCGCAACGCGCTGCTGATTCTGGATCAAGCCCCCGGCAGTGAAAAATCGACTCCGGAATATCTCTACTACCGCAACTCCGCTCTGCTTTCGGCGGGCGAATGGGAAGAGGCGCGAAAAGGCGTCGACGCGGCTCTCAAACAAAAGCGGACTCCAGGTTTCCTCTATCAGGATGCCGCTCTGCGGGTCCACGCCAAGGAGCTCGCCGGCGCTCGAAAGTCCATCGAAGCCGGCCTCGAACTTGCTCCCGCCGACCCCTTCGGATGGAAGCTGCTCGGCGAAGCGATGCAGGATCAAGGTCAACTTCCGGCCTTTGTCGGGAAACTCAAAGAAGCGGTGGCGCGGAACCCCGGCGCTGCGCCTCTCGAGAAATTGTTGAGCGCACGGTTGACTCAGACCGGCGACCTGAGCGGCGCGCGAGCGGCCTACGAAGCGGCAAAGATCGCGGGAGACGCGGAAGCGGACCGCGAGGTCGCGGTTCTCGATATCCGGACAGGATCCGTCGATTCGGCCGAACGGAGGATGCTGGAACCGGTGAAAACGCATGACAGCGCCGCCTCACGGCTGGTGCTGGGCGATATCGCGTTGCGCAAGGGAGCCACCGATTTGGCGATCCAGCACTATACGCAAGCGCTGAAGCTGGAACCGGCAAACCCCGCTGTGATGAACAATCTCGCCGAAATGCTGGCCGTCAAGGGGCGCTATGACGATGCCTTGTTCTGGGCCCAAAAGGCGCTGGCGCTGTCTCCCGGAAACCCGACGGTTCTCGATACGATCGGATGGACCTACTACCGGCAGGGGAAATTTGAACCGGCCTTGGAGTATCTCGACAAGGCGTTGCGCGGTCGCGAACGCCCGCTGGCCCACTATCACTTCGCTGCCGGATTGCTGAAGGCAGGCGATCCCGCCCGGGCGAAAGCCGAATACGCGATTGCGCTGAGGCAAGACCCGCAATCTCCAGCCAGAACTGAAGTGGCGCAGTTATTTGAAGGATCGATCCGAAAAGTCTCCCGCTGACGATACGTGATCGAAGCGGACGAGTCGGTGTGAAAACCAACAATCCAGAGCAAGTCTGGTTGCCGCCGAACGTGCGGGAGGAGTTGGGAGAACATCTGGCCGTGCCTGGTTGTACACCTACGAGAGTCTTCACAGCGCCGGCCATTTCGAGCAATGGTGCCAGGATCGCTGCCAACCACAAGGGCGAGAGAACTCGAAGCGGAAGAACTTGGGTCCCCGGCCGTGAAGCGATCGATGCAGCGTACGCTGGGCGGGTTGCGGTTGGTGTGCGGTGCTGATCGAGGGCACGCCGTTTAAGGACCCTCAGATAATCGCAGCCCATGGGCATCCGCGAGGGCTCGACGGAAAACGCGGCCGTAGCGAGCGCGTTGTTGGAGTGAAATTCGCGTTCGTACGCAGCCTTCAAACTGATAACTTTCCTGACGGGTGTATACTGATTCTCCACCGGGAGTGATTTGGGAAATCCCGGTCCACTGTAAAAGAATGCCAGACACGGACAGGCGCGGATCCCAGAAGCAGCGCAGCCAAGAGCGCCTCGATGCGCGCATTTCCGAAGCTTTCCGCTGCGATCCAGTTGACGGCCACAGGTTCTACGAAGCCCGACTGAGCATCGGCCAGGGAATCGGCCTTGCTAAACTTTAGCGTCCCGCCGCCCCAATGAAAACGCTTCCAGCCGGTACAGACCTTCTAGCCGCGCATCTCGGAAGCAGGGACAACAGTCTCGACCTGCTTCGGCTCATCTCGGCTTCCCTCGTGATCCTCGGGCATTCCTACCCGATCGTTGGGTACGGCGTGGACCCGATGCTGAAATGGAATGGGGTGCAGTTTAGCGGTGGATTCGCTTTGCACGTCTTTTTCTTTCTGAGCGGTCTGTTGGTAACCCACAGTTTCCTGAAGAGACCGGAGATCGGCCATTGGCTCGCCTCGCGGGCGTTGAGAATCTTCCCCGGCCTTTTTGCGTGTCTGGTTCTGACAACCGTCGTTCTCGGGCCCTTGAGCACCGTTCTGACGCCGAAACAATATTTCACCGGTCATGAAACATGGGATTATCTCTTCGGCAATCTCCTGCTTCTCCGGACCAGATACCTGTTGCCGGGTGTTTTCGCCCATAACGTGGAGCAGGCCGTCAACGGTCCATTGTGGTCCTTATATATCGAGGTCCGGCTCTATCTCCTTACGGGCGTCCTCCTTTGGGTGTTTCGCCGGCTCCGCCGGGAATGGCTGACATTGGCGATCTTGGGGATCGCACTGGTCGGGCTGGCCTCTCCCAAGTGGATATTCGTATTCGGCGAAAACGAGAACCACTCCGTCTGTTCCGCGCTCTTTTTGCTAGGTGCACTGTGCGCATTATGGAGCGACAGAGTGGTCATCAGCGGCCTATGGCTCGTGGTGCTCTTCCTGGCGGCGAACAAATACATCTACACGGTCGCCTTCGCGCCATTGTTCTTGTTCTTTACGTGTTACTTCGTACTGTGCTTCGGATATTCGCGATGGCTGTCGAGAGTTCGCTTACCCGGAGATTACTCCTACGGACTGTATATCTACGGGTGGCCCGTGCAGCAGTTGATAGCCGAGCACTTTCCTCACTGGTCGCCGTTACAGAACGCCGGAGGCGCGATGGCGGGGGCTGCGACGCTCGCAGTGTTGTCCTGGCATTTCGTCGAAAAGCGAAGCCTGGAGCAAAAGCAGAGATTCAGCAAAGCACTCGCACAACACTGGAAAGCGGTTTTCATGATACTGGGAGTTGGAGCAACCATCTTGATCGGACTCTCCTATCCCATGTCGCGCCCCGTTGAGGGATTGGGGTCGATCGTCGCGTTCGGTCCGGACAAAGTGTTTGCCGGGGAGCGATTCAATGTCCAGGACGGCCTTTCCGCCATGTGGGTGCGACTTTCTTCTCCCGTGAGCCCGCAAAGTTGCGTGGTGTTCCAAGGCCAAAAGCTCCACTCGGTGGTTTCGGGTTCGCTGGTGACCGCGCTTGTTCCCGATGACCTCCTCAAAAAACCAGGTGAGGTTGAGATCTACGTATTGGATGAAAGCTATCTTCCTCCGAAGCGAACCGCCGTCAGTAAGCTGACGATCGTAAGGCGCGTCCCGTGATTACCCTAAAGTTTTCGTCTCCCGCTGTCGATGTGTTGCCTGTTGATCGAAAAGAGGACGCGCTGACACTAACAACCTACCAACAGATCCGCGACGCGCTCACATGCAACGTCCGGCCTGCCTTTTTGGCAAAGCAGATTAGCCTGCTTACGCCCGCGGAACAAGCGTCCTTGGAGAACCTGCTTTCGGTTCAGGCTGGCCTCATAAGCGAGGTTCTCAAACTCCTTTCAACGCTTCCGTCGCCCTCGCCTTCCTCAACAGATCCGGTGGCAGATGGATCTATTCATGAAATGGGTGGATTCAGCTTAGGTGATGTTGTTCGGTCCAATGATCAACATTGGCTCACGGCTCAAGAGCATCTTACGGGCGCCATCGTCAGGTTTGAGCCCGTTCCGGTGTCCCAGATCCCCGTTGTCGGCAGCCGCTACTGGGCGTACCTCAATTCGGGCGCCGGTCCTATCGGCATCGGATTGCTGGAGAAGCTGTGCACCGACGGCCAATCGTTGGAAAATCTCCGTTCGGCGCTTGGAACCTCCCAAAAAGTGGAAATCATCACTGAGGCACAACCTGCTACCGCTTTTTCCAAGACCTCTAAGGTCTAGGCTTGTCGCAGCCAGATCGTTAGCATGATCCCCTCCATGACTGTCGGGGTTCAGTATCAGAACAGGGACGAGGCTCAACGTTTCCAAACAGAACCCCGACAGTCATGGAGGGGATAAACACAGCAACGATTTCTCTGAGACAGGCCACCGTTATCGGCATCTCGAGACTCGGGCACCCTGGGACGGGCGACCTGTCATCGCAGCATCGAATGGCGCGCAATTCCTTCGTGAACCGCACTCGGACCGTATACTGGTCTTGCACATGTCTACTTATACTCAGCCATTCTTCCCGTTCCTGCTGATCTGCACCGTGGCGGGCGTAGTCGCTTATCGCAAGAGGCCCACGCCTAAATTTGTTGTCGTTCTTGCTTTGGCCTTGTTCTTCTTCTGTTGGCAGCCCACCGCGGGACTCGCCCTTCTCGCCCTCGAGGCGGGTTATCCTCAGCGGCCACCGAGCGATCATGCCGTACAAGCCATCGTCGTGTTATCCTCCCAGATTTTGCCTCCGGTAGCACCTCGAACCACGGCGATTCTCGGCCCGGACACTTATGAGCGCTGCATGTACGCGGCGTGGCTTTACCAGCACTGGAATGCAGTGCCGGTTCTCGCTTCCGGCGGCGCCCGGCCGGAAGCGCCGTATTCCATAGTCATGCGGGAAGCGCTAGAGCGTCAGGGCGTACCCGCCACTATGATCTGGACCGAAGAGGATTCTCGATCCACCTACGAAAATGCAGTGAATTCGGCCAGGATTCTGCGCCAAAAGGGTATTCGAAAGATTGCCCTCGTCACCGAAGCCTACCATATGCCACGCGCCTTGAAATGTTTCCGGAAGCAGGGCTTAGAGGTGGTACCCGCAGCCTGTGGATTCCGCGGTGGGTTTCCCCGGGGATTGCATGATTTCATTCCTAACCCGCAAGCCGGCTCCTGGAACGAAGACAGTCTTCACGAAGCGCTTGGTTTGTTGTGGTACCAGGTCAGCGGCAAAGTCTGATGGCCTTCCGCACTTACTTGGACTGCGCGTCGGAAGCGGACGCCCGTCTTGAGAGGAACAGGGTCCGCATCGCAAGATAGGCGGGTCCGCCGGCAATTTTCGCCGCCTCTTTGACATCCCATAATACCTCCTGGCGCCAGCGTGGCCATCGTTGGCAAGTCAGGGCACCGCTGAGTCCAGGGGAATCTCCGGCTTGGATCGAGTAGCGCCCCAGGACCAGGCACCCGTCCACCAAGTTCGCGGTCTGCGTCGGCGTGGAATTAAAAAGAATCTCCAGCCCGGCCTCCGCTGCGCTTTGTGCCACCGCCTTTGAATAATATCCATTCGGCACCGAGGCAACGTTCACCTTTTGCCCAAGTACGTCCGCCAGGACGGAACAGCTCTCTTTCCATTCCTTCACCAGATCCGCCCAGCCGAGTTTCGACATGCGTTCCGGATGAGAGCAGGAGTGGCTGCCAATGACATGGCCTCGGGACCGCAGCTCACGAATCTGTTGAGCATCCATAAACCCCGATTTCCCAATCCAGGTCGAGACAATGAAGAAGTGGCCGCGCCAGTTATTCTTTTCCAATTCCTCGGCCACGCAAGTGAAGGACCCCAAGGCGCCATCGTCGAATGTCAGGAGAACCGGGATATGATTCTCCCCATCTTGAAAACGATCGGTCGTCGTCACCGGGGAGTCGTGTGGTCGTACCGGAATGGATTCGAGGTGCTGCCGGAATTTCACACGGCTCAGTGCGTAGCGGCTCGGATGGCGCCGCCGGCCATCGTCCTGAACCGGCTGAACCTCAAAAACGTCGTGGTAAGCTAGCGCGATGGCTTTCAAGTCAGCCGTGTCCTCTCTCGATCTTAACCCGTGCCCAGCCTGAACTCCTAGTGGTCCGCGCTCCAAGGGTCATTTTCTGGCGTCTGTGAGCAAACTGTGGGGCCGCCAATATTGGCGACAGCCGTCCTTTCCAGGCGGCCTCCGCGGTAGACCGGCCGAATGCCGGCTTGCCACCAAAATTGGCGACGCAGACCACTAAGTGCCGCGACCGGGCAGCCCCATGCGTCAGAGTCTGTGTGAAAGCCCCGTGGCAACCGCTTCCTGTGGAATCGGCGCTACCTGTTATCAATAATCTACCGAGCCGCGACCAGGGAGGAGTTATTTTGAGTGACTTTTCACACAGACTCTGACGCTTGGGGCGAATTGCCAACAAATCAATCGGTCACAGCACTAGCTGGCGGCGGGGTCTTTCGGGCTTCCATGGGTTTTATACGTCCCAGTAGTCCTGTCCTAAACAGCTGTAAGCTTTCTCCTAAGGTTTTTACGCACTCTTCGAAGACGAAAATCGCTCATGGCACCGCGCGCTCCTGCCGATAAAAAATAGACGAACTGTCGTGGAGAGGTTTTGAAACAGGAACATTCTTCAGAGCCTGAAGGCGAGAGTTCGATTCCTCAACTTGTCGAGCCAGGAGTGGGTTCACGATTGCTACTCTTCTTAAACCAAACCAAACGAACGGCCGCACCAACGCAGTCCCAATCGGGCTCGATTCGAGTCATCGAAACCCGTTCGTTAAACATATGCAAGGAGTTATCCCAAGATGAATAATATCGGTTTGCCTTTACCGGCCTCCATTCGTAGCCAGGTAGATTTTACCGCATCGAATCTTTTACTCTCCTCCACCTGGTGGTTCGGAGCATGAGAGGAATGTGTGTTTCCAGACCCCTGGCGGGGTTCTTTTTTTCGATCCTGGTTGTGCGCGCGGCCGCCCCAGTAATCTTCTTTACGGATCTCGACAGCGGCCCCAAAACGGGCGGCGAGTCAAACAACGGCGTCTACGTCACCCTGTACGGGAGCAATTTCGGAGCCAGCCGCGGAACATCGACCGTCACGGTTGGCGGGGGAGCTCCAGTGCAGTATAAGGTGTGGAGCGCAGGCGTGTGGGGTGGTGCATCCGGCACCTCCTATGACAAGGTGACCGTGCAACTTGGGGCCAGCGCGGCCTCCGGAAACATCGTTCTCACCACCAGCTCCGGGGCGAGCAACGGTGTTCCCTTCACAGTTCGCGCCGGGAACATCTACTTTGTATCGAACTCCGGCAGCGACACCGCCGCGGGGACGTTTGCCGCGCCCTGGGCGACCCTCACCCATGCCCGCGACGCCATGAGTCCGGGAGATACTGTCTATGCGCGCGCCGGAACCTATTTGAATGTGGACGACGGATCCGGCTGGTCAACCTGCCTGAAGTTGACCAGCGCGAACAGCGGGACGGCCAGCGGGAACAATGCGTTCGTTGCTTACCCTGGGGAGGTGGCCAACCTGGGGGACACGAACAACTGTGGCACTACCATTCGCGGCACGGATAGCGCGGGCGAGAACTATTGGACGTTCGCGGGATTTGCGACCGTCATCGGCCACGACATCACCTTCAATCCGGCCGATGCCCACAACTGGCGAATCGTCGGCAACTCCAACGTGACTTGTCCGAATGGGAATAGCCAGTCCGGCTGCGTCGATCTCGGCGGTATACAGGATGGCACCGAGTACAACTACTGGGTCTACGGGAACAACATCAACCACGCGGCAACGAACAATTCGCCGGGTTCGGTGACGGCGCTTTACCACGGCGTGTACCTCAGCCAGCAGATGCACGGTGTGCAGTTTGCCTGGAACACTGTGGCGAACGTGTACGGCGGCCGATGCATTCAGCAGAATGTGAACGACAACTCGCCCACTGATCACAGCAGTTCTTACGATCTCCACATCCACGACAACGTGATTCACGATTGCCAGGCCGATGGCATCATCATGACCACGGTGAATCCCAGCCTCGGGACGGTGGAGCTGTACAACAACATCATCTACAACGCCGGAATCGGGCCAAATAATCTGGAGGGCTCCGGTACGTGGAGCTGTATCGATGTGCAAGGCTGGCAGAACGGTTATAGCAGCGGCGAGAGCGGAACGATTCAGGTGTACAACAACAGCATGTATGGCTGTGGGACGTTCGCGAATCCGCCCTACACAGAATCGAGTGGAGGCTTTCTCTGGGAACCGGGGAACACCCAAAAGACCGTTAACTTCTACAACAACATCATCCAGTTGACCACGGGCCCGCCGAATTTGCCCTATCTGGCGGTTTACGCCTTCAATGGCGCATGGTGCACAACGGCTGCGCCTTGCACCGATCTGACTGGGTCCAACAACGATTTCTACGGCCTCGGCGGTGTGCCGGCAAATGTTGTCCTCACGGGATCACTGAACCTGAACCCGCAATTCACCAGTAATTACTTAGTTGGGAATGCGGCTCTCGCTGGCCTCGGGCCGATTCTTACGATCGCGACGCAGACGGGTCCCGTCGCTCCGGCGAATGTCTCGGCAACCGCGAAATGAATCCTTGATCCACCGAACTTCCGGCGGGTATGGGGCGGACCGGAATTTGAGCTGGGCGGTTTATCTGTTTGTCAATTGCTGCCCCACGACGTAGATCCCCGCAGCCCGGCTCTCGAATGTGGCTTTGCTCTGCGCGCCAGGCACGTTGATCCGGTCAATCGCCATCCGCCGCAGCGGAGAGGCGAGACTCCGCCGCAGCGTCAATCCAACCCGATAATTCGCGGCCGCTGCCGCCGACCATATGTCGGCGTCCGCATCCCGCAGCAGACCATTCGGATAAGCAATCACCCGGCACTCGCCGTTTATCTCAGCTTCGATCCGCTCCTTGCTCGCGCGTAGTTCCAAGGCCAGTTGCTCGGGTCCGACGCGCGACAGGATGGGGTGCGTGATTGTGTGAGATCCAATCTCGAACCCTTGAGCGCTCAGCTCGCGAACTTGCTCCCAATTCATAAAGCGATAGAGTTCGTCATGATGAGCGCCGTCCGGCAAGCAACTCTTGCTTCGCAGCCGTTCCAGGTAGGCGATCCTTTGGTCATTCTCCAACAGTTTGCAGGATTCCTGAATGCGCACGCCCTCCGCTGCACGTCTCTTGTCGTCTGCGGGAAGGATGCGTTCCTGCCCGTTTGGTAAAGGGATTCCCCGTTCAGGCCAATACATCACCCGCAGAAGTAGATCGTCCGGCCACAGCAGAGATTCTTGGCCAATGTGCCCGGTAACGATGTTGAAAATCGCAGGAATACCACGCGAACGCAGCATGGGCGCCGCCACCGTAAAGTTGTTCATGTAGCCATCATCGAAGGTGATGACGGCCGATCCTGGAACCATCTCCTGCCGTCCTTCCACTATCGCCACCAAATCCGAGGCCGACAACAGGTGAAAGCGCTCCTTCAGGAAATCGAGCTGCTCCGCGAATTCGTGTTCCGATACGTTAACGGTTTGTAAGCTGCTCCAGCGAACCGGCTCGCGAAGAACGCCGTGGTAACATAGCACCAGAAACCGCTTACGCAACAGGGCGTGGCGAAGCAAAGCATTTAGGCCGGCAAGCCGGGCCACCTTTCCGGACACGTTAACCCCAAATGCGACGCTTCGTCGGATGAGCGCCTTGGTGCCTGCCCTCCGCCCCGCGTCGTCCGAGGCCTCGCTCGTGGAACTGCTGCTTCTGGCTAAGACCGGCCTCTGTCTTAACGCCCGGCGATAGGCGTCGGCCACTCGCGACGTCATTTCCGCCACCGTAAAATCCTGTTCAATCCGCGCGCGACTTGCCCGGCCCAGACGTTGCCGCAATTCAGGGTCTTGCAGCAGCTTTTGTATTCGATCCGCCATCGCGCCCGGATCGTCCGGTGGGACCAGATACCCAGTCTGGTTATCGATGACTACCTCCGGGTTCCCACCGACGGTGGTCGCGACGCAAGGCAAACCAAACAACATCCCTTCGAGCAATGCGTTCGAAAGACCCTCGGTTCTCGAAGGCAATACGAAGATATCACTGAGCGAGAGCAGCGCTGGTATCTGACTCGACTGCCCGATCAATCGAAACGAGCGCTCGATGCCAAGAGATTTCACCAGGTCGCCGATTTCTTCCACATAGCCGCGTCTGGAGGGGTGTGAGTCATCGCCCGCCACCAGGAAAAGACATTCCGGGAACTTCTGACTCGCCAGCGCCGCGGCGCGGACCAGCACGTCGATCCCCTTAACATGGCGAAGATTTGCGACCGTGGTGATCACCACTCGTTCCGGTCCAATTTGCAGGTTCTGGCGGAGTTCCGCAACCTCCCGCGCGGAGGCGCTTAGATTCGTGTCGATTCCGTTATGGATGGTCACCACTCGTTCCGGATCGATTCCATCGGTGGCGATCGTCCACCGACGCACTCCCTCGGAAACCGCCTGTACCTGATCGAAGATTCTATGCAGCAAACGGTAGGCCAGGTTGTGCTTGGGCCTCCGCAGAAATCCCATATCTCGACGGCTTGAAATAAGAGCCTTCACACCGGCGAGCTTGGCGATCGGGCCTGCCCATAAGTCGGACGTTTGAAAGAATGTATGGACAATGTCGATCTCTTCCCTTTGAATCAAGCGGAACAGACGAATCGAGCTCCCCAGCGCGGCGGAATCCCAAATATTGCTGAGAGGCCAGTGGTCCACCGGGCATTTGAACGCATCCAACATGGGAGCCGAGTCGGGCGTGTTGTGGAATGTGAGGACGCGGCATTGAAACTGATCTCGCGGAAGTTGAGAGGTGAGCCGGATGAGGCAAAGCTCCGCCCCACCGAGGCTCAAACTGTCGATGATGAAGAGAATGCGCAACGGGCGGCTACCCTTTGTTTGCGGCATCTCTTGAATATCAGCAGTCATAATCTCCTTGCGCCGGCACGTGAGGAAGGTCAGACGGAAGGGACATCGCCGCCCTCGCTCTTCTTCCTAAGCTTCCGCCACAGTTGGCCCGCGATGCTCCGAAATCCCGGATCCAACACCGAGAGCACGCTTACGTACACCAGCAGGGCACAGCAGGGCTTCACCATCAGGTTCCAGATCGGAGCCCGCAACTCGAAGAGCGATGGCACCGCCCACGCGGCAATGGCCCCGAGCACATAGACAGCCACCGACCTCAGTTCGATCGTCAACGGGAGTTCCCGGTAGGCGAGCGCGGCCAGCGCAACGGTGCCGGCCAGGTAACTCAATAGCGTGGCAAGCGCGGCACCCTGTAATCCCATCATCGGCAGGAGAACATAGTTCAGGACGATGTTCAGCGCCGCGGATACCGACAGCGTGACTGCCATCGCGAGAGTCCTCTTCTTAATGAGCAGACCCGCGCTGAGGAAAATCTGCACCGTGTAAATCAACAACCCGGCCACCAGCGTTGGAATCAGTGCTTCTGCTCCCTGATACTTGGAGGATGCCAGCAGCAGGACGGCGTCGCGCGAGGCTGCCGCGGCGATCGCGAATAACGCGCCGGCGGCCATCAGAAACACCTTCAGGCCGTAGCTTAAGAACTCGATCGTCTGCTTACGGCCTTCCGAGTTCCACAGTCTCATGTAGATGGGCACGATGGCCAATCCGATCGGCGTATAAAGCAGAGTGTTCACGTAAGACGCCAACCCGTACGCCACCGAGTACAAGCCGAGTGGATTACCGCCCAGGTAGGTCCTGATCATCACCCGGTCTCCAGAGTCGAGAACCAGACCAGCCAGTTCCTGAACAATGAGAGGGGCTCCAAACGCTACTCCGGTCCAAAACAAGGGCGGGTCAAAGTTCATCGGATTGATCAGGCCGCTACGAAACAGAGGGAAACACAGTGCGACGACGACTCCCACTTCGACCACAATCGTGCCTGCGTAGTAGGTTTTCACCGAAGGGCCGGAGATCTTTATGAGGAGGAGTATGACAACGATGCTGGCGGCCCTGATGATGAAGCTCGCGATACCGTATGTCTTTGTGCGTTCTTGAACTCGCAAAAAAGACCACAGAATCGACTGCACACTCCGCAATAGGATCAAGACCGACGCGAAGGACAGGATCGCAACGAGGGAAGCATCCGCGATCGATATGGGGAGGACGCGAACCAGGAGCGGGAACGACAGCGTAAGCAACAAGCCCAGTCCCGCGACGCCAAACAGCATCGTGGAGTAATACCGCCGGGCGGCTTTGGGGTCCGCCGAGAATTCCTCCCGGTTATAGAAGCGCAGCGCGGAGTTCTGCATCCCCGCCTTGCCGAAAACGACAACGACGAGAAGAATCTTCTGCACGTAATCGATCAAACCGTAGTCGGCAACCGAGAACATGCGCGTGAAGATGGGAAACGAAATGAACCCAAGCGCCAGGCCGCCCACCAAGCTCAGCAGGTAATGAGAAGACTGCCGGCCTAGCTTATCGAGTTCGCCACTGACGGTGTTCGACGGATTCAACTCCGGGGCATCCGCGACTTTAACCTCAACCATATCGGCAGGCATTTTTACTGGCGGGTCTCGGCAAGCGCTGCTTCGTAACAGTCTAGAGTCTGCTTGGCGATCTCCGGCCACTGCACTACATTCGCGCCGTTGATTCGCGCGCGCTCCCCCAGGCGGGTCCGCAGCGCCGGGTCCTCCATCAGCATTTGAATTCTTTCGGCTAACGCGTCGACATCGCCATAATCGACCATGAGGGCATTTTCGCCGTCGCAAAGGATTTTCTGGAAAGCCGGCTGCCTCGTCGCTACAATGGCCTTACCGTAATTGATCCCGGTCATTAAAGCTCCACTCGTAGTGACTTCCCGGTAAGGATAAACCAGCACCGTCGCGGCGGTGTAGTAATCGGCAAGTTCGTCGACCGACACGAATCGAAGATCCAAATGGACAGACGATGCGATGCCGAGCGATGCGACCTGCGAGCGAATCTCGTCCACGATCTCCTGGTCTCCGCTTCCGACGACCGCCAGACACCCCCGCCCTGCCCCCGATTGGACCCGCCGCCACGCCTCCAGCAGGAACGGGATGCCTTTGTATGGCCGCAAAATTCCCTGACAAAGAACCAGTGGCTCATTCGGATTGAGTTCCAACCTCCCTTGTGCCTCCGCGGCGGTGACCGGAGATGGAGATTCCAGCAGAGGGCCATGAGGAATGATAGAAATCCTCCCTTTATCCACCTGGAATTCCCGCACTAATCTGTCCGCCGAGCACTCATCGTGGCAGATCAGCCGGTCCACCCGCCTGTAGAGCCTCTGGTATCGGTCGCGGTGCCGCTCCCCCGTATCTTGCGGGAGAACATTGTGAACGGTGTAGACCACCTGGCACCCCAGTAGGCGTACGGCTCGAATAAACCACAGCTCTACGGGTATTCCGAACTTCACGGTGGGTAAGAACTGAACATGCAGCAAATCCGGCCTGGAAAAGCCGAAACGCGCCAGCAGGAAGCTCAGGTTGGTCAGGTATTCCGCCAGCTTCAGTACGCGGCGTATTGCCGCCGGGATCCCGCGGAGGTGGGAAACTGCGTCCAGCAGGACTCGGTCGGGCTTGAGCCGAAGTCGATCGAAGAAGCCTCGGTCCAAATAGTATGGAATGCATCCCACGCGGATCTCCACCTGCGCCAGGCTACCCAGGGATGCGCAGAGCGAGCCCGTATAGTAGGGCACCGTCGGAAGCAAATCCATCATGTAGACGGAAATGGGGCGGGTCTTGTGGGTCGATGCGGCGCGATCTTGATTCCCAGTCAGCGTGGACGTCATCGCTACGCCTGCGCCGGAAGCAGTAAGACGGATGGGGCGGTCTGTTCAAGCGCCTCGGTTCCCTGCTCCGGGTCCAAAGGCACACTTTCCTCATCGATCTGTGTACCGCGCGCGACGAGGCCGCAAAGCACCCACATGAACCCATTCACCTGGAGGTAGGTCCAGCGGTCGCCGAAACAGTTCGCTGCAACGCTGCAAACAACCCACACGGCGAGAGCCAGCCCCAGCGAGGCGAAGAACGGATCCCTGGCTCTTCGAAACAGCCTAAAGCCACTCCAGAAACTGCGCCACAACAACCACAAGAACAGCAAGGTTCCGACAATGCCTGTTTCCACCAGTACCTTCAAGTAAATGTTGTGCGTATCGCGATAGTCTCCCACGCGCCCCATATACGCGTAGGTATCGTATCCTGTTCCCGCAATTGGGTTGGAGCGGAAAACGTCCAGGGAGTCCTCCCATAGGGCGACCCTCGTTTCCGACGAGTGATCGAGTTCCCCCGAGTCGTTCGTCATAAAGACACGCTCCACGACAGCATGCGGCACAATGGCAGTCCAGGTCAATCCGAATGCAATCAGCAGGATCAGGAGCTTTCGGTATTTCACCAAGCCCAGAAAAAGCCATCCCGCAAGAAGCGCAACGTACCCCCCGCGAGACAAACTATACAGGAGGCAGATCGCCGAGAAGAAGGCCAAGCCGACAAATGCCAACCAGCGGAGCCGATTGCGTTCAAACGCAGCCAGTCCCATCAAGGCCATGGAGACCTGCGCCTCGAACGCCGCCAATCCGTTCAGCCCCGCGTAACCCACCGCGCCCGCATCCGTCCGGAGGTCCTCCGAATAACTGGAGAAATCCCGGTCCGAAACCGTGCTCCAGAAATTCCTATCGAACAACAACACGCTCACACACATCAGCAGGATCAGGATCTTTATCTCCCTCGCCGTCGCCACCGACGAGGACACAAAAAACGCGAGAAACAGCATCACGATGTAATTTCGCCAGTCCCCGATTCGAGGATCGTCGAAGGAAATCGGCAAGGAGTGGTGAAGATACATGGAGCCGTAGCACAAAGAAATGAAGGTGAAGCCCGCGTACACCAGCAGAGGTGATCTCAAGAACATGCGCGGGAATACCTGCTGCCCCCGGCTCAACAGCCCAATCGCGACCGCGACTAAGACAATGGTGACCACACTCGCGCCCAAAGGGTAGCCGGCCAGCTGGTCCCGGAAGGTCTGCGCCGGGATCAGCGGAACGATGTAATAGATTCCCGCAATTGGCCGCCAAAAAATGCTCAGCAGAATGGCCGACCAGAAGCTCAGATAGAGGACAATCGGTATGTAAGGTTCAAGTCCAAGATGCACAGGGTTTTTAAGTCGGATCAGAGTTGTGTTTCAAGTGGTTCTGGACACATTCTTATAATATCCATCAGGATGCGGAGAAGAATGAGCTGTTCGGGCTAGTACTTTTCCCACATCGTCCCGGCTGCGCAGCCTGCTTTTCGTGTGGAGCCCCTCTTTTTTGCGGCAATACATCGAGATATGCAGCGACTAATTTCGTCATCATCGTTCCCACCGTGAAGCAACGGAGAAACCGCTCGCGGCCCGCTTGGCCCATTGAGTGCCGCAGTTCGGGATCGCGCAGCAGTGTGAGAATGCTCTTGGCCAGCTCGCCCGGATCCTCTGGGGGAACCAGAAAACCGGTTTCACCATCGACCACCGCTTCAACGTTTCCTCCCACCGCTGTCGCCACGCAGGGAAGTCCAGCTCGCATCGCCTCCAGCAACGCGTTAGAGAATCCTTCGCTTCGAGACGGCGAGACATAGAGAGCGCTCAGACTAAGCAGCTCCGGGATATGTTGGGACTGGCCGAGAAGTCGGACTACGTGTGAGACTCCTAAACTCTCGCAAAGCTCCACTAGCTGCTGAACGTATGGTTCCTGTTGCGCTCCACCAAAACTGCCGGCGACCAGAAATCGCGCGCCGGGCATCTCCTTGGCGACGATCGCCGCCGCCCGTATCAGCAGATCGAGGCCTTTTACGGGACGGAGATTCGCGGTGACGAGAATCGTTGGACAGCCTGGCGGAAGGTCATAATCGCGCCGGACCTCTTCCACGGCCGCCTCCGATATCGGCGAATCCGACTCAATGCCGTTGTAAATCGTCACGGTCCGCTTTGGATCCGCGCCATCTGCCTGAAGAGTATAACGCCGCACCCCTTCGGAGACCGTCTGGATCTGATCGACGAACCGGCGCAACAGCCGGTAGCCGATGTGATGCCTTTTCCTGCGAAACACACCCATATCCCGGCGGCTCGATATGTGAACTTTGGCGCCCGCCACTCGGGCGATGGGCCCAGCCCACAGGTCGGATGTGTGAAAGAAGGTGTGTACGATGTCAATCTTCTCGTCCCGGACGAACCGAAACAGACGTTTCGCCACCTGGAACTCGCGCCAACCGTACATCTTTTCCAGGCGCCAGTGGTAAACCGGACAATCGAACTGCTCAAGCAACTTCGCGGACGATTCTCCGGTATAGAACGTCAACACGGAGCACGCGAATTGATCCCGCGGCAAGTGTTTGGTCATTCGGAGGAGGCAGCCCTCGGCCCCCCCGACATCCCAGAGAGTGTCGATGACGTACAGCACCCGGATCGGCACCGTCCCACACGGTTCACCATTGGAACCGTGGTAGGCCGGCTCATAGGACGCCATGATTGCTTCTGCCGGTTGCTTTCTTCACAATTTTGTTGGCGCGCCGCGCGAAGTTGAACACACCGACTTTGAAGGAATCTCGCCAACCGGGCTGACCGGGCGGCGCCGGGTCCAGGCCCAACTTCCGGAGCCTCTTATTCACATAATAGATTTGCGACATGCGATCGCACATCGCCGACCGGAAAGTAATACTGAACGAAATGGAAACTTCCGGTCCGTTCTTCACCCAATGCGGCGCCGCGAAGGGGAAATGCAGCCCTTCACCGGGATTCAGCGTAAAGGTCTGCGCCCGCTGCTGAAAGTTTTCCTGAAACGGCAGATAACGATCGTGGTCGGGCTCGTGCCAGAATTGCAGGTGCGATTCCATCTCCGCTTCGGAAACCACGACGCGATCCTTCTGATCCCAAATATTCACCTGCTTCGATCCACGAATCTGGAGCAGGAAATTATGCTCGTCGTCCAGGTGATAGGGCGTCACCGAGTTCGGAGATGAGATGAAAATAAAGGCTTGCTCGCGTCTGATGGTGCCCTTCGCAATTTGGAGTTGCCGAGGATCGATCTGCCCGTACCACTCGTCCAGCAGTGTCCGGAGAAAAATGCCGTACTCCGGATCTACGTCGACGTTCTTCATGACCATCCAGGATCCACATTCCTCGATTCGCCGGATCGTCTCGACGGTGGACAAGCCGTTCTTTGGGTATTCCTTTTTCCGCTGGGCTACGGAAACGTTTCCAGCATAGTACTCCACTTGATCCGACGGCAGCCGTTTCGCGAGTTCAACCAGGCGCGACAACTGAAAGGCCGGTTCGTTGCGTAGGTTATGTTGGATCTTAAAAGCGGTATCGGGAAATTTCTCTCGGAATTCCGAAGTGTCTATCTCCAAAGCGTTGCACTTCGTGGCGTTCAAAGGCATCTCTGATTCTCCTGCTCTGAGTTGGGTCTAATCATTTCGGGAATGACGAATCGCGCGAAGATCGCTCCAGGTCCGCTTTGAGCTGGGTCGAACTTCGGAAATAGTGCGGGATTTGGCCGGGCCAGACTTGCTTCTTAACCCACCGCAGCAAAGGCATGACGGAAATTAAGAAGTCCCCGGCCCTTGAACTATTCGAAAGCAGCGTTTGTCGAATCATGCGACGCTCGCGCCAGATGCGGTTCGCCATCACGTGGCGGGGATGCGCGCAGGAGTCGAGCCATTTTGCTTGTCCACCGTCACAAATCGCTCGAATATTCTCGAGCTCCAGCAAGACTCCCGGTGAGTATTTGGCGAACGTCTCGTCATAGGCGATCTTGAAAGTAAAGCCGCCCTCACCGGAGAGCAGATTATGTTTCATGGCGATCGGCCTTCCATTCAGGGTTAGGGAAAGAAGCATGACACGGTTCTGGCGAAAGCCTTCCCGGCTTATTGTCCGAAGGTAGGCCGCTTGTTCAGCCTCCTTTGCGAAGGCGGCGCCAGCGGGCCCTCCCTTCCATCCGGCCGCTTCCAACCGCAGAAACTCGTCAATCCAACCATCGAGATCTCGAATATCGTCCACCCGGTGGTACTCCAGCTTTCCCAGTTCCGCGAGTCTCCGCTCCCAGCGCAGAAACTCGTCACGGTGTTTCTTGGAAATGTTGCTCGAGACATATGACTCGGCTGTCTGTGACGGCGCGAGGAAGGCCCGTGGATAATCGATCACGGTGAAGGACACGCGGCCAATGGCGAAGTCTGCCCATTCCTCATGGAGTGGGCCCTCGGCTAAAAAGTGGTTGGTGTCCAGAATGCGGCAACCGAGAGGATTCCGTTCGAACCATCGCCAGAATGCGTCCAAAACTTCTTTGGTGTGGCAGGCGTGGATCAACGGCACGGTAAGGAAACAGTGCTTGTGCTCCCAGAACGCCAGGGTTCGAATCGGAAGGCCAAGGCAGCGGGAAGTTACCTCCAAGGGGAAGAATCCCCACAGGGGTGCTGGTCCTTTTTTGGGCTCCGGGCCGAACACCAGCAGAAACCGCAATTTCGCGCCGTCAGTCAGGTGATCGATCGCGGGCAACAACGTCCACGACTCGTAAAATGGGTTGGGAGTCACGGCGGCTCCAGCCAGCTCCTGCCAGTCCTCAATGTACTGGGGGAGCTGGTGCCCTTCGAGCAAACGAATCGATGGGTGCGCCGCCCTGGAACGCGGGGTGGATAGCGGAATCGATTTGCCGCTCGTCTGTTGGCCTTGAAGCTGGTCCGCCATGCTCATAGGGAATCTGTCATTCGAGTTGCACTGGCGGCCGCTACGCTGCGCAGCTTTGCGACCGACTCCACCAGATTTCCGGGAAGCCGCGATAGGACTCGATAGAGGACCGGCACACCGCTCAGCGTACGGACCTCCTGCCTCGCCTCCAGCGTTCGCCCTTCCCTGAGTAGCTGGCGAACTCTATACAACCGTTGTTGCCGCACCAGGGCGTGATATTCCTCTCCAAATTCGGCGAGAAACGCGGGATCAGCTCCCCAGACATTCTGAAGCACCACGAGGCGCGACTGGGGACCGCGAACCCAGTTCGCGTCCGTGACTCGCGGACCTGAGTGGCTGTGCTGGATCGCTCCTAAGTAGTCGAGGTAGACGAATGGCCCCAGCCGCGCAAGACGCCCAAAGCATTCCCAGTCTTCCCAGGTTGCGATGCCCTCGGTGAACCGTACCTGGTCGCCGGCGACGCTTCGGCGGACCATCATCGTATCGCAAAAGAAATAGCTCGCGTGCATCTCCATTCGATAGACGTCGCCCGAATAGACGTCAAAATCGGGGATTCCCTCCGGCGGGTCGGCGAATGAGGAGTACTTCATCGGCGCCCCCATCGCTTCTCTCCAGCCGTGCTGGTCGGCCTGCCAGGATGCCAACGTTCGCCGGCGACCTGAGTGGTCGGCGATATCGGTAAAGCTGCACAACACGTCGGGCCGGGCGGCCATGAAATTCCGCTGCGGCAGAGTCTTGCCCGGAAGCCATTCGTCGTCCGAATCCAGGAACGCCAGCAGGTCCCCGGTCGCCTCCGCCACTCCCCGATTGCGAGCGGCCCCCGGACCCGCGTTCGCCTGCCTGAAATAACGGACCCGTGTGTCCGCAAATCCCTTCACCAACTCTTCAGTATTGTCCGTTGACCCATCGTTCACCACCAGGACTTCGTCCCCGGGACCGATTTCCCGAAGCACGGATGCAATGGCCCGGCCGAGCAGATGCGCCCGGTTATAAGTCGGCACGACTACACTTAACGTGAGCGGGTCCATGGGTCTCGGATGCGGAGCTATCGAGCGGCTTTCAAAGACGGGACGATCCTCGGGCGTACGGAGGATGGACCCTTGCCAAATCTCTCGGTGGCAATCGGAGTAATGATCTCCGTCGGTCGGTACTCCGGCACGATGGCCAGGAGGTGTTGGACGATTTCGCCGCTATTCCTGGTCGATAACACCTGCTGCAGATCGGCGATCCAATCGTTCATTTCGCTGAAGGTGAGTTGACGGCCTTTGAAGACGCGGATCTTGGAGTGAGCCGTCGCGACCGTGTTCTCCTCGGCCAGGCTCAATTCCTCAACGATCTTCTCGCCCGGCCGCGCGCCGGTGAAAACGATCTCGATGTCTTCGCCGGGCGTAAAGCCGGCCAGAGAGATCATGTTTCGAGCTAAGTCCACGATCTTCACGGGTGTTCCCATGTCGAGCATGAAGATCTCCGATCCGCGCCCCATCGTACCGGCTTGAAGCACGAGCTGGACTGCCTCCTGAATCGTCATGAAATACCGGCGCATATCGGGGTGCGTGACGGTAACCGGACCGCCGGCGGCGATCTGCTTCTCAAAAATCGGCACGACGCTTCCATTGCTGACCAGGACATTGCCGAAGCGCACACTGACGAACTTCGTATCGGCGCCGCCCGGCCCGGACGTGCGGTGCGCGGTAAGAATCAACTCCGCGACGCGCTTTGTCAGCCCCATGACACTGGTCGGATTGACCGCTTTGTCCGTGGAGATCAACAGGAAATTGGAGACGCCGGCCCGCCACGCCGCCTGGGCCAGATTCCAGGTTCCCATGACGTTGTTTCGAACTGCCTCGCAGATCTGCCGCTCCATGAGCGGTACATGTTTATAGGCCGCCGCGTGAAAGATCGAATTCACCTGGTAACCGCCAACCACCTGCTCCAGATGACACGCATCCCTGATGTCGCCAACTTCGGTCACCAGGTTCAACGATGGATACTTCTTACGCAGCTCCGCCGCCAGCAGAAACAGCGGACTCTCGGCCTGATCGAGCGCGATCAGAAGGCTGGGCCCGAACTGCGCGAGTTGATGGCATAACTCCGAGCCAATCGACCCGGCCGCGCCAGTCACCAGCACGATTCGGCCGAAAATCGCCTGACGCACAGCCTGCATATCAAGTTCAACGGCATCCCGTCCAAGCAAGTCGGTGACGGAAATCTCGCGCCTGCTGCCGAGCGGCAAGTGGCCGCTGATGAGCTCGCCGAGTCCTGGAACGATCCGGCATGGCAGCCCGCTCGCGGATCCTTTCACCACCGCCTCCCGAATTTGCCGGCCCGTCGCTGATGGCATGGCAACGACGATTTCCGCGACCTTTAGCCCTCGCCGCTCGAAATTCCGCACAATCCGGCCTGCATCGTTTCCCGCCCCGAGCACAGGCAGACCGGCGAGTCGTGCGCCTTTCTTTGCCGGATCGTCATCGAGAAAACCAAGAACGTGGTAGCCGAGTTTGGGATTGTGTCGAATCTCCCGAACGAGTGCGATTCCCGCCACTCCGGATCCATAAATGAGCAGCGGCCTTTTCCCTGTCCTCCGGGCGGCGGGAATTTCGCGCCGGAGGCGCGTTGCAAACCGCGTGCCGCCGCTGATGATGATGCAGACCATCAGATCGAGGAAATAAACCGAGCGTGGAAAGTTCCAACCGAGAACACCGAAGATCAGCAGTCCTGACACCACGGAAGCGAGTGCGTTCGATGTCAGCATGCCAGCCAGTTCAGCGAAGCTCTGATGCGGCCATATCCGCTCCGCTTCCAGTCCCCGCGCGAAGCACACCGCCATCTTTGCCACCACCGTAATCGACAGGCCAATGTAGAAAAGGCGCCTTTCCGTTGCCGGGATCGCGAAATCGAACCGCAGCAGGTATGCCAGCACGAACGAGAGGCTGACGATGACCGCTCGACGAAGAACGGTTCGCGTCTGCCAAGTGGATTGAAATGAGAAATGAGTCGCCGACGCCGTCATACTCGTACACTCTCAAGCGTTGTTTTCGGACTCCGGAACTTGCGCGCCAGATCCCTAACCGCTTCCGCCGTGTGCACCACCTGCTCTTCCGTCATTCCCGGATACAGTGGCAGCGACACCAGCCTCTGGTAAAGAGACAAGGCCCGTGGACATTGGTTCACATCCCGGCTGGCATGTTCGCTAAAAAAAGGATGCAACGGAATGGGAATGAAATGCACGCTCGTGCCCACACCTTTTTCGCGCAGCAGATCTATGAATTCCTCGCGTTTGATGGACAGCTTGTCCAGATTTAACCGCAGCATGTACAGGTGCCAGGCGTGTCGCGAGTCACTACGATCCGGAGGTAGTTCCACCTCCTCCACGCCGGCCAGGAGGTCGTGGTACATTTGCGCGTATTGGGTGCGCTTCTCTATAAAGCCTTCCAGCTTCTTCAGCTGGTGGATGCCGATCGCCGATTGGATGTCGCTTAAGTTGTACTTAAACCCTGGCTCTAAAACCTCGTAATACCAGTTCCCTTTGTCGCTGTAGCGATTCCACGCATCCTTGCTGATCCCATGCAGACACAAGACCTTCAGCCTATGTGCGATCTCCTCATCGTGAGTGGTGACCATCCCTCCTTCACCGGTGGTCAGATTCTTGGTGGCGTAGAAGCTGAATGCGGCCGCATCGCTGTAAAAGCCGCGATCGGGATTGCCTCCGCCCACCGGCCAGCCCTGATAGCGCGCGCCTACGGCGTGAGCGCAATCTTCGATGACACGTAACCGATGCCGCTTGGCGAGTTCCCAGATCCGGTTCATCTCGACCGGGAGGCCCGCCAGATGCACCGGAAGGATCGCGCGAGTGCGTTCCGTGATCCGCTCCGCAACCGTGGCCGGATCGATATTACCGTCCGGTCCCACATCTGCCAGAATCGGCGTTGCGCCCGCATGCAAAATGACGTTCACCGTTGAACAGAAAGTAAGCGGAGTGGTGATCACCTCGGCACCAGGCGCGATGTTCATCGCCGCCAATGCCAGGTGCAGCCCCGCCGTACACGAATTCACCGCCAGCGCGGACGGTGTGCCTACATAGCTCCGAAAGGCCGCCTCGAACTCCGCTGTCTTGGGCCCCGTTGTGAGCCATCCCGATTCGAGGGTTCTGACGACCTCATCGATTTCTTCTCGGCCGATGCTCGGCCGGTGAAATGGGACATGCATGATAGTGAAACTCTCCTCCGTAACGTTTAGTTATGTGTTTCTGATATTGCTTCGCTGAAAGCTGACAGCCATCGCAATTCGACGTCCGCAACATTGCAGAATATAGAGCGCTGTCTTGAACAGGATCCTCATATCGTTGAGGACGCTTCGCTGGTCTATGTAGTCCAGGTCGAATTGCAACTTGGACTCCATGATGTGGCGCGCGTAGTACTCATCCGCCTTGACATTTTCCGGGATGCTCTCCGACTCTTCCCCGGACGCTAACTGGGACGGCCCCGTGATCCCTGGCTTGACCGACAGGACGGACCGTTGTTCCGCTGTGTATAAAGCCACCATGTCCGGTGCTTCCGGACGCGGCCCGACCAGACTCATGTCCCCGGTCAGTACGTTGAAAAACTGCGGCAGTTCATCCAGCTTTGTCATTCGCAGGATCGCCCCCAGCCGCGTGATCCGAGGATCGTTCCGCCCGGTAATGGACGGTCCACGGCTCGCCGCTCCCCGGATCATAGTCCGGAATTTCAGCATCCGGAACGGCTTGCCGCCTTTGCCGATGCGGGGAGCAAGGTAAAACGGCGACCCCGGAGAGCCTAGCGCGATTGCCAGACTAACAATAAGCAGCAAGGGACTTAAGATCACCAGAGCGATCAGCGCCACAACAGACTCGATAAAGGAACGCATGAGCTTTCGGAGGCTACCTCGTAATACGCGCAAAAACAGAACGATTGGAAATCGCCACCGTTGGACTTACAGCAGCGCGAACCATTCCCATCAGGAAACCGGATCCGTACGACAGGTGGTAAGCGCCAAACACGATCGGAAGCCGGAGCAGCGTGTCCCATCCCCTTCCTCGCGCCGTGTGGAAGGATGCTGCCGCCGTTGCGAATGCATACGCCGATACCAGCGCCACCCAAGCTCCGGCGAAGGAGTAGAATACGCTTGGCAAACGCGCCAGAAGCGCGGCCAGCGCCGCAGTCGGCAGAATCAGGTTGAGGGCGACAAATGCGGCGGGCACAAGCTGCCGCCATGACCCTGGCAGGCGATGTTTCTGGATCACCATCACTTTCCAGAATCCATATTGGAAGTACTGGTGAAATAGTCCGGCGACGGTCGATCGCGGCGAATACCATGAAATAATTGCCGGATCCTGCCAGATACGGCCGCCTGTCCGCACCAGCCGGAGGTTCAGCTCGTCGTCCTGATTGCGCACCAGGCCTTCATCGAACAGTCCGATTCGCTCCAGCGTGGTCTTTCTCCAGCAGCCGTAGGTCACAGTATCGACCCAACCCTCGTATGTCTCCTGGTGAAACCTAGCGCCCCCGGTCGAGAACCTGGAGTGGTAGGCTGCGGCGATCGCGCGCTGCATCGGCTTGTCTGCCCTGGTGCGCGCCGGGCCACCCACGTTATCGGCTCCCGTCTTCAGCAATGTCTCAACCGAGCGCCGGCAGTAATCTGGCGCATAGAAGGAGTGGGCATCCATGCGCAGGATAATCTCCCCTTTGGCCGCGCGGATGGCGGCGTTCAGTCCGCACGAAACGATGCGGCCGGGATTGGAGATCACGCGCACATTCAAATGGTCCTTGCAATATTCCTCAAGCAGCTGCCGGGTTCCATCCGTGCTTTGCCCATCGGCGAGCATGACTTCCCACCACATCTCGCCCATTTCCTGTTTCGCCAGCGAATCAAGGAAAGCGCGGATATGGGTGACCTCATTGCGGCACGCCACGATTATCGAAATGGATGGAAAATTCTTACTCGGCACGAGATATGGTCTTCCAATGTGGAGCCGTCTTCCGTCGCCCCAGCGCCCGGTTGTAAACTCCCAGGTAATGTCTCGCCATCGCTTCCGCGGAGAACTCTCCGGCAGCACGGGTGTAGCCGTTCTCGCCCAGCCGGCGCGCCTCGTCACGATCTTCGAGTAAATCGAGAATCGCCCCTGAGAGACTATCGGCATCTCCCGGCGTGCACAGGAGGCCGGTCTGATGATCGGCTACCAGTTCCGGAACGGCCCCCACGGCCGTAGCGACTACGGGCCGGCCTGCCGACATCGCCTCCAGCACGGCCATCGGCATTGCCTCCTTGAAGGACGGCAACGCGAAAATATCGAACGAGGCATACACGCCTGGCATGTCCCGACGTACGCCCGCGAAGACGACATTCGCTGCCACTCCGCATCGCGTCGCCAGGTCCAGCCATTCCTGCCGCATGCGTCCATCCCCGACAAACACGAAGCGAACATCTGGCCTGGTCGCGAGAACGCTTTTCGCGGCCTGGATCAGTTCCGCGCCACCCTTTTCGGGAACCAGGCGCCCCACAAATCCAACGATGGGCTGCCGGTCCAAACCTAGCTCCTGTCGCAACGTCGGCGTTGCGTCTCGAAAAGCGGGGACGTCGACGCCATTTCGGATGAAAGACAGCCGATTCTCTCGAATTCCCGATCGCTGTAAAATGCCCGCGACACCCTGGGAAGGAGTGGTTACCTCATCGAAATTCCGCAGGGCCAATCTGTCCAGCCGGGCGTATGTTTGCATCCGCAGTTTTGGGTCCGGCCAGTTGTGACACGTGGACACACGAACAACGTCGAGCCGCCAGCCAGCAAGATAGCCATAAAGATCGGCCTTATAGCCGTGGGTGTGGAGGACATCCACGGAACACTCCTCGAGTATCGTCCGTATGCGTTTGACCGCACTCCAATCGCAACGCCCCTCGCACGGCACCATCTCGATCCTGAGTTGCGATTGCCTGGCAGCCTCGACAACCTCGACGTGTGGATTCCTTGCGTCGCGAAACACCCCGACGATTGGCTGGCATCCCAGCCCGGCCAAAGATCGGGCGAGAGTACACAGCATGCTCTCGGCGCCGTAGAAGCCCTCGCTACTAATCAATTGCAGAACGGTCATTGGGTCATATCCGATCGGCGAGGTTGTTCGTCGCCTGCGCGGACGCCGGGGATAGCGGACGGCTCCGGACCGCGTTGGAACATCGTTCCAAGCCTTCGGAGTCCGCGGGACAGACTCCGCAATTCGCGCCCGGCATGAAAGCGCAGCAAAGCCAATTGGCTTTTGAAACGGCGGTCGAAGAAATAAATCGAAACTGTCACCCGCGAGTGCCGCGCCCACTTCGTTTTGTAATGTTCCCCACCGCGGAGAAAGTCGAATTCGTGATGTCCGCCTTTGATCGCCTGTTCGATGCAGAGGCCGTTCAACACGTGTCCGACTTCGAACCGGTTCCAATCCGGGTCTCTGCCGGACTGATAGAAGGAGAACTTCCCAGCGATCGCGAAACCATAGAGCGCACCGATCGGACGCCCATCCATTTCGAGTACGTATAGCCGCGCCCATCCACGGACCACCAGTCTTTTCACGACTTCCTTGTGGAACCGCAAGGGGGCCGGCAGTAGAAATGAACTTTCGACCTTGTTGGCCGCGAAGCCAAGCCTGTGCAGCCGGATCAGATCCTCGAACCGTCTTTCCATCTCGGCCGCCTCCGTGACCGTGCGGAAATCAAGTTGTCCTTTCTGCTGCAGCGATCGATATCCGCGCCGGAAATTCTTCCGTAACTTCGCGCCGATTTCCCCCAGGTAAACCTCAAATGAAACGGGTAAGGAAATATAGGGACAGATGGAATCGGGACGGCTACGCTCAATCATTCCCCCGCCCCTCATCTGCATCCGCAGGGCGGAAAGCAGGGGGGAATCCTGGCAGTGGGAGAAACAAAGGTAGTCCCACCGCTCCTTGGACTGGAGCAGGAAGCGCGCCACAGCTTCCGGCACGCTGGATGGAAAGGCCGGATCCACCAACAGGTCAAGATAATCGGAACCCACGAATTCATCGGCGATAAAACGGACACTCGCCGGGCCCAGGCGGCCAAGAACCGGCACGTTGATGCTGAGAGCGGCCAGGCCCACCAGATCGCCACCCGTGTCCCTGACCGTCACAATGAACAGATTGCGCCGATCGCCCCAGGACTTCCACCATTCGCTCATCCATTCAAAACTGAGGAAGACGCTCGCGCACTTGGATCGCTCGAACAGGTTCTGCCACTCGGGGCCAAGGCCTTCAAGCCCTTCGATAGAGCAAACCGCCGCGACCTGCAAACCCGACCTTTCGCCAGCCACCGGATCGGCTCCCAAGGAGCGGGTAGCGCGCAAAGTTGGTTTTGGGGGCTCCTCTAAAAATTCAGACTGAGTCGTGCACATCGAGTCCGTGACCCCGCGCCTCATGCACCGCGGATTTCTTGACCGAAACCAGGCTTCGGCCGGCTTCCAGCTTATTTTCCTCGGCTTGGAAAAGCCATTTCACGTCGCAGTCCAGGAGCTTTGCGATCGCATTCCTGACCTCCGGGCTCGGGTCGCGAAACCCGTTCACGATTCGACTCAATGCCGTTTCGTCGATCCCGAGGATTTTTGCCAGCCTGTTTTGCCGCAGGCCGCTTTTCCACAGTTGTAGCTTCAAATTTGGATACATCAGAGGGACTCGGTTGAGAGCGCCGGGCGAAGTATTTCAATATCCTTAAGGTCCACTTCCGTCGCGATCGATCTGGCAAAAAGGCTGATGGACAGCACCAGCCGAACGTCGTTCTTGATTTTCATCAAGGTTCCTTCCACGTTCTTCAACGCGCCTCGCCTCACGCGGACGCGGGCGCCTTCCCGCAGAAATGGGTGTCGCGCAAAGGGACGCCCACTGTCTAACGTTTTCCGGATCGAATCGATTTCGACCTCTGGAATCGGCTCAATGATTCCGGATCCACCGAGAATTCGTACCGCCCCCGCGGATCGGAGGATGCGTAACCGGGTTTCCGCCGAATCCAGGAAATGCGCAAACACATAGCCCGGGAACAATGGACGTTCGACGATTTTCTTTCTGTCCGCCCATTGATGGATTTCCCGGATCGAAGGGCAATAACTCTCCACGCCCCGGCTCTCCAAATCTCGACACATGCGATTTTCGAAATTTGACCTGGACTGGATTGCGTACCACCGGTGTTGGCTAGACGCGGACATAGCTTCGCCCTTTTCCATACAGCATCTTCAATTAACTGTCTATTTTTCAGCGTTTTACGAAAATAGAGGAATTCAACCGGTCGCCATTACTCACGCTTCGGCTGCCCGTAATAGTTGGAGTAGTCGCCCTGTGTTTGCCACAGAAACCAGTCGCTGTAGGCATTCAACACCACCCCCAGGAGCTTGTCCTTGATTTCGACCTGCAAAGCATTCAGGAACGCGGCGCGTTTTGTAAGATCGGGACGCACCACCATCAGGGTTCCCTGGCAGAGCTGATGAATCAGTTTGAAGTCGGCGACCGCCGAAACTGGCGTCGTATCCACGAACACGTACGAAAATTGCTCCAGCAGCTCCGCGAAAACCTCGCGGCAGCGAACCGAATCGAGCAGTTCCGCCGGATTCGACTCTTCGCGCAGCGCGGGAAGCACGTAAAGGGAAGGAATCTGTTCGACACGAACGATGGCATCTCGCAGAGAGCACTCCCGGCGCAGCACTCGTCCCAACCCGCGACTCGCGTCTATCCCCATCGCAGCCGCGATCGATGCCCGCCGCATATCCGCGTCTACGATTAACACGCGCAGGTCGCCTTTGAGGGCCAGGGTCGCGGCGAGGTTAATCGCCGTCAGCGTTTTCCCGTCACCGGAGGTGGCGCTGGTGACTGCCACCAACCTTGGCTTGGCAGGATGCTGGAGGAGATTCGTGCGCAGCATGCGGTACTGCTCCGCGACTTTGTTATCCGTGCCATCGAAGGGAAGAACGGGAACGTCGGCGGGAATCCGCAGCGGAACGACGCGATAATCCTGCCCGGAATCGATCTGTCTCGTCAAGGGCGCACTCGGCGCTACGACGGGCGTTATCGATCGCTCGGGTGGCGACAGCACGACGCCGTTCGCTTCTCCGGGTGCAGCCCGCGAGCCTTGATCCGCGTCAATCAATTCCACCATCAGGTTCGGTTGCGACTCTTCCGATTTTTTAAGGGCTCTATAAATTCGACTCATAAGTCATAAATGCGGTTGATAAACCAGGTCTTCAGTGTTCTTGGGGTTTGATTCGCCTTCTGGGTGCGCCAAAAACCTAACAAAGGCGCTTTGGTCTCCGCGGGCGTTTGGCGATCCGTTGTCTCCGCCCGCGGCGGTTCTGCCGGCAGCGGACTTGCCGTGACGGGAAGAGCTTTTTTTTCGATTGCCAGGACGCGGTCCGACGGTAGTTTCGCTTGCGGTTCCACCTCCAGGTCCAGATCCGCGACCACCTCCGACACAATCTGAGGCGTTACGGCCAGGCTGTTTTCACTGTAGGCCGCGAGCAAACTGTTATCGCAGATGGAATTTATGAGTCGTGGAATGCCCTGCGAATGCAAAGCAATCAGCTGGATCGCGTCGTCAGCGAACGGCGGAGCGGTGATGGCGTCAGCGCGCGTCCAGCGATGTTGAATGTATTGCTTAACCTGCTCAGGCGATAAGGGGTCGATATGGAGCCGTACCGCAATCCGCTGCTTGAGCTGCCACAAATCTTTGCGATTCAAAACGTCCCTCAACTCTGGCTGACCGGTGAGAACGATTTGTAGCAGCTTGTAGTCGTTGTTTTCGAAATTCGTCAGCAAACGGATTTCTTCGAGCACGTCGTTGTTCAGCTTGTGGGCCTCGTCGACAATCAGAACGGGAACCATCCCATTCTTGTGCGCCGTCAGGAGCAGCAACTCCAGTCGCGTCAGCCGCAGCGCCTTACTCGCCGGCACATCCTCAACCCCGAATTTGATCAGGAGCAACTCCAGTAACTCCTCCGCACTGAGGATCGGGTTGACTACGAAGCTCACCAAAGCTTCGGTTTGCGGGAGCATCTCTAAAAGCCTTCTCAGCAGTGTTGTCTTTCCCGTTCCGGCCTGTCCTTCGAGGATCGCGAACCCTTTTTGTTGAACGATCGCGTAACTCAAACCGGCAAGTGCTTCGCGATGCTGATCCGTGAGGAAAAGCGAACGCGGATCCGGAGTCATTGCAAACGGACTGCGGCTAAGGCCAAAAAAACCGTTGTACATCAGGATGCTCCCGCGGTTAACCCTGTGCCGCGCGGGCCCGCATCAGCCAGCGCCGAGGGCGTGATGCATCCAATGCGCCCCAACACCGGATAACCCGAGGGTAGCTCCCATTCCCCCAGGACAACACCCCTTCGGAGTTCAATAAACATCGCAAGCCCGAGACTCAAAGCGAGCGCCAGCAAAGCGGCAGCAGCGGTATAGGTCAAGCGTCGAGGCTTTACCGGTGTGCTGGGCACATGGGCCGGGTCCGCTACGGTAAAGCGCTCGGACTGGTTCCCCCGCTCCATATCCTCCGCCATTTCCGCGGACATTTTCTTATCCAGCAGAGACCGGTAATTCGCCTTCGACGTTTCGTAATCGCGGGTAAGTCCCAGCATTTGCTGCTCCCTCAGCGGAAGACTGTCGACGCGGCCCTGATAACCGGCGATATCGTGCTGAATTCGCTGCCTCTCCGCATTACGGTTTGCGATTTCCCGGTCGAGCAATTCGATCTGAGTCCGGGTCGTGGTCACGCGCTCGCGATCGCGAACCAGGTCCGCTTGAGTGGGCAAGGCTGCTCCCAGATCTACCCCCTCCGGAATCTCGGGCGGTGTAATTGCTGCAAGTCGCGCCGGATCCGCGGGGGCGGGCCGGCGATTTTTCTCCGCTGCGTCGGATTGAGCCTCTTCGCTCAGCGCTCGATTCAACTCCGCTTTCAGCCGCTTGATCTCGGGATGGCCATCGGTGTAGCGCCCTTCCGCCGCCGCTAGCTTCACGCGGATCAGGTCGGAACTTCGCGGAGCGGCCACGGCTGCAACCACGGGTGCCTGCACCCGTGTCACCGGCCGCGGTTTTGGCGCAGCCAGCGCGCGGGCCGTGGACGTCAAGGACGCCTCAGCCATTTGCAGCGAATTCTGCAACAGAATTTTGTTCTGTTGCGCTCGATTAATGGCGTCCTCATTGGCCTGAAACTCAGCCTGCAGCCGGTTCAACGCTCCCTGCAGCGCGCCTTCCTGTTGTGGCAGCTCTCCATTAAATCTTGTCTTGTATTGGCTGAGGCTCGATTCCTGCCGGTCCAACGTCTGCTTGGCTTGCTTCAGCTGCAAGTCAATGAACTCGGACGTGCCCACCGCGCGTTGTTCGCGATTCTGAAAATTGGCGCGGATGAAAAGATCCGTAATCCGGGTAACGACCTCCGCCACTACCTTCGGGTCGCTTCCCTCGTAAGCGATGCGAAAGGCACCGGACCGGGCGCCACTGAGTCCTCGTTCGAGCGTAACTGAGAGATCTCCGTTCCTCATCCTGTCGAGGATTTCTTCTGGCGTCTTTTTGCCGCGCTCGCTTTGATATAACCCCATGGAGTCGATGATGTTTTGTAACTGTCCCGAGGACAGCACCTGCTGGCTGATCGCGTTGAGACTGTCCTGGAGTCCCACCTGAACCGTCGAAGCCACGAATTTCTCCGGGATCTTTTGGGAGTCCACCAGCACCACCGCCTCGGCCCGGTATACCGCGGGCAGTCGATAAATCACCGCCGCGGCGGCGAGCGTTGCCACAACCGTCACCAGGGCAACCAGAAGCTTGTGCTTCCAAACCATTCGAGTAAGCGACAGCGGATGAAATTGCACGGGAACAGCGGGTTTGACAGTCATCGGACGCTCCAACGAGCTTGGGTTAGTTTCAACATTTTATTGACAAGGTGGCGTTGCACTTCCGCTGCCATCTCTCCTTATTCCAAAGAATCTGCGGGTTGTATGCCGACCGGCCGAATTCGTCGCCGAAAAAGTGGCATTCTGAACCAGGGATTTGGATTTCATCGCGGACCCCATCACCGCATCCACCTGTCCTGCGTGACCGCCTGCGGTCACGCAAGCATATTCGTCCATGGTCGCCTTCATGTTTTCCGATGGCGCGTTCATTCTTGGGTCCGGCCTTGTGTTTTCTGCTGTTGATCCTGGTCCACTTGGCCCGGAGGGCCACTAAGCGGCAGCGTGTCTCTCAGGAATGGGATCCAGGAGAGAACGACGCGCGCGGAGTAGACCGTCGCCTGACCCTGCGCCCCTTGCGCCAGAGACTCTCGCAGATAGGAGCCGCCGGCGCCAAGCGCGACTTTCCGCCCGAGGCTGCGAGAAACCGTAACGCCAGCGTCCCACAGGTCAATTCCCGCTTCGGCCCCGCCCGCGAGTTGCGACCGGTCGCCAGTGACCTGGATTGCCCAGCCGCGATTCAGGCTATGCCAGTCCCAGGTGGTCGAGTATCCGTCCGTCACCGAAGCCCCGAATCCGTAGCCGTCGCCGGCTTGTCGATGATAGGCAACGGTCCAACTGCTTTGCCGTGTCTGATACGCGATTTTTCCCGTCGCCGAAACGGTTCCGTCGTTGACGCTATGGAGCGTGTCGCCGCCCACTGAGGTGGTCCAGCCATAGCCCCCAAACGCGGAAACAAACCAATGCCGGCCCAGTTTTCTGCCCAGATGCAGGCCGGCGTTGGCGGTCTCATAGCGGCCAAACGTCGTCCACCCTTCCTGAACAAAAGCGTCGGCTCCAAAATTGGTTCTAGGAGTCACGTTGAAATCCGCGCTGAACACGCCTCCCGCCAGGCGCGCCCGCGGCACCACCGCTACTTCGGTGACTCCCGGGTCGGGTCTGGCCAAAATCTCGCTGCCCTGTCCTTCGATGGAAAGATGAACGCGTTCCGTTGGGCTGTAAGTGGCCTTCGCGTTCGCGTTGAATGTCAGGATCCGCGTCCCGAAGAGCAAACCCGGACCCGATAAAAGCAGCGTCGGGCTGTAGCCGCTACCGATCGGGGAGGAGGAGGTATCGATGCTTCCCTGCGGAAGAAAAAGGAATTCCTGCGCCGACTCGAGACGCCCCGCACCGGATAACCGCACCGTCCAGTGGGATCCCAGCCGCTCATCCAGGTTGATCGCCAGCGCTTGACCCCAAAAATGCTTGGAGAAGTGAAACAGATTCACAAACGACGGCGTATAGAGGATGGAGAAATTGGAATACGGTCCGCGGTTGGTGTAGCTGGTGGTAACGGAGGCCGCCGCCGAGTATCCCTGCAACGCCAGAATATTCGGACCGAGCAGACTATCGAGCCCTCCCGAAATGGACGAGTAGGAGTTGGAAACGTCAACCTCGTTGAGGTGGAAACCATTCGGCAAAGTGGATTCGCGGTCCTGGACAGTGCCCAGCACCGTCTGCTGCCCGCGCGCCGCCGGCCCCAGCAAAAAGCTCAGGGCGAGAAGGGCGGGAGTGTGCCGGATCGCAAATCCAAGAAATTGGATCGACATCATTTTGGCCCATCTACGGAACGACAACGGTATCTCCAGGACCCAGCGGGATATTCTGCTCCGGACGCTGGTTCCGAATGACGGCGTTATAATCGAACGGAAACCGCGTCTGTTTTCCATCCTGTTGGTGCAGGACGTAAATCCGGTTTCGTTTCGCATAATCGGTCAGCCCGCCTGCTTCGCTGATTGCCTGCAGAACCGTCAGCGGCCGGTCGAGATTGATAGAGCCTTCTTTTCTCACCGCTCCGAGCACATACACTCTCTCGCTGTGAATCTCTTTCACATACACCGAAACATCCGGGTCGCGGATCAGGGCGGACAGTTTTTTTGTAATCAACTGCTCTAATTCTTTCGGTGTCAGCCCCGCCACCGTTATGTCCTTCACCAACGGGATCGAGATCAGCCCGTCGGAGCGGACAGTCACTGTCGCCATCGAGGCGTCCGGTTCCCCGGCCACCAGAATCTGCAACACATCCGCGGCGCCGATCACATACCGGTGCGTGGCACCGTCGGATGACGTTGGCTCGGTGGGGGCCTTCTGGGCCAAACCAACCGAGGGTGCCGCTCCGAACTGCAAAATCGCCACCAGTAGACACACGCGTAGCGAGCCGCCGATCTTCCCAATGAAAAACATAGTTCCTCTCCGACTGCGTCTCGGTCACCGAGCCACAGAATCAAAGGTATCAGAGGTCGCGTGTGTCTTGACATGGCTAGGTGGTACCGGTACTGCTCCTGTTCGGGCCGGACCAAGAGTCCCGCGACGCGTCGCGAGAGCCTGTGCATTATGTTATTAATGATCTCAGTGCGCTTCGAGAAAGCCGGGGTTGCGGGTTGAAAATAGGCGACGGCGAACCCGTTCTTCCAGCGATTGTGCTCGGCTCCAGCCTCACGGCGGTCGGCGTGATCCGCAGCCTCGGACGCATCGGGATACCGCAATATACGGTCTGTCCCGAGGGCGAGCTTGCCATCAAGTCCCGCTGGTATCGTCCTGCTCCCCATGTTCCCGGGCCCCTCCCCTCTCCTGAAAACCTCGCGGAGTATTTGGAGCGCCTCCCTTTCGAACGTGCCGTGCTCATCGCCTGTACCGACCAGTGGGCGAAATCCGTAGCCGAACTGCCGCCGGCGCTACGAGGCAGGTATCTCACCAGCATTTCAAGCTTGCCGATCATGGACACCATGACCGACAAATGGCTCTTTGCGGAAATGCTCCAACGGGTCGGCATCCCTCATCCCAGGACCTTGCGTGTCGGATCGATGGAGGAAATGCTCGCCCTCCCCGACAGTTCCTACGAGGGTATGTTCCTCAAGCCCCTCCATTCACAGGAATTTTCCACCCGCCACGGAGTCAAGGCGTTTCAAATCGACAGCAAGCGCCAAGCCCTCGACATCATGAGTAAACTGGGCGGAACGAGCGGGTTCCCCATCCTGCTGCAGCGTTATGTTCCGGGATCCGCCACCGACCATTATTTTATCGACGGCTTTGTGGACCGGCAGCGCCGGATTTCAACGCTATTTGCGCGACGCCGCCTGCGGATGTTCCCACCGCTATTCGGAAACAGCACCCTTATGGAAACCGTTCCCCTCTGCCAGGTCGCGGGGGCCGTTGCCAGCATCGAGCGGATGTGGTCGGCGCTGGAGTATCGGGGGATCTTTAGCGCTGAATTCAAGTACGACAAAGAAAGCGGCGAATTCCAGATCCTGGAGGTCAATGCGCGCCCATGGTGGTTCATCGAGTTCGCGACACGCTGCGGCGTCGACGTCTGCGAGATGGCGTACCGGGACGCACAGGATCTTCCGGTCTCACCCGTCGCCGGCTATCCAATGGGACGCCGCTGCGTATATTTACTCAACGATCTGGCGTCGTTTCGCCAAACGGATTCCACCTTCGGCGGCCTCCTGCGGTGGTGGCGCTCCTGGCGCGGCGCCGAACACACCGTCTTTTGCTGGGATGACCCCTCTCCGGCTCTCCTCTCCCTTGCCCGGTCGCTGGCCAGAATCGTCCGAGGCAAACAATCGAAATGAGCGCGAAGCTGACCACGCGGCTCCTATCCGAGGCAGAGTATTCCAGTTGGAATCAACTGGTGTCCAGCTCGCCCGAGGGTAGCATCTACAGCCGCCCCGAATACCTTGACGTGCTGTGCGCGGAGGCCGCGGGGCGCTTCGCGATCCTGGTCGCGGAGCGTGCCGGGGAAATCCTCGGGGGTATCGGGCTTTTCGAACGCAAGAACCGCTGGGGAACCTATGCGATGGGACGGTTGTTGCTCTACTACCATGGCATCGTCCTCAAGCCGCCAGTGAGCAAATATCCCTCGGAGAGAACTGCCAGGCAACTGGAATGTCTCAGCGCTCTCGAAGAGGCCGTCGGCAGCCGGGGTTATGGTCGATTGCAGCTCAAAAGCCGGAGCTCTCTCGCGGACGTTCGCGTCTTTTCGGATCGCGGGTGGAATGTCACGCCGAGTTACAGCTACGTCGTCCCGTTGGACGATATGTCCTCCGCCTGGGGCCGCGTGGAGCAGAACTTGCGTCGCCTCGTCAACCGCTCGGAGAGGGAAGGAGTGCTGTTCGACGATGAAGACGACTTCGCCGGTTTCTACCGCCTTCACCAGCAGACCCACCTTCGCAAGGGCGCCGATCTCTACCTCCCCGAAGCTGGTTTCCGCCGCTATTTTGAGCGCCTCAGGGAACAGAACCTCTGCCGCCTGTTTCATGCCCGCACTCCAGAGGGACGAGTGATGGCCAGCCAGCTCGTCCTGTTGGGATCTCATCCGGTTTGTCACACTGTCAGCGCCGGTACCGATTCGGAGTATATGAAGAGCGGCGTCAGCGCGTTCCTCCGCTGGAAGAGCTTCGAACGCCTGTCGGAGATGGGATACAAAGGCAACGACATGACCGACGCGGCGCTGAATCCAGTGACCCACTTTAAGAGTCAGTTCGGCGGGGACTTACACTTGAACCTGGTCCTTACAAAACCAGATCGGGGCGGATTCCTTCTGGAGAGTATGGGTCTCCAGGCCGGAAGCGCGGCGAAACGCGGCGTCCGCCGGATGCTCGCGCGAGTGCGCCCGAGCCAAGCGGGTTCGGACAAGTGACCGGTAACCAGGCGCTGTGCTCCGCCCTGGAGCGGCTGGGCGTGAAACACGTATTCGGCGTGCCGGGAACGCAGAATGTGGATCTGTTTGAGGCCCTTCGCCTTTCCTCGCTGCGCACCATCCTGGCGACTCACGAATTAGCTGCCGGGTTCATGGCCAATGGCTACTACCGGGCCTCCGGTAAGGTGGGGGTCCTCATCACCATTCCAGGACCAGGGTTCGCATACACGGTGGCGGCCATCGCCGAGGCGTCTCAGGACTCCGCAGCGCTGGTTTACATCACGGGCAAGCCCGCGGGTCAAACGGGCCGTAAGTACAATCTCCAGGAGATCGATCAAAAATCGATTCTCGCTCCCTTAGTCAAGCGAGTCATTGAAGTCGACGCAGCCGGAGAGATCGTTTCCGCCACGCGCGAGGCCTACCAGACTGCGACCGCGGGCGAGCCTGGCCCAGTGCTGCTGCAGATCGACCCGCGATGTATGTCAGCCCCCGATGCGGAATCTCCCACCAGAGAAGTTCCGCAGCCTATGGCGTCACTGCCGTCTGAGGTTCTCCGGGAAGCGGCGAGTCTGTTGGGTGCGTCTCCACGTGTCGTACTGTTTGCCGGCCAGGGAGCGAACGATGCGCCGAAGCGATTGCGGGAGTTAGCCGAGTGGCTTGGCGCACTGGTGGTCACAACACGCTCGGGGCGGGGCGTTGTACCGGAAGACCACCCCTTTGTGATGCAGTTCGACTTTTCCGACCAGGGAGTGCGCTCGCTGAACGCCATCCTCGACCGGAGCGATCTGATTCTGGCGATCGGCTGCAAGTTTACACATAACGGAACCTATGGTTTCCAACTGCGTTTTCCGCAGGATAAACTGATTCACGTCGACTCCTCGGCCGAGGTGCTCCAAGCCAACTACCCGGCCAGACTCGCCATCTGCGCCGGCGCGGCAGCGTTTCTCGACGCGTTGTGGCAATTCCGTGAGACCTTCGCCCGTCAGAAGAAAGGGTGGGATGATCACGAAATCGAATCCTTCAAGGAATCTGCAACCCGGAAATCAGACGCCGTGGAGCCGGTTATACAGGGCGTTGAGCCGGCCACTCCGGCAGGATTTTTTTCCGCCTTGCGGCGGGCCATGCCGGCGGACGCTTGCCTGGTCACCGACTCAGGATTGCACCAGGTGCTTGCGACCCGCCATTTCCGCGTACTGACGCCCCGGGGAATGGTCATTCCGTCGGACTTCCAGTCCATGGGATTTGGCCTGCCCGCCGCCATTGGAGCGAAGCTCGCTACGCCTCACCGAAAGGTGGTCGCGCTGATCGGAGACGGCGGTCTCGCGATGAGCGGCATGGAAATCCTGGTCGCGGTTCGGGAGCGAATTCCCATCACAGTCATTGTGTTTAACGACGGAGCGCTCGGTCAGATCCGTCTTCAGCAGCTTTCCTCATTTGGCCGAACGCATGCGACCACCTTGCTGAATCCCGACCTTCCGCTGTTTGCCGAGGCATTGGGAGCCGCGTATGTACACCTGGAATCGGACGGCGAACGAACGTTGCGGGAAGTCTTGAATTCCGACCGCGTCACGCTGGTCGAGGTAAACGTGGTCGATAGCAACGGGATGTTCCGGGAACGCGTCAAGGGCCTGGGCCGGAGCAGCGCCCGTCGTGTCCTTCCTCCCTCACTCTTGCGCTGGATAAAAACCAAGCTGGGATGAGTAGATGAGGGGTTACGCCCACTACAACAATTTCCCAGATAGTGTGGTCCGGGGTGGGGCCGCCAAGAATTGGCGGCCCCACAGTGCAACAAAAACCAAGAAAGCGATCTAGTATGTCCAGTACGTTCGTTGCTTGCGCGACGCATAGTTGACCGTTTAAATGTAAAAGTGCGTTTCATCCCGCTCCAGGCAATTTCTGGACTTCTCAACCCGTTGCTCTCGCATGTGCCACGCATTCAGTATCATATCGGTATACCGGATCAAGGAACCGGTCGCCAGGAAGCGCGAAATCGATGAGAATTGCCGTCATTGTCCGCGATGTCGCGCCCGGCACGGGCCTCAATTTGGTTGTGCAGAATCTTTTGGCGGGACTTGCGGAGCAGCATGAGATCCGCCAGTTCCTGCTGTTCCCTGGGTATTACACCAAGAGCCGGGAAACCATTGAATTGCCGTACCCGCGGGAAGAATACGCGCCAGGCGCCACCAAGCCCGAAGGGCGCAAACTGTCGCGCGCATCTCGCTATTATGGAGCCGATCCCGAGCGGCTGGCCTGGATCGAGACCAGGGTTGCAAGTTTCGGCGCGGATAGGATTGTCGGCTTTGATTACAACGTCGCGCCATTTGTCGGGCTGCTCCGCTCCGACACTCCGAAGATCCTGAACGTGGTCGATTCCGAGATTCTTTATTATCTCGGCCAATTGAGGAAGGGAAATCTGGGATCGGCCGTCTTCAAACACCTGCTGGCGGCGCTGCTCACCGGGCGGGAACACTTTCCAAATCTCGCGGCGACGGTTACGGTCAGCCCGTCGGACACAGAAAATCTGAAGCGGTTTACCGGTGCGCGGCGCTCTTTCACCGTGCCGAACGGAGTGGACTTTGAGCGGTACGCTCCAGATCCCTCCATTCGCCCTCATCCAGGCCGGGTGATTTTCTGCGGAAGCTTGAGTTTCCTACCCAATGTCCAGGCGGTGGAGTGGTTCGTCAGCCAGTGCTGGGGTGAGATCCGTCGCCTCCACCCGAACGCCGAGCTGGTGGTCATCGGGAAAAACCCGCCGGCGGGACTCACCGCCCGGCTCGAGAGCAGCCCCGGCGTCCGGGTGACCGGCTTCGTGGAGGATGTGCGACCGCATATTCTCGCCTCCGCCGTCTCCATTGCGCCGATGGTGTCGGGTACCGGAATCAAGAACAAGATCCTGGAGGCCTGGGCGCTGGCCACCCCTGTGGTGGCAACGCGGCTGGCGGTCAAGGGCTTGGTCTGCCAGCACGACAGGGACATCTTGATCGCGAAATCGCCGGCCGGGTTTACGTCGGCTGTGGCAATGCTACTGGGGGATCGCGAAAGGCGTGAGAGGATGGGTGCCGCCGGCCGGGCCCACGTTATGCGGAATTACAACTGGGAGCTATCGCGAGCCAAATTCAATTCGATCGTAGAGCAACCATCGACATACAGGGAGGCAACCGCGGTTTTGGCGGATCCCCTGGTAGGAACGCCCGGCTGAGGTGGTCCACCGCGAAGTCAGAGATTATTGAGAAGAGACCAATGAAAATACCTGAATTTGTCCACGACCCGATCATCTACCCCCGTGCCAGAGCCGCAATTCTGACCATGCTTACCAGGCCGCGTTTCTATGGACCGGCGGCGGCGATCCGCCAGTACGAGTTCCGCGATGGGCAGCCGCAGCAGGTTCAACTCCTGCGCCAGGAGAACGGATTATCGATCTGGCAAACGGCGGCCGGCGAACTGGCGACAATGGCCACCGAGCTTCCCGGACACCTGTCCAATTTGCTCTCCGAATTCGAACGAAACCAGTACCTTCATCCGCCGCTTCAGTTGAGCCCCGGCGCCATCGTCCTCGACGTCGGTGCCAACATCGGCTTGTTTACATTGCAGGCGCTAAAAGCAGGCGCGCGGCAGGTCATGTCCTTCGAGCCGAATCCGGCCACTCGGAAGGCGCTTGAATACAATGTCGCGTCCGTTGCCGCCAAGGGCGTGGTCACCGTTGTCGGGAAAGGCGCCTGGCACACCGCTGGTGCCTTCACCATGACCGTCGACCCCTTTCGCCCGGGGCGCAGCTCCGTCGTTGTTCCTTCGCCGGATCCCGCGTCTTACCAGGTCGAGGTGCAACTCGGCAAGTTGGATGAAATGGCTCGCGAACTGCCTCGGGTGGACTTCATCAAGATGGACATCGAAGGAGCGGAGGTCAACGCCCTCAAAGGCGCGGCCGGAATCATTACCCGTTGGAAGCCCCAGCTTTCGATTGCGGTCGAGCATACCTCGGACCGGCTGGCGAACGCGGAACAAGTCCGCCGCACCGTTCTGGAGATTCGTCCGGACTATCGCTGCGTTCCGGGGCCGTACACGATTATGCCCGATCGGAAAATCGTACCGGATATTCTGTATTTTCAATAATTATGATCCCCTCGTGCGCATCTCGCTGGCTACTGGCGCTTGCGGGCACGGCCTTATTCGGGCAGCCAGCCATCTTTTATTCCGACCTCGAAGGCGGCCCCAAGAGCGGCGGAGAAAACGGCAACGGCGCTTATGTGACCATCTATGGCCACGGCTTCGGCGCAGAGCGCGGGACCTCGACGGTTGACGTTGGCGGAGGCAAGGCCGCGGCCTATCCGATCTGGACCGATTCCAAAATCGCATTCCAACTCGGCTCCGCGGCGGCGACCGGCGATATTGTGGTGCACACGACACGCGGGGACTCGAACGCGATCCAGTTTGTGGTCCGGCCCGGTTCGATCTACATTGTCGCCGTCAACGGAAAGGACCAAAATAGCGGCCACGCAGCTTCTCCGTGGCGTACCCTGTTGAAGGCACGCCAGTCCATGAAGCCCGGCGATATCACGTACGCCCGCGACGGAGTGACCCAGACCACCGACGACGGCGAGGGATGGAACACGTGTTTTCTGATGAGGACCGGCGGCAAGCCAGGGCTGCCCGTCGCCGTGGTCGCGGCTCCCGGCGCCGCCGTCACCATCGGTAACATCAAGTCACCGGGCAGCGGTCTTCGGGTGCATAACGATTGTCCCGGGCACTGGGTATTCGCCGGCTTGATTCTTCGCGGCGAGGCGGCGGTGTTGCTTCAAAACGGTGAGGACTGGCGCATTGTAGCCAACGATATCTCCTGTCCGAACGGCGACGGGCCTTCGGCATGCGTGGAAACCGGCCCCACCGCTCAGCTGAAATTCCTGGGGAACGATGTGCACGACACGGGGCGGGAGAAAGCCTCCGCTCTCTATCACGGTGTATATTTCTCCACCGATACGAATCATATCGAAGTGGGCTGGAATCGGATTTCAAACGTGCACGGCTGCCGCGGAATCCAGTTTCATTCTTCGCCCATGCAGGGAGGAGGCCCGAAGGATCCCACCGGGCACAACCAATACGACATCGCCGTGCATGACAATGTGATACACGATACCCAATGTGACGGCATCATCTTCGCCACCGTGGATCCTTCCAAGGGCAAGATCGAGGTATATAACAACCTGATCTACAACGCCGGGAAAGGGCCGCGGACTCCGGAAAACTCCGGGAACTGGTCCTGCATTTACGTCGCGGGATTTACCAACACCGGTCCTCCCGGCGGTGGAACCGTCGAGATTTACAACAACACTCTGGCCGATTGCGGCACCATCAATAATCCTCCCTGGGCCGACGCCAACAACGCCGTCCAGTTGGGAGGCAACAATCCGAATCTCAAGATCCGGCTGCGCAACAATATCTTTTACCAACCTTCCCGAGCCCCCTATGTGACGGCCTACGGCCCGAAGGCGGTCTGCCGGACCCTCTCCAGTTGTCCCCAGGTGTCCGGCGCCAACAACCTGTTCTTCGGCGGCGGTCCGCCCCCGTCCAGCCCGCTGCTCACCAACTCGATCAACCTGGATCCCTTATTTGTCAACCCCAGCGCCCGGGACTACCGCCTTCGACCGAGCAGTCCGGCGCGCGGCAAGGGTGCCGATACTAGCATCCAATTCGACCTCGAGGGCCTACGCCGCCGCGGCGCTGGGTCCGATCTGGGCGCATACCAATACGCCGGTCAGTAGGATCGCGGAGCCGCGTCCAAGGGCGCGACAAGTGGCTTCGAATCCAGCCTCCGCAACAGGAGAATCAGCGGGATCACCAGCAGCAGCGAGAGCGACGAGAAGACCAAGCCGCCATACTGATGATGCAACTTTCCGTCCAGATAGGCGCGATCCACGTATACACCCAGGTAGGACAGCGCAACAATGCGAACGGCATTCTTGAAAATGCCGATCGGAATAGCGGCCAGCGCGAGACAAATTCTCCCATAAGGAGAACGCAGCAGGACGTAGCCCGCCAGCACACTGACCAGCACCAGCGCGAATGTGGAGCGGATGCCGCTGCATTCACTGGCAATCTCAATCTCGACGCCGGGCAGTTGAAACCGGAATCCATTCCGGAACGAGGGAATTCCCACGACGCGAAACAGTACTGCGCTGGTGTCCGCGGAAGCGCTCTGCAGGGCGTGAATGATCCAGTTCAACACGCTCTCTGGGAGAGGGATCATGAACGCCAGGAAGCCCAACGGGAAGGCGGCCGCGCGAAATACTCCTGTGCCGTAACACAGCGCGAAAGCCCCCGCCCAGACCAGCACGGTCGATAGGATCATCCCCGCAATGCGATAACCCGTTCCGAGCGGAGTAAGAACGGAGAGGGCGTAAACGGCGGCGGCCGCCAGCAATAGCGACACAGCGGCGCCACGGCGATCCGTGGGCTGAGAAAAAACTCTGCCCCGCTCGAAGTACAGAAGGAATGCACTGATCAAAGGGATCAGCAGCAGGTGGGAATATCGATCGTCAGTCCAGGACAAAGCAGCGATCGTTCGCAACGGCGTCCAAAATACGATCACGGAGATCGCCAGAAGCGAAGCGAACGCGAAATGACGCTGGCGGATGTTTCTCACAGTCAAAGGCGACTGTATCAGTCTACCCGACTCGTGGAAAGGCAGGGAAAGTACCAGGAATACCAGGGAGCTTATGACGACTGCTTGCGTAAACCCCAAGCCACCAGCCCGACGATCCCGACTCCAACAAGAAACTCCGGAACCATCGTCGGCTCAGGCAACAACCTACAAGCCGAACAGGGCGGGGGCGTGGACGGCGTTCCGTTCAGTAACCGAGAAGAAAACAAGCAGCGCTAGCGACTTGATCACGGTCAGGGGTTATACCCCCAATTGCTAAGACCGTCAAGAACATTTTGACAGGACATTTTACTCCAAGCCCGATTCGCAATTCGGGACTGATCTTCAATCTCGAATTGCAAACGCATCTCTTCCAGTGCCTTTTGCCCCTCGGCGGCTGCTTCCTGCCGCCCCTGGTCGAGCAAATCGTCGTGGGCGTCGGCGCGCACGCCCCACCGGTACTGTTCGTTCCGTGCCTTCATAAATTGTCCTCTTGCAATGAAGTTTCGGCCTTTCTGGTACGCCGTGGAAATTTGCATCGGCTGATTTGTCTTTCGGTGCGCTTCGAGTGTCCTGGTCTAAGATATTGTAGATACAGCTAGTTAGCGATTCTATTCATCGCACCATTGGGTGCCCTAGGCCTAAAATCAAAAGTCCCATAATGAGGTGTCTTTATTTGGGTCATTTCGTTTGTTACTAATAGCCTGCAGGGCTTAATGACCTGTTTTGGCGGCCGCTGATTTGCATGCAAATAAGGGGCTAGTTGGCGAAGAAACGACGAATATCGAGCGTATTTTTGAGGATTAACGGCGGTCTGGAAAAGGCGGCCTTGGCGATTATTGTCAATTCCAAACAATCCTTCGGGCACCGTTACCGGGCGGAACTCGGGCCTTCACTCCGATCGCCATGGTGAAATCGGCGATCCGTCCGTTATGACTATTCGTAAACTCGGGCGGGCTTACCCCGACGATGGTCATCGGAACGCCCTCGATCTGTAGCACCCGTCCGATGACTTTCAGATCGCATCCAAACCGGCGCTCCCAGTAGGCGTCCGTGAGCACGGCTACCAGCGGTGCATCGAGACGGTCGTCACTGGTCGTCAGCAGCCGGCCCGCAAGCGGCTCCAAGCCAAGCTTTTCGTATAAACCGCCGTCGACCCAAGCGCCGGAAATGCCCTCGATGGCTTCGAAATGTCCCGCTCCTGGATCTTCTGTCGATTTGGTGGCGGCGAGTGCCGGTTGGATCCTGATCTCCGGTTTTCTCTCCCAAACAATAGGCTCGGGGAATGGCTCGTTTTCTGGCTCCGCCAAGCCGGCCTTCACCCGCCTCAGGCTATACTCTCGCGGGTACTTCCGCTCGAGCCACCATGCTATGGATCTCCAACTCTATTTCGGCGTGCAGGCCGAGTTGATACTCCCTCCTCAGCTTTACTTCGCCCTCGGACTGATCGACTGCTCTGAAAAACCGCTGCTCCATTTCGGTGCCTCTGCCTTGGCGCACATGCCTTTTACAGCGATAGAAACTCTCGCGCCCCATCCCAGTCACTCGGATCGCGGTCTCAATGGAGCCGGTCACCCGGAGGTTAAGGCAGAATTTTTCGATCAGCTGATCAGTTAGGTTCGACGGTCTTGCCATTTTCGTCCTTCCGTCCCCGATGCCCAGTCCCGGCGCGGATTCCCGCTACACTTCAGTCTTTCACGAAACGGGAGCCGTCGCGGGTCGCCGCCAACTGCTCCAGCGTCTCCTGGAGTTCGGGTGTCCGTGAGGACACTACGCTCCAGACTTCGTCGCGCTCCACTCCGGTGTAATCGTGGATCCGGGACATCGCGCATGCCGCAGATCGCCTTCCAATCCGAGTGACGGCAAGCGGTCTCGCGACTCGGGAGAAACGCGCTTGGCTGCTTCACCGATTACCTCTACGTTCCGGATGTCCAAAACGTGCCGAAGTGAAAGTGAAGTTGCGCCAAGTCTTCTCCGTTGCCCAAGTCAGGATGTCCCCGTGATTACCGGATGCGCTTCCCTCTGCGTGGCGGAGCCTCGAACAGTAGTAGCGACCGGGTAGCCGGAGGAAGATCTTCAATTTACCAAACGGATGGCGAACCGTTGTCTGCCGATTTGGAAGATCATTGACGTGATTTCGCGTTGTTCGCTCGGTGCTGGAAAAAGGAGTACTTTCTTCCGATGCCGGCTCTTCTGCCGGTTCTTCGTTGAATTCGCCTTCATGTTCACATTCCCGCTCGTCGCGGGACCGCATATTCAACCAACATGGGATTCCCCATGCGCTTCGATGCATCGAGGATCCAAACGCCCAGGGAAAACGATCTGGCCTCACTTCGCGGCAGGCATGGAAACGGGTCGAGGAAGCGCCCCGGCCGGCCACAGATCCGGCATCGCAGCCACAAAACGGGTTGCGGCGGCGGGTGTTGTTGCGGCGCGGCCGGTCCACGTTGGAAGAATGCCGGGGACTGCTTCGGGGTCTGCGACAACATCGACTGAGCCACGCAAGGCGAGTGGGAGCCAACCCTCAACGTATATACGTTGCGATACAATATGGGCGGTGGCCAGCGGAATCGAATGCGATTGGGATGACGAGAACAAGAAGCACCTCGACGCCCACAGAGTAGCACCTGCGGAGTTCGAACAGTTGCTCAACAACGGCCCTCGAGACCTGAATTTTGAACTGGTCGATAACGAAGAACGATACCGCTCTGTCGGCCTTACGAATGGAGGCCGTTTATTGTCAGTAGTGTGGACGATTCGCAACGGCAAGGTGCGTGCCATTACCGCCTTTCCGGCAAGCGTTTCCGACAGAAAGGCATTTCTGGAGAAACCCAAATGAAGAAGCAGTCAGAGAAAAAACCCAAGCGCGTCATACCGGCTTTCGCCACCGAAGCGGAAGAGGCTCAGTGGTGGTATAAGAACCGCAATATACATGGCAAACAGCTACTCGCCGCCGTGAAAAACGGCGAAGCTCAAGTGTTGACGAAGGAGAAACTGCTGGCGCGGATAGCTGCGTCCAGGAAGATTCCTGCGCCTACGGTGGCGCTTCGGATTCCCGCAGCAGATTTAGCTTTGGCCCGAAAGCAGGCTGAACACAAGGGTCTGCCTTACCAGACCTACATCAAATCGCTGTTGCACGAAACACTCGCCGCGCGAGAAAAGCGAAAGGTGGGGTGGTAGGCTCGGGCTTCCGCGCACAGCCGGTCCCGGCCACGACGTTCGTTACGGGTCGCGCTCGGCGGCCGCTCAGCGGAGCTATGATCCGCTCTCGTTGGTTGATCTGGTGCCGGCCGAAAATCGGTTTTCGCCGGCGGTCAACGGGGCGGGAGTGCCGCGCCGCAGCTTCGGAACGGCTGCCCAGATTGTCCTGATCGCGATTCTGCGATCGGTAAATCTCAATACTTGCTTCGCGTCAGGCGATTTCTGCCGGGGACCGATCCGATTCCCGGCGAGCCGCGATGAGCCGTTGGCTTCTTGTCGGCGGCAGCAGCGGGCTGGAAGGGACGACCAGTTTTGCGTCGGCGCTTCCGTTCGTGTTCATCCGCCCTTTCCACCCCAGCAAATCGGGCGGAATCTTTGGAAATTAGAGATTCTGCAGGACTAAGATGATTCAAGCTGCTTACAGTATTAGTATCCCATACCCCAAATCGCGATAGCAAGAGAACATGGGAAAATAGTTGCAAAATACTTTTAAGCTGCTTATAGTAAGCGAGTAGATGGCAAAAAAGAAGCTGGGCGATCCCGTCAGAGAATATCTGGCCGCGATCGGCCGCAAAGGCGGCCAGGCGAA
>Ga0182030_10000231_pt1 | contig 97608 bp, 94 predicted proteins | sample 812S3MmetaG_FD_121299 | JGI IMG/M metagenome (GOLD analysis project Ga0182030, IMG submission 121299) | Permafrost microbial communities from Stordalen Mire, Sweden - 812S3M metaG (Illumina Assembly) | ecosystem: Environmental > Terrestrial > Soil > Wetlands > Permafrost | place: Sweden...
GTGCGCTGCATCTCGGTGACCTCTTCCGGCCGCTCGTCGATCAGCAGCACGATCAGGTACACCTCCGGATGATTGGCGGTGATCGAGGTGGCGATATTCTGCAGCAGCATGGTCTTGCCGGCCTTGGGCGGCGAGACGATCAGGCCGCGCTGGCCGCGGCCGATCGGCGCCACCAGGTCGATGGTGCGCGCGGTCAGGTCCTCGGTGCTGCCATTGCCGCGTTCGAGCTTCAGGCGCCGGGTCGGATGAAATGGCGTCAGATTCTCGAACAGCACCTTGTTGCGCGAGCTGTCCGGTGAATCGAAGTTGATCTCGCCGACTTTCAGCAGCGCAAAGTAGCGCTCGCCATCTTTGGGCGGCCGGATCAGGCCGGAGACGGTGTCGCCGGTGCGCAGGTTGAAGCGCCGGATCTGGCTCGGGCTGATGTAAATATCATCCGGGCCGGCCAGGTACGAGCCGTCCGAGGAGCGCAGGAAGCCGAAGCCGTCCTGCAGGATCTCGAGTACGCCGTCGCCGTAGATGTCCTCGCCGTTGCGCGCGTGCGCCTTGAGGATCGAGAAAATGATGTCCTGTTTGCGCGAGCGCGCCAGGTTCTCCAGCCCCATCGACTCGGCCATCTTCACCAGTTCGTGGATCGGCTTGGCCTTGAGCTCGGTCAGGTTCATCGAGCTGCGCGAGCGTTCCAGCTCGGCGGGACTGATGATCTCGGCATCGTCCTCAGCCAGCGGCTCCAGGTCCGGCATCATCTGGTCGTCGGGACGACCATTGCCGCGATTGCCGTCGCGATTGCCGTGTCGCGGGCCTTTGTTATTGGGCCGATTGCGGCCCTGATTGCCAAGGTAGCCTCTCACAGGTGTTGATCCAGGAAAGTCGCCAGTTGTGACTTGGACAAAGCGCCGACTTTCTGCGCCTCGACCGTGCCGTTCTTGAACAGGATCAGCGTTGGAATGCCGCGGATGCCATACTTCGGCGGGGTGTTCGGATTCTCGTCGATATTGAGCTTGGCGATCCGCAGCCGATCCTTATATTCGGTCGCGATCTCATCCAGGATCGGCGCGATCATCTTGCACGGACCGCACCACTCTGCCCAGAAATCCAGCAATACCGGCTTGTCAGCCTTCAGGACGTCCTGATCGAACTTGCCGTCCGATGTATGCACAATGTGCTCGTTACTCACGCAGTTGAGCCTCCGTTGAGGGGGATAAGCCTGATATTGGGGACAAAAACGAATTTACGAGATGATTCTTGACAAATAACCGAACAGATTGTTGGCGGCGGGGATGATGTCGCGCCCCGGGAAGCCGTCTAACGGTTACACTTAGCTTACGGGTTGGCCCTGAATTGCTTGCGTCTGGATGGCTTGGCAGGTGCGGACAGAACAGCCGCCGGTTGCGCTTATTTTTAGCCCTTTCCGGGTCGCAATGCAAGTCTTGAGTCCCGTACCACTTCCGTGTCGCCAATTGTGAACACATTTAAATGAGTGATGAACATCTCAGTTCGATGACCTTCGGCTCCCTGCCCCTTACCGCCGCGCTGGCGCAGGGCATCGTGGATGCGGGCTTCGTTTTCTGCACGCCGATCCAGGCGCAGACGCTGCCGATAGCACTGCAGGGCCGCGATGTCGCCGGCCAGGCACAGACCGGTACCGGCAAGACCGCCGCATTCCTGGTGGCCCTTTACCAGTCGCTGCTGTCCAAGCCGCCCGCGGCCAACCGCGCCCGCACCTCGATCCGCGCACTGATCGTCGCCCCGACGCGCGAGCTTGCGGTACAGATCCACAAGGATGCGGCGGTGTTGGGCAAGCATACCGAACTCAAGCTTGCGGTGGTGTTCGGCGGTACCGACTATGAACAGCAGCGCCAGCAGCTGGTCGATGGTGTCGATGTGCTGGTCGGCACGCCCGGGCGGCTGATCGATTACCTGAAGCAGGGCGTGTACGACCTGCGCCACGTGCAGGTACTGGTACTCGACGAGGCCGACCGCATGTTCGACCTGGGCTTCATCGCCGACATCCGCTACCTGCTGCGCCGGCTGCCGCGTCCCGAGCACCGCCAGTCGATGCTGTTCTCGGCCACGCTGTCGCACCGGGTGCTGGAACTCGCCTACGAGCACATGAACAACCCGGAGCTGGTGCGCATCGAACCCGACAAGGTCACCATCGATCGCATCCGCCAGGTGATCTACTTCCCATCGATGGAGGAGAAGCTGCCGCTGCTGATCGGGTTGCTGCGCCAGACGGAAGCCCATCGCACCATGGTGTTCGTCAATACGCGCCGCACCGCCGAGCGGCTCGAGATCGCGCTGCGCGCCAACGGCTTCAACGCCCAGGCGCTGTCGGGTGATGTGCCGCAGCCGAAACGATTGAAGTTCCTGCGCCAGTTTCACGAGGGCGAGCTGGCGGTGCTGATCGCCACCGACGTGGCATCGCGCGGACTGCACATTCCGGATGTCAGCCATATTTTCAATTACGACCTGCCGCAGGATGCGCCCGATTACGTGCATCGCATCGGCCGCACCGCGCGCGCCGGGGCCGAAGGCGATGCCATCAGCTTTGGGTGCGAGGAATACGCGATCGGATTGCCGGACATCGAGGACTTCCTGGGCCGCAAGATCCCGGTGGCCCCGGTGGCGCTGCATCTGCTGGCCAAGCTCGATCCTGCGACCTACGTGCCGCGCCCGATGACCCACGCCCCGCCGTTGCGGCGCGGCGGCGGCCCACGCCCGGGTGCCGGCAGCCGCGGCCGGACCGGCGGCCCGCAGCGTCGGCGCCAGGGGCGCTAGAGCAGGGACGCTAGAGCAGTTCTGCGACCGCATCCACCGCCGGGAATTCCGACAGCGCTCGTGCCGGTGCGCTGCTGTCGGGGCAACGCACTGCGTAGATCAGTCCGATGCCGGCTGCACGCGCCGCGCGCAGCACCGGCAGGCTGTCGTCGACGAACAGGCTGCGCGCCGGATCGAATTGCTCCACCTTGGCCAGCTCGCGCCAGAACTGCGGCGCCTCCTTGGGCGCGCCGAAGCTATGCGAACTGAAGCCGGCGTCGAAGTGGCTGATCACCTGCGTACGCGCATCCTTGATGGCGAGCGAGCTCGGATGTGCATTGGTTACCAGTATCAGGCGCTTGCCCAGCGCGCGCACCCGCAGCAGGAACTCGCGCGCTCCGGGCAGCCAGCGGATGTGATGCGCATGGCTGTTCTTGAGCGCGGCGATGTCGAGCGCAAGCTCCCGGCTCCAATAGTCGGTGCAATACCAATCGAGCGTGCCTTCGCGCGCCCGAAACCGCGGCTGCAGGTCGGCCGCCGCCTGTTCCGGGCTCACCGACCGCGCTTCCGCCCAGGCCTGCGGCACGCGCGTGCGCCAGAAGTGATTGTCGAATGCCAGATCCAGCAGCGTGCCGTCCAGATCCAGCAGCACGGTGCGGATGCGCGCCCAGTCGGAGGCCGTGAGCGCCGCTGCACGCCCATCATTAGCGGAGGAGTTCATGCGGTCAGATATCATAAGCCCTATGGCGGAGGCGAGTGCATGACTGTCAGTCCCGAGCAACTGTCGGCCTGGCTGCCCGCGGTGATGGATATCGCTGATGCGGCCGGCAGCGAGATCATGCGAATCTACGACGCCGGCTTCAGCGTCACCCTGAAGGATGACCGCTCGCCGCGCACCGAAGCCGACCTGGCAGCACAGCGCGTGATCGGCGCGGGCTTGCAACTGCTGACCCCGCAATGGCCGATGCTGGGCGAGGAGTCAGGCCCGGAAGTATTCGCGCGGCGGCGCGCCTGGAAGACACTGTGGCTGGTCGATCCGCTCGACGGCACGCGCGAGTTCGTTAAGCACAATGGCGAATTCAGCGTCAACATCGCGCTGGTGGAGGACGGCGAGCCGGTCCTGGGCGTGGTGTCGGGACCGGCGCGCTCGGTGCTGTATGCCGCCGCGCGCGGCGGCGGCGCGTTTCGGCGCGGTGCCGACGGCGTATGCCGGCGCATCCAGATGCAATTGCCGGCCGCCGAGCCGCTGCGAGTGCTCGGCAGCCGCTCGTTTGGCGATGCGAAGCTAGACCGCAAGCTTGAATCCCTCGGTCCGCACCAGCGCCTCAGCCTCGGCAGCGCGCTCAAATTCGGCCTGCTGGCCGAAGGGGGCGGCGACCTGTATGTGCGCCGCGGCCCGACCTCCGAGTGGGATACGGCGGCCGGGCAGGCAGTGGTGCTCGAGGCCGGCGGCTGCGTGGTAGACCTCAGCGGACAGCCACTGCGCTACAACGCGCGCGCGGACGTCACCAACCCGTCGTTCATGGCGTACGGCGATCGCACCAGGGACTGGGTCGCGCTGCTCGCCGGCCTGTAGCCTGAGCTGACAGTCCGTGGAAGCGCGCATCGATCTGCACACCCACAGCAACTGCTCCGACGGCGTGCTTGCGCCGGCAGCGCTGGTGACCCTGGCCGCGCAGCGCCAGGTGGCACTGCTGGCGCTGACCGACCACGATACCGTGGAGGGGTGCAACGAGGCGCGCGACGCCTGCAAGGCGCACGGCATCCGCTTCGTGCCGGGGGCGGAGCTCACCTGCCTGTGGCGCGGCCGGGAGATTCACGTCATCGGGTTGAATCTCGATGTCGCACAGCAGCTGTTCATCGCGCATTGTTCGACGGTGCTCGAGCTGCGCCGGCAGCGCATCACCGCCATGTCAGAGCGCCTGACCCGGGCCGGATTGCCGGGTGCTGCGCTCTCGAGCGCGGCGCTGGCGGCTGCCTCCCCGACTCGCGCCCACCTGGCGCGCGCCCTGTGCGCGCTGGGACTGGCGAGCAGCGTGCAGGCGGCATTCGACCGCTGGCTCAAGCGCGGCCAGCCTGGATACGTGGCATCGCAATGGCCGCAACTCGCGGCCGCGGTGCAATGCATTGTCGACGCCGGCGGGCTGGCGGTACTGGCCCATCCGCATCGCTACCAGGTATCCAATGGCGTGCTGCGTGAGCTGCTCGGCGAGTTCAAGGCAGCCGGGGGCGCCGGGCTCGAGGTCAGTCTCGCCGGTATTGGGCCGTCGGATGCCGATCGGCTTGCCGCGCTGGCACGTCGCTTCGACCTGGCCGGCTCCATCGGCTCGGATTTCCACGAGCCCGGGCTGCCATGGCGTCCGCTGGGTCGCTTCGCTAAGCTACCGGACCGGATAACGCCGATCATGGCCCGCCTGGGCCTGTGACGCAGCCCAGCATCTAGAATTGCCTCGGTAGCGAAGACGCCGATGGTTACAGGGCGGTCAAGGGATGAGCGATCAGGAAGACAACGTCGACCGCGACCTGTTCCGCAACGTCGAAAAGTTGCGGCAACTGCGCATCGAGCACCGCGACCTGGACGAGGTCATTTCGCGCCTGTCGATGGACATCCACATCGATGAGCTGCAGCTCAAGCGGCTCAAGAAACGCAAGCTCGCGCTCAAGGACCAGATCATGAAGTTCGAGAGCCAGCTCATTCCGGATCTCAACGCCTGAACCAGAGCTGCCCTGATGACCCCCGACGGCGGCGCGATCCAGTCATTCCTTGCCACGGCGACCGCCGGCGAAGTGCTGCTGCAGATCGGCGTGATCGGCGCATCGGGCCTGGCGGCGGTCGGCACCACCGGCATCGCGCGCCGCTGGCGCAGCCGCAATCTGGCACTGCTGAACCTGCGCGGTCCGCGCGCGCGACTGATCGAAATCACGCTGATCGAGGCGCCGGTGGTGGTGGCGCTGCTGACCATACTGGTGGCACGCACCGTGATCGCGGCGCTCGGCATGCCGGCCACGCTGCTCGATATCGCGATGCAGCTGGCAACGGCGCTGATCCTGGTGCGACTGGCGATCTACCTGCTGCGCCTGGCGCTCGGCCCGCGCTCCTGGTTGCGGACCTGGGAGACACGCCTGACGCTGCTGGTGTGGCTGGCGATATCGTTCCAGCTGGTGGGTTGGTTCGACGCCATCCAGAACACGCTCGATGCGATCAACCTACTGCCCGGCAAGGGCCGCTTTACGCTCTGGGCGCTGCTGAAGGGCCTGGTGATCATCACCGTGTTCGTGCTGGTGACCACAGTGCTGGCGCGCGCCCTGGAGCGGCGCATCATGCACATCGAGTCGATCGCGCTGTCGACGCGCATCGGCATCACCAAGTTCACCTATTTCTTCCTGGTCGGCTTGGGCGTGCTGCTTGGAGTCAACGCCGCCGGCGTCGACCTGACGGCGTTGACGGTGCTGACCGGAGCGGTGGGACTGGGACTGGGCTTCGGCCTGCAATCCATTGCCAGCAATTTCGTCAGCGGCTTCGTGCTGCTGATGGACAAGTCGATCAAGCCGGGCGACGTCATCAGCTTCACCGGCATGCCCGGCACCAGCACCGAGAGCTTCGGCTGGGTGCAGGCGCTGCGCGGCCGCTACGTCGTGGTGCGCGATCGCGACGGGGTCGAGACGCTGGTTCCGAACCAGCAGCTGATTACCAATCCGGTCATCAACTGGAGCTACTCTGACCGCAAAGTGCGCCTGAAGCTGCCAGTGCGCATCAGCTATCGCCACGATCCGGAACAGGCGCTCGCGGTGCTGATGCAGGCGGCCGAGGGTAACGCGCGCATCCTGCGCGACCCAGCGCCGGTATCGCGACTGATGCAGTTCTCCGATCACGGCATGGATCTGGAACTGCGCTTCTGGATCGCCGACCCGGAAGCCGGCGTGAATAACGTGCGCTCCGACGTCAATCGGGCCATCTGGCGGCTGTTCCGCGCCGCCGGCATCACCATCCCGGTGGCGCAGCGGGACGTGTACCTGCGTTATGGCGAGCCGCCTTGAAGCACGTCGCGGCCATTCCCGAACAGGATCTGCAGTTTCAATTTGTTCGCGGCTCGGGACCCGGCGGCCAGAACGTCAACAAGGTCGCGACCGCGGCCCAGCTGCGCTTTGACCTGGCCGGCACCCGGGCACTGCCAGCACCGGTCAAGGCGAGACTGCGCGCGCTGGCCGGAAGTCGGCTGAACGCCGACGGCACGCTGCTCATCATGGCGCGCAATCACCGCACGCAGGAGGGCAATCGGCGCGCGGCGCTGGAGCGTCTCGAGGAGCTGATCGCACGCGCCAGTGTCGAGCCGAAAAAGCGCCATAAGACCCGCCCGACACTCGGCTCGCGGCAGCGGCGGCTGGATCACAAACGCGAGCGCAAGCAGGTCAAGCGCCTGCGTGGCCGGGTAGCCGACGATTAGCGCCGTGCGCCGCAAGCCGGACAACCGCGTCCGCAGCTTTGCCGCCGTGATCGATGTCGGCACCCGCATCCTGATCCTGGGCAGCATGCCCGGTGTCGCCTCGCTCGACGCGCAGCAGTACTACGCGCACCCACGCAATCAGTTCTGGCCGATCATGGGTGCAATCTGCGGCGCCGGCCCCGAACTGCCCTACCCACGCCGCCTGCGGGCGCTGCGCGAGCACTGCCTGGGCCTGTGGGACGTGCTGCACTCGTGCGTGCGCGGCGGCAGCCTCGACGCCGCGATCGAACGGCATTCGGTGGCCGCCAATGACCTGCTGCCGCTGCTGCGCACCGGCCGCGTGATGCGTTTGTGTTGCAACGGCGGCGCGGCCCACGTGCTGCTGCAGCGTCATTTCGGCAAGCAGCTGGGCAGCGACTTTCCACAGATCGATATCCGTCGCCTGCCCTCGACCAGCCCCGCCAATGCCAGCTGCAGCTATGCGCGCAAGCTTGCCGCCTGGACCGAGGCGCTGCAGCTGCCGGCCGCTTGAAGGTATTGCGCTGTCGCGCGCGCCGTTGTACATCGTCAGGCAGGGCGAATAACAACAGGGAGTGGATCACATGGTCTCGCTGCTATCACTTTGGCTGCCCATCCTGCTGTCAGCCGTTATAGGCTTTCTGGCGAGCTGGCTGCTGCACATGGTCCTGGGTCATCACCGTACCGATCTGAGCCAGCTGCCGCAGGAAGACGCCATCCTCGATGCGCTGCGCACCGCGCAGCTCGCGCCGGGCGACTACCTGGCGCCGTATATCGGCTCGCCCGCCCAGATGCGCGATCCGCAGTTCCTGGAAAAAAAGCGCCGCGGCCCGAACGTGGTGCTGACGCTCCGGCCGGGTGGCGTGTCCAGCATGGGCAATTCGCTGACACAGTGGTTCATCTACCTGCTGGTCGTGGTGCTGATCGCGGCCTATGTCGCCAGCCGGACGCTGGTCGCGGGAGCGCCCTATCTTTCCGTGTTCCGTGTGGTGGGCACCGTGACCTTCATGGGCCTTGCGATGGGCCAGCCGCACCAGTCGATTTGGTGGCATCGCCGCTGGAGCTCGACCTTCAAGTACATGTTCGACGGGCTAGTGTATGCGTTGCTGGCCGCCGGCGTGTTCGGCTGGCTGTGGCCACGTAGCTAGTGGCAGTCCCCGGCCGCCTCAGTACTCTTCCGATGATTCAGACCGGCTAGCCGTGGGTGACCTGCAGGATGCTGTGGCGTATCTGCTCCGACAGCACCAGCTGCGCGTCGGCCGCCACGCGAATCAGTACCTCATCGAACAGCAGCCGTCCCGACTCACCGGTACGCACCACGCCCCGGGCGCGCAGCAGATCGATAAAGTTCTCGAACAGGCTGGCATCGAAGAACTCCGGTGAATTGAAGCCATACAGCATGGTCATGCGCTGGGCCATGAGCTGGCAGCGCTGCTCCAGCAGCCTCTGGGTGATCTCACCGCTGCCGGCGCGCACCAGCAGGGCGATCGCCAGGTAATAGCGCTCGATGGTCTGGATGGTCGCCTGCGCCAGCAACGACAGCTGCATCGCGGCCGCCGAGCTGGGCGGCGGCGGCCGCCACAGCAAGTCGTCGCCCGCTTGCAGCAGCCCGAGCGCGGCCAGCGCGGCCAGCACGCGCGCCACCACGTCGTCCAGCTCATCCTCGCTCCAGCGCATGAACAGTTCCGCGGCGACGTACGGATAGATGCGACCGGCGAGCCGCTGCACCTCCTCGGTGCGCATGCCCGCATTCGCCAGGAAGCAGCAGGCGATCAGCGACGGCATCGCGAACAGATGCAGCACGTTATTGCGGTAATAGGTCGCCAGCACCGCCTGCTCGGGCGTCATGCGCACGATGTCGCCGGCCCGGTGGCTCTCGCGCGTTATCGAATCCAGTGCGATGCCGTATTTGACGACCTCGGCGGCACTCTGGCGCGTGACCGTCACCCTATTGCCGTACGGAATCGCCGCCAGCACCGCCTCCATGGTGTCGAGCTGGCGCAGCAGATCGGACTCCAGCATCGACTGGCGCGGTGTTGCCAGTAGCACCAGTGCCAGCAGGTTGATCGGCGATACCGTGGCGGCGGCGTTGATGTTCTGCATGATCTTCAGCGCCAGCTCGTCCACCAGCGCGCCCACCCATGGCGGCCGGTTCTGGTCGTCGAATGCCCGGTCGCGCCAGTCCGGCGCGTAGCGATCGAGCAGTGTATCGAGGTGGATGGGTTCGCCAAAGTTGACGTGCACGTTGCCGAAGCGCTGGCGCAGGCGCCCGACGCTGCGCAGCAGCCCGAAAATCGATTCCTTCTCCTTCGGCGCTCCCGACAGCTCGCCGATATAGGTCTGGCCCTCGACGATGCGCTCGTAGCCGAAATACACCGGCACGAACACCACCGGGCGGCGCGGCTCGCGCAGGTAGCTGCGCACTGTCATCGACAGCATGCCGGTCATCGGCGGGCGCAGCCGGCCGGTGCGGCTGCGCCCGCCCTCGATGAAATACTCGATCGAATGTCCGCGCGCCATCATGGCGGCAAGATATTTCATGAATACGATGGTGTAGAGCGCATTGCCGCGGAAACTGCGGCGGATGAAGAACGCCCCACCCTTGCGCAGGAAGCGGCCGACGATCGGCAGGTTCAGGTTCAATCCGGCGGCGATGTGCGGCACCGCATATCCGCGCTCGTAGATCGCGTACGACAGCAGCAGGTAGTCCATGTGGCTGCGATGACAGGGCACGTACACGATCTCGTTGCCCTCGGCGACCTGCTGCAGCGTGTCCACATGCTGGAACTCGATGCCGTCGTACAGCCGATTCCACAGCGTCCGCAGCGCGAGCGACATGAAGGTGATGAACACCGGCGAATAGTTGGCGGCGATCTCGTTGGCGTAGCGGCGCGCCTCGAGTAGCACCGCGCGCCGCGTGCGTTTGTCCTTCTCGCGCACTTCCTGTGCCACCGCGGCGCGCACCGCCCGGGTGCGCAGCACCTCGGCGACGATGGTGCGGGTGTGCGACAGGTCAGGTCCGAGGCGCGCGGTTCGCAGGCGGGCGAACTGGCCGCGCAGCTGGCGGGCAATACGCCGGCCGCTCAGCGCCGTGTCGGCGTCGTCTTCCAGCAGGCTGCGCAGTGATAGCGCTTCACCCAGCTGCACCGTGGTGCTGCGGCCGTTGAACAGCACGGTGAAGAACCCGCGCACGCGGCTGCCGATGACCCAGTCCTCTGACAGCAGCAGGCGTATCAGCGAGCGCTCCTTGGAGGGCGCGCGACCCCAGTAGACCGCGGCCGGCACCAGGCTGACATCCAGGCCGGGGTCGCGCCGCAACGCATCGATCAGCGCCAGCAGCAGTGCCGGCGGTCGCCGGTCAACCCGCGTGCGCCACAGGCCGACGCTCTGCGTCAATGCAAATGACGAGCGCACGTTGCGCAGCTGGCGCGCCAGCAGGCGCCGGCCCGGCCGCGGCAGCCGCTCGCGCACGCACACGTTCTGCAGCACCGCCAGGTCGCTCGGGCTGCGCCGCTCCAGCACATAGCAGACCGGTAATGTGCGTCCGGCCAGCCGCGCCGGCGCATCCTCCGGCCGCAGCGTTGCGCGCACCCACAGGGCGAGCACTCTGCGCAGTAGGCCCTGCATGGCTGTCAGGTCGAGCCGCGCTCGGGCGGCAGATCCAGCGCGATCAGGAAATACTCGAACAGGTACTTGATGAAGCGCAGCTGCTCGTGCAGCTGGTGATCCCCATCGACCAGGTGCATAGAGGCGCCATATTCGCGCGCAAAGCGGATGCTGTGCTCGATCGGCACGATGTGATCGCGCCAGCCGTGAACGATCGCTGCCGGACAATCGAGCACCCGCTCGCGCAGCGGCGGCAGGCCATCCATGTACAGCGCCGGCGCCATCAGGAAGGCGCCACGCGCGTGCAGCAGCGAGGCGGCGGCGACCGTGACGTAGCCACCGAGACTGGAACCGACCAGCACCAGATCGCCCGACAGCGTCTTGCAGACTTCGATCAGCTTGTCAATGCAGCCGCGCGGTGTTTCGATGCCGCGGTAGTCGACCGATTCCACCTCGTAACCCTCGCCGCGAGCGACGTCGGCCAAGGCTGTGATTTTTCTGCCCCATGGGACACTGTCCTTGCCATGCGAGAACACGACGTAGCGGTTCGCCATCTTGAAATTATCCTTGCACCATCCGCGCCGCATCACAGCGCCGCTGAGAATCATACTCCCGGAGCTTGAGGCGCGATTACAACTCGAATAGAGTCAGTGGAATAAAGTCGCGCGATTGCCGGCCACTGCCGCCGGCACTACCCGCCGCCTACGAGGACCCACCATCAGCACCGATTCGCGTGCGGCGCGCCCGCAGCTTGACTGGCTGACCCTGGCACCCAGTGCACCGCCCAGCCAGGCGCTGCGCCGCTACCAGCGCGCACAGGGCTCGCTGCTCGGACGGTGGCGCTTTGCGCGCGCCGCGCGCATGCGCACGCCGCTGCTGGCAACGCTGCAGGCGCAATTCGGAGAGCTGCGGGTCGGTCTGTGTCGGATCCAGATGCAGGCACATCGGCGCGTCTGCTCGGCCGACGGCGCCGTCGATCCGATGGCGATCAGCGCGCTGGCACAGCTGGCGGCCACGATGGTGCTCGAGGTCAGCGTGCCGGAAGGAATCTCCTGGGCGGTGCGCGGGCTGACGGCCGAGCATCTGCGCCGCATCGAGTCCACCGTGTATGCGGTCGCGCGCCTGGACAAGAACGAGTGGGCCGGGACCGAACTGATCGGCGTACCGGTGACCATCAGCGAGGACACCGGGGCGGAGGTGGCGCGCGCGGTGGTCAGCTTTGCGGTGGCAATGCGTATCGATTGACGCTGACCGCGCGTACGCTGCTGCCGGCGCGCTCGTGCGTCACCAGGCAGGCCTGGAAGTCGCCCGGGCGCGAGATGGCAAAGCCGAACAGCAGCTGGCAGCGCCCGGCAGCCACCAGGCCGGCATCGTTCACCCGCTCATCGCAGATCACGAAGTAATTCTCGCTGCCGCTGGCTCCGGGGAACGCGCCTTGCTGCTGCAGCGACTCCAGGAACGCGCTCACCTGTGAGCTGACACTTGACCAAAGCGCCGGACCCGAGCGCTCGAACGCCACCCAGCGGGTGCCGCGCTCGACGCTGTTGATGATGAATAGTGTCAGCCGCCGGATCGCAAGTTCCCGCCCATCGCTCTTGCTGGCCGCTTCGGCGACCAACGTACGCAGGCTGATGCGCGGCGGCGGCAGGGCACGGGCAGCGATACGCACCGACTGCAGCAGATTCACGCCGCCCTGCGACAGGCGCACATGATCCAGCTCGGTGCTGCTGCAGGCAGCGCGCAGCGCCGGCCGCAACAGCGCCTCCTCTCTGGTCTCGGCATCGCCCCACACCGGACCGCCGCGATCCAGCCGCGCCAGCAGGCCGGCGGCGGCAGCAGCTGAGCCGAACACCTCGGGCCGGCCGCGCAAGCGGTCGAAGGCCAGCACCCGTGGATAGAACATGGCCGCGTCCTCGCTGTGCAGCGGCCAGGCACGCAGACCATCGATGGCTGCCGCCGCGTCGGTCCAGCTCGCCGGCGGATCGACCAGCAGCAATGCCTGGCGCTGGCGGCAGACCCGCACTGCCACCAGCAGCGCCGGCAGTCCGATATCGAGATCGCGTGCCAGCGGCGGCACGCATAAAAAATTAAACGCCTCGGCCCCCTGCAGCGCGAACAGTCCGCTGCCGCTCTTGGCATCGCCGATGATGTCGTAGTTGGTCAGCGTATCGCCGTCGTCGCCATCGTTATTCGACATCACATAGCCGACCGGCTCGCCGGCTGCCCCGCGGGTGAGCTCCGGGCGCTGGCGCGGCAATATGCCGCGCGCGCGCACCAGGCGCGAGCCGGTCAGCACGCCGGCGACGCCGCGCTCGGCCGTGCTGTGAATTGACACGTGCCGGAATATCTCCTGGTCCTCGATGAACTCGGAGCCCGGCGCGCGAATGCGCTGGATCACGAGGTTGAAGCGATCGGTCTCGGTCTCGGCGATGCCGTCATAGTCGACCGAGGCGCGCAGGAATTCGCGCGTACCGGGCCACAGCCCGATCAGCGTCAGCGCTGCCGCGCCAGCCGACAGGCGCAGCGTGGGTGCATGGCCGCCGTTGCACACCCGCACCACGATGGCATCGTGGCCGCCATTCTGGAAGTACTGCTCCAGCGCATACGACAGCGGTGCCGGCTGCCACAGGCCGCCAAACACACGCTGGTAGTCGTTGAAGCTGCCAATTGCGATCGGCTGGTTGACCGGACCCTTGAGCGCCCGGCCGACGAAGGCGGTGACTGCGGTTACGGAACGTTTGATCGATACTTGCGGCCGCAACTGCTGTGCGCTGTCCGCAGCGGAAAACACCAACTCGGCCACGCCCTTCCCTCGAAGCCAAATGCAAATGTAGCACAGCGGCGCGCTGCCGCGCGCGCTACGCGGCGGCGATTGTCGGTGTAGGTGTCGGTGCGGCTGATGCCGCGGCAGCGGCTGACGCGCTGGTTGCGGATATGGGTGCAGCTGCGGATGTGGGTGCGGGCGATGCAACCCGGCGCTGTTGTTCCTCGGCCGCGCGCCGCGCCTCATCCTGCTTGCGCGCGATTTCCGCCAGCATGATCTGCAACCATTCGCTCAGCTGCGCCACGATGTTCTAGGTCCCCGGCGCGCGCGGCGCCGGAGCCTGCGCGGTGGTCGGTATCGCGGGCTGTACGGTCCCTGGGTCGCGCTCGAGCAGCAGCTGCTTGGCGCTCTCGGCATCGGTGCCGGTGTGGTCAATGCCATCCCAGTCGGCGCCCTCGGGAATGCGATTCTCGACCTTGGGCGCTGCCGCCAGCACCGCGTCGACGCTGTTGCCGGTGCCGCTGAGCGGAATCGGAAGGCCGCGCGGTGCGTGGGTGATCACGGCAATGCTCTGCCAGTCCATCTGCTCGCCCGAATCCTGCAGCGCCTTCTGGATGTGCGGCGGCAGGGCGTGCGTCAGCAGTTTCTTCTGCGCGTGATTCCAGTCGCGCGCATCGTCCTCGAGCACGCCGTATGCCTGCAGGTAAAGCTCGTGGTCATGCAGGCCGAACAGGAACGGCTGATTCACCACCCGCACGTGCGTGCCATTGGGCACCATCTGGAAGACCTTATCGATGTCCTCGGGATAAAGCCTGACGCAGCCGTGGCTCGAGCGCAGCCCGACACCGTAGGGCTTGTTGGTGCCGTGAATCAGGTAGCTCGGCCAGCCGAGCGTGAGTTCGAACTTGCCCAGCGGGTTGTCAGGACCCGGCTTGACCACCGCCGGCAGCTGCTCACCGTTGTCGTTGAAGTGATCCTTGCGCAACGCCGCCGACGGTCGCCAGATCGGATCCTTGACATGGCTAACCACCGAGGTTACGCCCTGCGGCGTGGACCAGCCGGCTTTGCCGATGCCGATCGGATGGGTATAGACCATCTGCGGCTCGCCCTTCTTGTGCGCTGGGAAGTAATACAGGCGCATGGCGGCGACGTTGATGACGATGCCATCGCGCGGCGCATCGGGCAGCACGAAGCGCGTCGGCACGACGATGTCGCGGCCGGCTCCCGGCAGCCACGGATCCACGCCCGGATTGGCGCGCGTGATCTCCTCGTAGCCGACGTTGAAGCGGCGTGCGATGTCCGGCAGCGTGTCCTCCTTCGAGCTGGCGACGATCTGCACGGTGCCAACGACGTCGTCGTCGTCACCCTCGAGCGTGAACTTGTGCGTATCCACCGGGTCGGCGAGCTTTACCACCGGCGGCGGCGGCGGCGCTTCGACCACTGCGGCCGGCGGCGGCGCCGGTCGCGAGCCGATCAGCGCACAGCCGGCCAGTGCGGCCACGCCTGCCGCCAGCACCAGCCAGACGGCCGGGCTCCGCCGACCGGTGCGTTTGTCATTCGGGGGGTTCACGCGACCGATTCTAGAGGAGTAGCGGCTGGTTGGGCAGTTCGTTGGTCCCGGAGCCGCCGGGCGGAAAATGCTCGCCCAACAGCCGCGCTACACCGTTGACGGCGGCAATCGAGCCTTCCGCATAGCCTCCGGCGCGGTAGTGCTGCTCGACCTTGCGGCATACCGCCTGCCATTCCGCCTCGCTCACGCGCGCACTGATGCCGCGGTCGGCGAGGATCTCCACCGCGCGGTCGGCGCGCAGCACGTAGATGAGCACGCCGTTATTGTGGTGCGTATCCCAGATGCGCAGGTGCGCAAATACCTGCAGTGCACGCGCGCGCGGCGTGACGTTGTGCCATAGAGCCGACAGCGGCAGCGCAGTCTCGACCACGAAGCGTATCTCGCCCGAATGCTGTGCTTCAGCAGCGTCAATCGCCGCCTCGATCTGCGCCAGCACCGCCGGGGAGAACAACACGCGGGTGCGGGCCGCGGTGCAAAACAGGTGCCGGAGCACTCGCCGGATACTATTCATCAGCAGTTACTCATCAGCTGTTGCTCATCACCAGCTGCCCGACGCGCCGCCGCCGCCAAAGCCGCCGCCGCCGCCGCTGAAACCACCACCACCGCCGAAGCCGCCTCCCAGGCCGCCACCGAAACCGCCCCCAAAGCCTCCGAACCCACCGCCACGGCCGGAAGTCCAGCCACCGCCCGACGCCCCCAGCACCAGTGCCAGCAGGCCCGAGACGATCGCCGCACCGATGGCCACCCCGAGCAGCGAGGTCAGCAGGAACACCACCAGGCCGACGGCGCCGCCGCTCAACAGTGCTCCGCCGGTGCGCCCGAATATCGCGCGCAGGATGCTCGAGCCGAACAGCAAGCCGAACAACAGAAACGGCAGGAAGTTCAGGTTGCGCGTGCCACGGTGCTGCCAGGTCCGATCCGGCGGCGGCAGCTGCTCGCCATCGATCAGGCGCATCATCTGGTCCACGCCGGCACTGATCGCGCCGTAGTACTGACCCTGGCGCAGCAGCGGCACCATGGTGTCCTCGATGATCCGATTGGAAGCCGCGTCGGTAAGCACGCCCTCAAGGCCGTAGCCGTTCTCGATGCGCAGCTTGTGATCGTCCTTGGCGAGGATCAGCAGTGCGCCGTCATCAATTTTCTTGCGCCCCAGCTTCCAGGCGTCAACCACGCGGATCGAATACTGCTCGATCTCCTCCGGCTGCGTCGTGGGGACCAGCAGCACCGCGATCTGCGCGCCCTTGCGCGCCTCGAAATCCGCCAGCTTCTGCTCCAGCTCGGCCTGCTGGCCGGCGGTCAGCGTGCCGGTGACATCAGTGACACGCGCGGCAAGCGCAGGCACCGGCTGTAGCCCCTGGGCCTGCACCGCCTGGGCGGCGGCAACGTTGAGCACGGCGTCGCCTATTGCTGCGCCCAGAACCAGCGCCGCCGCAGCCATCAGCAGGCGCATAGTGGATTCCCGTGCTATTGCGCCGGTGCGCCAGCAGGGGCCGGGCTGGCGGCCGGGGCCGCGCCGGTACCGAAGTCCACGGTTGGCGGGCGTGCAATCTCGGCCTCGTTCTGCACTGTGAAATTCGGCTTCACCGAGTACTTGAAGATCATCGCGGTAAGATTGGTCGGGAACTGACGCAGCGTCACGTTGTACTCCTGCACCGCCTGGATATAGCGGTTGCGCGCCACGGTGATGCGATTCTCGGTGCCCTCGAGCTGCGCCTGCAGGTCGCGGAAATTCGCATCCGATTTCAGCTGCGGATAGTTCTCGCTGACCGCGATCAGACTCTTGAGAGCTTGCGACAGCTGGCCCTGCGCGGCTTCAAATTTCTGGAATGCCTGCGGGTCGTTGACCAGCTCCGGGGTGGCCTGGATGGTGCCCACCTTGGCGCGTGCCTCGGTGACACCGATCAGCACCTTCTGCTCCTGGGCGGCAAAACCCTTCACCGTGTTAACCAGGTTCGGCACCAGGTCGGCACGGCGCTGGTACTGGTTGACGACTTCCGACCAGGCCGCCTTGACGGCCTCGTCCTGCTGCTGGATCTGGTTATAGCCGCAGCCGCTCGCCAGCAGTGCGACGATCGATATCAGGCAAACCTTGAACATACGCATTCGAATCCCTCCGCGAGCGATCGTGCCGTCTACAATGGCGGCGTGTGTTGGGTTTTCAACTCACCGTCGCGGAATCTTTACATGAAAACGCGGATCGGCGTTCTGGCAGGCAAAAAAAAAACGCCCCGGCGGGAAGGCCAGGGCGAGTCAAACGGGCAACCTTACTCTATAAGTGCCACCCGCTCAGGGGATTGACGCTAGCCTAGGCCGCCGCGGCAAAACCCGCTGTGAGCGATTGCTCAATTCGACCCCCAGCCGCGCTCGACGCGGCGGCGCAAGCGGCTATAAAGTCTCAGGTTTTTCAAGGAATTGCAGCATGGGTCGATTCCGGACGCCGCAACAGCCTGGCTCCAAATACATCACCGCTGCCGGTGCGGCACGGCTGCGCGCGGAACTCGATGAGCTATGGCGGCGCGAGCGCCCGCAGGTGACCGCCGCGGTGTCGGCGGCCGCGGCGCAGGGCGATCGCTCCGAGAATGCCGAATACACCTATGGCAAGCGGCGGCTGCGCGAGATCGACCGGCGCGTGCGATTCCTGCGCGCGCGCCTTGCGGGCATGGTGGTCGTGGAGCAGCCGCCGGGTGATCGGCAGCGCGTGTTCTTCGGCGCCCGCATCACGCTTGAGACCGAAGCCGGGGTGCAGCTGCGCTATCGCATCGTCGGACCGGACGAGTTCGACATGGCAGCCGATTACATCAGCATGGATGCGCCCCTGGCCCGGGCGCTGCTGGGTCGGCGAGTCGACGATGAGGTGTCACTGGAGCTTGCCGCCGGCACCCAGCGTTACACCATCGTGGCAGTTGATTACTGCGATATTCCCTAGAGCGGGTCGCAGCGGCGTTCAGCTGACGCGCACATTCTTGAACTGCCAGGGGTCGCTCTGGTCGAGGTCCTCGGGAAACAGGCGTTCGCGATCGGTCAGCGGCGTCCAGTCGGTGTACTGGCCGATCACCGACCCGAGGTAGGGCTTGCAGATCTGGAGGTTGCGCCGGAAATCCATGTCCTCGGGCTCGGTGATGCCATTGTTCGGATTTTCCATCGCCCACACCATGCCCGACAGCACCGCCGAGGCGACCTGCAGGCTGGTCGCATTGTTATACGGCGCCAGCGCGCGCGCCTCATCCACCGACAGCTGCGAGCCGTACCAGTAGGCATTCTTCTTATGCCCGGCCAGCAGCACGCCGAGCTCATCGATGCCCTTGGTGATGTCGTCCATCATGATCCGTCGCCGATCCTGGATCTGGTAGTTGCGGCCGCAGAACTCGTGCACCGACAGCACAGCGGCATCGGACGGGTGATAGGCGTAGTGCACCGTCGGGCGGTACAGCACCTGGGCTTCCTTGCGCACCGCGAAGTAGTCGGCGATCGAAATCGCCTCGGAGTGCGTGATCAGGAAGCCGTGATACGGACCGTTGAGCGGCGTCCAGCTGCGCACCCGTGTCGCCACCCCGGGCTGCGCCAGATGAATCGCGGCGCCGCCGCCGAAATCGTAGCGCCGGCCGTCGCGCGGAAAATTGCGCTCGTGCGTACCCCAGCCGAGTTCCGCGGGCTGCGAGCCTTCCGAGACGAAGCCGTCGACCGACCAGGTGTTGACGAATTCGTTCGGCTCCTTCGGGATGCTCGATACCTGCGTGTCGCGTTCCGCGACATGGATGACCTTGACGCCGACACGCTGCGCGAGCTCGGCCCATGCGGCGCGATTGCCGGGCGGCTGCGCGGGCTTCATGCCGAGGTCGTCGGCGATGTTCAGCAGCGCCTGCTTGGCAAGGTGCGACACCATGCCCGGATTGGCGCCGTGCGTGAGCACCGCCGTCGGGGCGCGCGCATTGCCGGTGCGCAGACCAAGCGCCTCTTCGCGCAACGCATAGTTGGTGCGCTTGGCGGCCGGAATGGTCGGATCGGTATAGCCGCCGGGCCACGGCTCGATGCAGGTGTCGAGGTACATCGCGCCCTTCTCCCAGCAATAGCGGATCAGCGCGATGCTCGAGACGTCGACCGACACGTTCAGCAGGAAATCACCGCGACCGAGCACCGGATCGAGCGTGCGGCGGAAATTCTCGCGCGTCAGCCGCTGCTTGATGAACTTGACGCCGAAACGCGCCGCCTCCTCCTGGCCCAGCTCGTCGGCAGTAACGACGCTGACGCGTTCGGCAGGCAGGCCCAGGTGACGCAGGATCAGCGGCAGTACGCCCTGGCCGATGCTGCCAAATCCCACCAGAACGATGCGCCCAGGAAAATCGACATGGACTTCGTGCTGACTCATTATCGTCCCGCTGTAACAGACGGTGCAGCGTAGCAATCGGCACGCCGGCTCGCCAGCGTCGGCCGATGGCAGCAGCGCTGACTTGACATCGCAGCGCGCACACCGCCGTGGCGCACACCGCCGTGGCGCACGCCGCCGCCGCGCCGCTCAGCGCCAGTGCGGCGGCCAGGTGCGTTCGTGTCCGGGAAGGGCGGCGACGCGATCGAGCCAGCGACCGATCGCCGGGTAGTTGATTTCCATCGGCAGGAAGCGCGCCGCCAGCTCGTGTGCTTCCGGTCGCAGCAAGGCGCGCAGCAGGCGCCGGATGTCGGGATAGATCATCATGTCGGCGGCCGAGAAGCCCTCGCCGACCACCCAGTCGGAGTGCGCCAGGCGCTGCTCGATGGTGCGCGCCTCGCCCGCCACCCGGTGCATCGCCTCGGCCAGCCCGTCATCAACCTTGCGATCACGGCGCTGCTGCAGCCCGGCGACGATCTGCTTCAGCGGCGCCTCGGCGTACGACTGGTATTCACAGATCACCCGCATGATCACGCCGGCCTCCTCCGGGTTGCGGCCGAATATTGGCGGCTCGCGGTATTTCTGGTCGAGGTAATAAAGTATCGCCAGCGATTCGAACACCACATAGTCATTGTCCCGCAACACCGGCAGCCTGCCGCGAAAGTTCATCGCCAGCATCTGCGGCGACTTGTGCTCCTGCAGGTCGAAATGCAGCAGATGGCTGTTGTACTTCAGACCCTTGAACTCGAGCGCCAGCGCGACGCGCCAGCACGGCGCGCTACCGCTCCCCCAGTAAAAATCGATGGCCATCGGCGCCGATTGTAGCGACTGGCGGCGGGTTTTACCCGCGGCGACATTTACTTGGTCTCTCGATTTGCTATGGTGCGCGCTTACGCTTGACGCGCAGCGCGCGAGGCTGGAACAACATCGTGGGGCAACCGCAGGCTACGCGCAGCGCACCGACCGGCCAGGGCTGGTCGGTAGAGGACGCGCTGGAACTCTATAACGTGCCGGCCTGGAGTTCGGGCTATTTCTCGATCAACGCCGCCGGCCACGTAGTGGTGCGCCCCGACACCACTGCGGCGCACGAGATCGACCTGCTGGAGGTGGTGCAGGGTCTGCAGGAGCGCGACCTGACGGCGCCGGTGGTGATCCGGTTCTCCGACATCCTGGCGCACCGCCTGCGCCACCTGCACGCGGCCTTCGCCCGCGCGATCGCGGAAAACGACTATCGCAACCGCTACACCGCGGTCTATCCCATCAAGGTCAACCAGCAGCGCCTGGTGGTGGAGGAGGTGTTCCGCTACGGCAAGGAGTTCGGATTCGGACTGGAGGCCGGATCCAAGCCCGAGCTGTTGGCGGTGATGGCGATGACCGAGGGCGCGGACGACCGGCCGATCATCTGCAACGGCTTCAAGGACTCGAGCTATATCGAGGCCGTGATCCTCGCCACCAAGCTCGGGCGCACCATCATCCCGGTGATCGAGAACTTCTCCGAGCTCGAGCTGGTGCTCAGCTACGCCGACATCTACGGCGTGCGGCCGAAGCTCGGCGTGCGGGTGAAGCTGGCCACCGAGGGCTCCGGGCGCTGGCGCGACTCGGCCGGGGACAAGTCCAAATTCGGATTGTTCATCACCGAGATACTCGAGATGGTCGCGATCCTCAGGGGCCGCGACATGCTTGACTGCCTGAAGCTGGTGCACTGTCACCCGGGCAGCCAGCTGCAGGACATCCGTCGCGTCAAGGACGCGATCAACGAGCTGGCTCATGTGTACGCGGAACTCAGGCTGATGGGCGCGGGGCTGGAATACATCGATGTCGGCGGCGGCCTGGGCATCGACTACGACGGCAGCGGCACCAACTATCCATCCTCGATGAACTACACGCTGAATGAATATGCCAACGACGTCGTGTATCGCGTCGCCAGCGTCTGCAACGCCCGCGGCATTCCGCATCCGCTGATCATCAGCGAATCCGGGCGCGCGATCGCCGCGCACCACAGCGTGCTGATCTTCAATGTGCTGGGGCGTTCGGCGCTCGACCGGTTTCGCGTTGACGGCCAGGATGCGGATGAATTCGGCGGCGAGAAGGCGTTGCCGCAGCCGGTGCGCGACCTGCTGGACGCGTATCGCAATATCGACGAACGGCGGCTGGTCGAGTGCTACCACGACGCGCTCACGGCCCGCGACCAGGCGCTGCAGATGTTCAATCTCGGCCTGCTGTCGCTTGAATTTCGCGGCCTGACCGAGCGGCTGTACTGGGCCAGCTGCGCGCGCATCCGCGACGTGTGCCGGCGGCTGGGGCGCTTTCCCGAGGAGCTCGAGGACTTGGAGAACGTGCTGTCGGATACCTATTTCTGCAACTTCTCGATCTTCCAGTCGCTGCCGGACAGCTGGGCCATCGACCAGCTGTTCCCGATCATGCCGATCCACCGGCTGGCCGAGCTGCCCTCGCGCAAGGCGGTGCTGGCGGACATCACCTGCGACTCCGACGGCAAGGTTGACCGCTTCGTCGGTCCGCGCGACGTCAAGCGCACGCTAGAACTGCACGAGCCGATCGCCGGCGAGGATTACTACCTTGGCGCCTTCCTGGTCGGCGCCTACCAGGAGACCCTCGGCGACCTGCACAACCTGTTCGGCGACACTAACGTGGTGCACATCAAACTGCACGACGAGGGCGGCTGGTGGATCGAGGAGATCGTCAAGGGCGACACCGCCAACCGGGTGCTCGAGTACATGGAGTACGACGTCGCCGAACTGTCGCCGGCGCTGACGCGCGACTGCGAGCGCGCGGTGCGCGAGGGCCGCCTCACGGTGTCCGAGAGCCAGGCGCTGAAGCGCTTCTATGAAAATGAGCTCAACGGCTACGCCTACCTGGAACCCTGATCCTGATCCCCGGGACAGGCGAACTGCATTCGCTTGCAATCGCTCGGCCTGGTTGCCTGCGCGTGCCGGCCGCGTGCCCCAGGATCGGGATCAGGGCTCACCACATGTCCTTTAGCCGCGCCGTCACATCCAGCGTCGCCGGCTGCCCCTCCGCCAGCAGTGAATCACCGAGTTGCGCGCCCTGGAAAGCGGCTGGCTCCATGGTCTTCAGCACCTTGTCGCTGATGAAGCGGCTGCGACCGCCGTAGACGTGCGCATCGCCGGTCCTGGGCTGCTGGGTCAGCGGGAATTTCAGCGGCACGCACAGCTGCAGTTCATTGCGCGCGCGCGTCATCGCGACATACAGCAGGCGCCGTTCCTCGTCGATCAGCTCGGTGCGCCCGGTGGCGAATTCCGACGGAAAACTGCCGTCGACCACGTTGAGAACAAACACCGTGTCCCATTCCATGCCCTTGGCCGAGTGCACTGTGGACAGCACCAGGTAATCCTCGTCGAGGGTCGGGGTGCCGGCCAGATCGCTGGTGGCGTTGGGCGGATCGAGTGTCAGCTCGGTGATAAAACGTTCGCGCGAGGGATACTGGCCGGCGAGCTGCTCTAGCTGGTCCAGATCGCCGATGCGGGTATGTACCTGCTCGTAGATGCGTTCAAGCTGCGGTTTGTACCAGTCGCGGGCCTGGCGCACCTGCCCCGGCCACGGCCGCTGCGGCTGGGTCAGCTCCTGCAGCAGCGTCTGCAGCTTGGCAAACGCGGCGGCCATTGGCTGCGGCGGCACAAACCCCTTGAGCGCCGCGAGCTGCCCGTCCTGCGCCTGCAGCAGCTCGACGCACTTGCGTGCATTGACCGGCCCCATGCCCGGCAGTAGCTGCAGCACGCGGAACGCCGCCATCGAATTGCGCAGGTTGTCCGCCCAGCGCAGCAGCGCCAGCATGTCCTTGATGTGCGCGGCCTCGAGGAATTTCAGGCCGCCGTATTTCACGAATGGAATCTTGCGCCGCGCCAGCTCCACTTCGAGCGCATCGCTGGCGCTGGCATTGCGGAACAGCACCGCCTGGCGCCTGAGTGCCACACCGGCTTCGCGGCGCTTGAGAATCTGGCCGCAGACGTACTCGGCCTGGCCGGTAAGATCGTCCACGGTCACGTACAGCGGTCGGCTGCCGGCGCCACGCGTCGACAGCAGGTGCTTGCGATGCTGCCTTGGGGCCTCGGCCATCAGCGCATTGGAGGCGTCGAGCAGCCCCTGGGTGGAGCGGTAGTTCTGCGCCAGCGTGACGGTCTCGGCACGCGGCCGGTAGTGATCCGGGAATTTCAGGATGTTTTCGACTGCGGCCGCGCGAAACGAATAGATCGCCTGCGCGTCATCGCCCACCACCGTGACGCCGGCGCCGTCCGGCTTGAGCGCGTACAGGATCTCGGCCTGCAGTTTGTTGGTGTCCTGGTATTCGTCGACCAGCACGTGATCGAAGTTGGCACCGACATGCTGCGCCAGGCGTGGCTCGCCCATCATCAAGTGCCAGTAGAGCAGCAGGTCATCGTAGTCGAGCAGCGCAAGGCGCTGCTTGCGCTCGACGTAGCCGCGGAACAGGCGCGTGAGGTCCGCCTCCCAGTCCTTGCACCACGGAAACTGCTGCTCCAGGGTATGGTGCAGGCTGTTCTGCGTGTTGACGCGCCAGGAATAGATGGCGAGGCACGCATCCTTGCGCGGGAAGCGCTGCTCCTTGGCGGCCAGTCCGAGCTGCGTGCGCAGCTCATCGAGCAGATCGGCCGAATCGCCGCGATCGATCACGGTGAAGGACGGCTCGAGCTGCAGGTGCCTGGCATAGTGGCGCAGCAGGCGGTTACCGATGGAGTGAAAAGTGCCGGCCCATACCAGCCGCTGCAGCATTGCCTGCGCCTTGTTGCCGAGCGTGTCGCGCAGCGCCTCGCGCACGATATCGTGCGCCCGCCGGCGCATCTCGGACGCCGCGCGCCGCGTGAAGGTCAACAGCAGCAGCCGCGCCGGATCGACGCCGTGCACCACCAGCTGGGCGACGCGGTGCGCGATGGTATTGGTCTTGCCGGTGCCGGCGCCGGCAATCACCAGCAACGGGCCGGCCCGCCAGCCCTTGTCGCCGGCTGGCTCACCGTAGGTCACGGCTTTCTTTTGCGCCGTGTTCAGGATGTCGAGGTGCGTAACGACTGGCATCGGCGCGAAATATAATGCAGGCCGCCCCTGATGGCGCGGCTGAATTCGGCCGGCGCTGGATTTTGCAAAACGTTAGGCTGCTGGCATGAGTGTCGAGAACGTACGCACGGTATTTCAGGGCCGGGTCATCACCGTCAATGTCGAGACGGTGCGGCTGCCCAATGGACATGTCACGGACCTGGAGATCATCCATCACCCCGGGGGAGCGGCGATCGTCGCGGTCGACGCCTCCGACCGGGTGTGCCTGATCAGGCAGTACCGGCACGCAGCCGGCGGCTGGATATGGGAGCTGCCTGCTGGCAAGCTCGAACCCCGCGAACCGGCGCTGGAAACAGCCCGGCGTGAGCTGAGCGAAGAGGCTGGCCGCACGGCCCGGATCTGGCATCCGCTAGGCATTTTTGTCAGTTCTCCCGGGGTTTTCACCGAATCCGTGCACTTGTTCATGGCCCTGGAGCTGGATTGCGTCAAAATGTCGCACGAGGCGGGCGAGCTTATAGAGGTACACTGGGTTCAGCTGGAGGACGCATGTGCTCGCGCGCTGAATGGAGAGATTAATGACGGCAAGACGGCCCTGGGACTGCTGCGCGCCCGCTCGGCTTTGGAGTCTTTGCAGTCCGGCTCGTTGTGAGCCTGGCGCTGCACCCGTACGGCCATGAGCAATACCAAACCGGAAGCGACGCCGGCGGCTAAACCTGATACTTCCGGGCGTGGTACTTCCGAGGCTGACACTGCCGCAGCGGAAGCCAAAGCCGCGGCCGCCCTCAGCCTGTCGCTGGAAGACACGATGGCGCAGAAGATGCGCGGCGTGCCGACCAAGAGGCGTACCGGCGTGATCGGCTACAACCCGTATGACGCGGAACCGGCCGCCAAGGCCAAGGACAGCGCGGGCAAGACCAAGCCCACCGACCTGCGCAAGCTATCCGAGTGGATCCGACTGCAGCGCCAGGTAGCCGAGCTCAACCCCGACGCGCCGAAGAAAAAACCACCGACTTGAGCGTTCAGCCGCACCTTTGAATATGAGTCATCTTGCGTTCGCGGCTCAGGCGGTAGAAGCGCCGCAGCTCCGCCAGCGTCTCGCCACCACCAGTAGCCAGCTGCGCTGACAGCTGCCGCTCGAGCCGGCGACAAAAGCGCCCGGCATACTGATTGGCTTCCCGATACAGCTCGCAGCGTCCGCCGGCAAGGCGCACATCGACCCGTGCGCGCTCGAACAGCAGCCGGTGAAGCTCGGCCGGATAGCGCGCCGGATCTTGCTCGCGCAACAGCCACCAGCTGGTCACGTACTTGTCTATCTCCGCCTGCAGTTCCAGTTCCAGCAGCGATACGCCGCGGTCGTGCGCCGCATTCCAGGCCAGGCACATGAAGTGGCTGACCCCTTCCAGTGCAGTCCAGTAATCAGCCAGATTGCCGCCATGCAAAGCCTCGAGCGGGTTGGCCGCGGCCAGGCGCTCGAGCAGCTGCGGATCGAGGAACAGCCCGACCGCGGCTGCGTCGCCCTCATCGAGCACCAGGACCTGCTCATCGGTGTGCGAGTCACGCACCGTGTGCGGCAGCCGTTCGCGCTCAGTAAACAGAAAATCATAGACCTTGTATTGCAGCGGCAGGTCGTAGATTCCGGCGAGCAGGTCCTGCAGTTGCTGGAGCACCATGATCGGGTCGCGCTACGCCTTTAGTTCTGCAGCAGCCCGACCGGAGCGGCTTCGATGCCGAGCTGGCGCAGCAGGCCGCGCGCGCGCGGACTGCCGGTCTTGAGCCAGATCTCATACAGCCGCAGGATATCGGCCTGGGTGTAGCGGCGCGCCGCATCGCTGATTTCGCCCAGCGCGTCCACTAGCGGCAGGAACTTGGCCGCAAGTTCGGCATACACGCGGCCCATGACCTGCCTGCGGCCGCGTGCCAGACCGTCGGCGAGCGTGCCATAGGCGCGCCCGCCCATCGCGATGTGGTAGTTGATATCGATCAGCTTGCGGGCAAAGCTGTGGGCGAAGAAGCCGGCAATGAACAGCGACACGTCGCCCAACCGCTGCAGGCCGCGCTCGCGTTCCTGCGCCGTGGGCGCCTCGAGCGCATCGGACAGCATCTGCACCAGCGGCCGTAGCCGCACGCCGTCCGGCGTGCGCTCATAGAGCTGCTCTGAGCGCGCGAACAGTGTCAGCAGGTTGACCACGTACTGCTCGGTCTGGTCTTCTACTGCCACATGCTGGTGCGCGAGCGCGCCCTGCAGTGCATCGTGAAAGTACTCGCGCAGGCTCGCTACCGCGAGCACACCATCCGTCGGATCTGACTGCTGCATGACTTCGTCCTCGAGAAATCCGCTTCAATCCTCAACATTTTGAGTTGAACATGAAAGCCGGCTAGCCTTAGATAACTTGATCACGATTCCTACAGTGCAAGAACTCTGCCGCGCTGGCAGCAATACCTCCTGAGTGCTAATGGGCTGGAAAACATGTCCGAATTCACACTTGTCATGGGTAACAAGAACTACTCATCGTGGTCGCTGCGCCCATGGATGCTGATGCGCCACCTGGGACTCGCGTTCGACGAACTGCTGATTGCGCTCGACCGGCCCGATACACGAGCGCAGATAGCGCAGCACAGCCCGTCCGGGCGCGTGCCGGTGCTCAGGCACGGCGCGCTGACGGTGTGGGAATCGATCGCCATCGGTGAATATTTGTGCGAACTGACCGGGGACGGCTGGCCGCGCGAGCGTGCGGTGCGAGCGCACGCTCGCGTGTTGAGCGCCGAGATGCATGCCGGTTTCAGCGCGCTGCGCGAGCAATGGCCGATGAATGCGCGCGCCACCGGCCGGCGTACGCAGATGACGGAGGGGCTGCGGGCCGACGTGCAACGCATCGATGCACTATGGAGCGATTGCCGCCGGCGCTTTGGCACCAACGGGCCGTGGCTGTTCGGCGATTACTCACTGGCCGATGCGATGTATGCCCCGGTGGCACTGCGCTTTCGCAGCTACGGCGCGCTGCTGTCGCCGGCGGCGCAGGGGTACCTGGATGCCGTGCTGCAAGATCCGCCACTGCAGCAATGGCTGGCCGATGCGGCGCTCGAGCCCTGGACCATCTCGTACTCCGAGGTCGGCCTGCCGGCGGGCTAGCGGCCGGCTACTGTCCGACGTTGGTCATTCCGGTCAGTCCGATGCGCAGCGCCCGGGTGGCGACGAATACTTCGCGCAGGAACATCAGCAGCCCGCCAATGAAGCTGAGCATCGCGACGATGAACAGCGTCGCGATGATCAGCGACACGTGGAAATGCACGAAGGCACCGAGAAACAGGGTGACCACCACCATCGATACCAGCAGCGCGCAAATCGTACAGAGTGCGATCGCCCGGCCCAGCAACCGCGCACGCTGTTCCAGGGTGGACAACGCGCCGCCCAGCAGGTGCATATCGCGCTCGTGTGTGTTGCTCTCCCTCTGCTCCAGCGCTCGCGCCCGATCCACCACGCGCGCCAGCCGGCTGGTCAGCAGTGTGAGCGTGACCCCGACCCCGGACAGCAGGAACACGGGCGCGACCGCCGTGCGCACCACCTCCCCGATTTCCTGAATCTGCCCACCAATGCCGGTCGGATCCATCCGCTGCCTGCTATTTCTGCGACGGCCCGGAACGCCGCTGGAACCGGTACGACGAGGGCGAATCGGCGGCGCCCTCCATGCTGCTGTCGGAGCCGGATAGCTGCTCGTTGAGCAGCAGGTCGGTGCCGCGTACCTCGGCGCTCTGCTCGATCAACTGTCCCTCGGCGCCGGCCGACGCACGGCAGTCTTTGGCATTGGTGGTCGCTGCGAAGCCGTAGTCGCTCTTGCTCCAAACCAGCTTGCAGCCGGAAAGCACCGACAGGTCATCCGGGATCATCGATTGCATGAGGTACGTATCGTCCACCGCATGCAGCCAGCGGCGCGGTTCCTTAAACACATAGACCGACTGCACCATGTGCTCCTTCTTCTTGTCGAGTTCGAAGGTCCAGATGTGTTGCGCCAGTATCCGGCGCGGATCATCGAAGGCGGTCTCGCGCTCGAACATCACGACCTGGCCGATCGCCAGCGAGTTCACCGGGTTGATGACCAAGGCGATGGCAGTGTGCTCGCCGCTGGGGTCGCTGCTGGCCTGCGCACGATTGTCGTACCGACCCGGCAGCTCCTGCAACAGCTTGTCGAACTCGCGCTCGTGTTTTGTGACCTCGGTGCCGCAGGCGCTCAGCAGCAACGCGCCGATGCAGGCTGCCGCCCGGATGGCGATGACGCCGATGGTGTCAGGCATTGAAGTCGCGCCACTCCACGCGGTAGTTGCGGCCAAGGGTCATGATGCGCTCCAGCAACGCACGATAATCCATGCCAGCGGCACGAGCGGATTCCGCGAAGTCCTCTTCGCGCGCCAGGTTCGGATTTGGGTTGGCCTCGAGCATGAACACACTACCGTCCTCGCGCACGCGAAAATCAATGCGGGCGCAGCCCGACAGGTGCAGTGCACGGTAGATACGGCGCGACAGCCGGTCAAGCTGCTGCAGTACCGGCGGCGGCAGGTCATCGGCTGCCCGGGTGGTGATGTTGTAGCGCTTCTGATAGGCGCGGTCCCATTTGACCTTGCGGGTCGCGATCGCCGGCAGCGACTCGGGCAGCGAACCGAAGCGCATTTCCCACACCGGCATGCGCGTCAGCCGCTCGTTGCCGAGCATGCCGACGTAAAGTTCACGCCCCTCGATGTATTCCTCCACCAGCGCATCGGAGCCGATCTGCTCGTGCATGAACTGCACGCGCTCGCGCAGCTTGGCGATATCGTCCACCACCGATGCCTGGGCGATGCCGAGCGAGGCGTCTTCGGTGGCGGACTTGACGAACAGGGGCGGCCGCAGCCGGCGCGGCACGGCGACGCGCTGGCCGCGGCGAAACACCGCGAACTGCGGCGTCGGGATGCGGTGAAATGCCAGCAGCTGCTTGCACAGCACCTTGTCGCGCGACAGCAGCAGGCCACGCGGATTGCAGCCGGTGTAGGGCGCGCGCATGAGTTCCAGGAACGCGACCACGTGCTGGTCGTAGGTGACGATGCCGTTGAACTCTTCCAGCAGATTGAACACCAGCTCCGGCTTGGTCTCCATCAGGGCGGTGCGCAATTCCGTCAGCGAATCGAGTACGCCAAGGGTCTGCACCCTGTGGCCGGCGGCACGCAACGTGGAGATTACGTCATATTCGGTGCGCCATTCGTCGATCTGCTTCTCGGTGAAGCCATCCAGGCTCTCGGGCGGCACTAGGCTCGAGTGCACCACCACCAGCGTGCGCAGTTTTTTCATGCGCGCAGACGCAATCCCTGGCTGCGCATGTACAGGCGAACCATGCGCCGCAGCATGATCCTGGCGGCGCGCAGCGACTCGCGCTGCGCGCCGCGGACGTACAGCTGCAGCCGCTCAGCGCGATCGATGGCGGTGCGCAGCACCTGATAGGCAGCATAGCGATCCACGCCGGAGGCGCGGATCAGCGCACTTATCAACTGCGGCTTGTGAGCACGCAATAACGTCGCGGCGGTGAGCGCCCGGGCTCCCGGTTCGGTACTGAACACGCCGGCTAGCAAGCGGTCGGCCAGCATGCCGCGGCGCGTGCGGGCGCGCGCCAGCTTGCTGCGGTAGTACTGCGCCAGCGTGCGCTGGTTACCGTTGAGCGGTTCGATGCGGTCGCGGCAGCGCACCGGCGGCCGGTGGGCGCCAAACTCACCCGCCACCTGCTGCACGAAGCGCAGCTTGCGCAGCGCCGGCCAGGACGCATAGCGGCGCTGCCAGCCGGAGCGCGGCGCCAGCCACACGGCAAACGTCTCGGCAAAATCCTCGGTCGGATGGCTCTGGGCGTACCAGTCGCCCAAGTGCTGCACGTGGTGTCGGCTGGCCGGCCGCGCCCGGTAGCCTGCGCGATACGGCTCGGAAGCGGGCCCAAACAGCGCCCGCCAGTGCGCCCGGCGCCGCAGCCGGTACGCGGAATCGATCGCGTGGCCGGCTTCATGGCGCAGGATGCGCATCAGCCAGTTGACGTTGCTGCCCTCGACTTCACGCGTCATCTTGCGCTCCAGGCGCATCAGCCGCGGGTGGGCCAGATAGAACGGCATCGCGATCCCCGGCACACCGTCGGGCGAGAACCATTCCTCCGACAGCCAGACGTGTGGGCGGAAGCGGATGCCGCGGCCGTCGAGTTCGTTGTACAGGCGGCGCACATAGCGCTGCAGCGGCGAGCGCCGCAGATCCAGCCGCAGATCGCAGATGCGCAGTTGCAGCAGCTCGCGGTCACTGAGTCGCGTCCAGTCGAGCCGGCGCCCACGCGCAGCCTGCGGACGGCGCGGGGTAGTTGTCACGGGGGTCGAGGTCATCGGGCCAAACTCTAACCAATCGGCGTCACGCTGTCCGCAGCCGGCCGCGATCGCCGGGCGCAATTTGCGCGCGGCCGCTGCGGCAGTCGTTGGGCTAGCGAGCGGGTGCCGGCGCCGGTGGGGGCGCGGGTGCCCCCGGCTGCCGAACGGGCACTGAGCGGGTGCACCGCGGGCGCCGATAGATCGCCACGGCATTCCGCGATTCTGACGGCAAATTCGCCGAAACGGTGTCACTTTCAGGGTAATTGCGGCAATTTCCGGCGAGCGGCGGTGACCATTGCCCGCCTTGCGCTGCCCCTACGGCGCCGATTCCGCCAGCGACTCATCGTCCTGCGCATCGCTGGTGAACTGGGCGCCGCCGGCGAATTCGCCGTCGCCGGTGATTGCCGCCGCCGCCAGCGCCGGGGCGAGCGCGGCCAGCCCCGCAAAATCGAACTGTCGCGGGTCGGCCAGCGTGGCCGGTTCGACATGCTGCAGCGCTGAAAATATCGACTGTACGCGTCCCGGATACTCACGCTCCCAGGCCGCCAGCATCTGCTTGATCGCATTGCGCTGCAGATTCGGCTGCGAGCCACACAGCTTGCACGGAATCAACGGGAATCGCATGCCGCGTGCATAGCGTGCGATATCACGCTCGGCAATGTACGCCAGCGGACGAATCACGATGTGGCGACCATTCTGCGAGCGCAGCTTGGGCGCCATCGCCTTCAGCCGGCCGGCATTGAACAGGTTCAGGAACAGTGTCTCGACGATGTCGTCGCGATGATGGCCAAGAGCAATCTTGCTAATGCCGTTGTCGGCGGCGTAGCGGTACAACGCGCCGCGCCGCAGCCGCGAACACAGCGAGCACATGGTGTGGCCTTCGGGAATCACACGCTTGACGACGCGGTAGGTGTCCTGCTCGATCACGTGGAACGGCACGCCGAGCGAGCGCAGGTAATCGGGCAGTACCCGGGCCGGGAAGCCGGGCTGCTTCTGATCCAGGTTGACCGCGATCAGATCGAACTGGACCGGCGCACTGCGCTGCAACGAGCGCAGCAGGTCCAGCAGCGTATAGGAATCCTTGCCGCCGGACAGGCACACCATCACGCGATCGCCGGCCTCGATCATCCGATAGTCGTCGATCGCCTTGCCGGCCATCCCGCGCAATCGCGCGCCCAGCTTGCGCTGCGTGGCGGAGGTCTCGCTCACGGCGTCGTCTCCAGATACTTGTGGTCGAGATAGCGCAGCAGCGCGGTCGCCGACAGCGGTTGGCCGGTGGCGTCTTTCATCAGCTCCTTGACCGTAACTTTCGCGCCCAGGCCATGCACGTGCTCGCGCAGCCAGCCGAACAGGCCGCTGAACTCACCGCGCGCGATCTGCTGTTCGATCTCGGGTATGTGGCTGCGCATGCTCTCCCACAGCTGAGCTGCGATCACCGCACCGAGTGCGTACGACGGAAAGTAGCCGAAAGAGCCCAGGGCCCAGTGAATGTCCTGCAGGCAACCGTCGGCAGCGCCGGTCGGCCGCACCTCCAGGCGCTGTTCCATGCCGGCGTTCCATGCCTCGGGCAGTTCGCGCACGGCGAGTTCGCCCGACAGCAGCTTTTTTTCCAGCTCGTAGCGCAGCAGGATGTGCAGCGGGTAGGTCACCTCGTCGGCGTCGACGCGGATCAGGCTGCGCTGCACGTTGTTCAGCCGCCGGTAGAGGTTGTCGGGTTCCCACTCCGGCCCGCTGACTGCAAAATGTTTCTCGAGCAGCGGCCGCAGATACTGTACGAACGCGCGGCTGCGACCGACGATCATCTCCAGCAGCAGCGACTGGCTCTCCTCCAGCGCCATGCCGCGATCACGGCCGACCGGCTGGTCGCGCCACGCCTGCGGCAGGCCGAGGTCATACATCGCATGCCCGGTCTCGTGCATCGCGCCGAGCAGTCCGGAGAACAGGTCGGCGCTGTCGAAGCGGGTGGTGATGCGGATGTCGCCCGATACCCCTTCGGTGAACGGGTGTTCGCTCTCATCGATGCGGCCGCGATCGAACGGGAATCCGATCGCGCGCATCACCTCGACCACCAGCGCGCGCTGCTTGCCGGGCGCAAATTTTCCGGTCAGCGGCAGCGAGGGCCGCTGTGCCTGCAGCGCCAGCGTCTCGCGGATCAGGCTGGGCAGGCGGCGCGACAGCGCCTTGAAGATGGTGTCGATGTCGGCGGCCGAAATGCCCGGGGAGAATTCATCCACCAGCGCATCGTAGGGCGGCAGGCCGAGCGCCTGGCCAAGTAGCGCCGCCTTGTCGCGCACCAGGTGCACGACCTCCTCCAGGTGCGGGGCGAACAGGTCGAAGTTGTTCTGCCGCCGGGCCTCGGCCCAATGCACTTCGGCGCGCGAGGTGGCGCGCGCCAGCCGTGAGATCAGCGACACCGGCGTGGCGATGGCGTAGTCGCGCTGCCGGCGCATCTCGTGCAGGTTGGCGAGCTGCCAGTCCTCGAGTCCCTGCGAATTCGCCTGCGCCCGGTCGAGCAGCCGGGTGATCTTCGGCGTTGTCAGCAATGCGTGGTATTCGGTCTCGAGCGCCGCCAGCTGCTCACCGCGCACGTCAGCGCTGCCCCGGGGCATCATGACCGCGGCATCCCAGCGCAGCAAAGACAGCGCGCCATGGAAAGCGTGTAGTCGCCGCCATTCCTGCTCCAGCTGCACGTACGGGGTGGTGGACATATCGGGGAGCGCGAACTTCGAGAATCACTGACCCGGCGGCCAGTTGGCCGCACACCAGTTGAATCGTCGGCACCAGTCGGGCCAGTCCGAGGCAATGAAACCGATCACAATCGAAACCGTGAGCAGGACCAGGAGCGTCAGATAAACCGCCAGCGAGCGCATATCACCATGATAATGGCTTCGCCTACGGGCGTCTCGCGCTGCGGTAAGATCCTGCGATGCCATTGAAAATATGCTTTGCCTCGACCGAAGTAACTCCGTTGGCCAAGGCCGGCGGGCTCGCGGATGTGTCCGGCGCCCTGCTCAAATACCTGCACGCAGACGGCCACGACGTGCGGCTGTTCATGCCGGGCTACTCCAGCATCGAGCGTGCCGGACTGGACGTGCGCCCGGTGGACGCACTGCGCGAGATATCAGTGCAGCTGGGCACTCATCGCTTTGATTTCTCCGTCTCCACCGCGCAGCTGCCGGACTCGAGCGCGCGGGTGTACCTGGTGGATTGCCCGGCGGTGTTCAGCCGCCGGTCGATCTACACTGAGGATGCCGACGAGTACCTGCGCTTCCTGGTGCTCACGCATGCCACCTTCCTGAGTTGCCAGCGCATGGTGTTCGCGCCGCAGATCATGCATTTCAACGACTGGCACACCGCCGCCGGCACGCTGTTGCTGCGATCGGCGTATGCCTGGGACCGCCTGTTCCAGTCCGCGCGCAGCGTACTGACGGTGCATAACATCGGCTACCAGGGCATCGTTCCCGCCAGCGTGCATGCGGAGGTGCTGCACGGCGCGCCGCTGTCGATGCTCGATGCGCAGGATTACGCCGCCGGGCGCATCAATCTGCTCAAGACCGGCCTCGCCTGCGCCGACCGCATCACCACCGTCAGCCCCACCTACGCGCGCGAACTTCGCAGCGCCGAGTACGGCATGGGTATGGAGACGCTGCTGCGCTCGCGCACCGACGCCATCGTCGGCATCCTCAACGGCGTGGACTACGACGCATGGGATCCGCGCCGCGACAGATATATAACGCAGCATTACGGCGCCAACCAGCTCGGCGTCAAGGCCGAGATCAAGGATGAATTCCTGCAGCGCATTCAGCTCGGCGGCGGCCAGCGTCTCGCACTGCTCGGCATCGTCAGCCGGCTGGCGACGCAGAAGGGCTTCGACCTGCTGTTCGAGTCGCTGCCGCAGCTGCTGCAGGCGCGCGAGTTCAACCTGGTGGTGCTCGGCACCGGCGAGCCGCGCTATGAGAATTTCTTCAGCGCGCTGCAGCGGCGCTTCCCGGCGCGGGTCCATTTCGAGCGCCGCTACAGCGACGAGGTGGCGCACTGGATCGAGGCGGCGAGCGACATGTTCCTGATGCCATCGCACTATGAACCGTGCGGGCTGAACCAGATGTACAGCATGCGCTATGGCACGGTGCCGATCGTGCGGCGCACCGGCGGCCTGGCCGACTCGGTACAGCATTTCAATCCGTCCACCGGCTTGGGCACCGGCATCGTGTTCAACGACTACAACGCCGAGGCGGTCACCTGGGCCCTCAACACTGCACTCGATCTGTACCAGAACAAGGCGGCCTGGCGCCGGGTGATGCAGAATGGCATGGCACAGGATTACTCCTGGAGCCGGCAGGTGCGCGGTTACGTGGAGATGTACGAGGCCTTGGTGCAGCCATGACTCACAGCCGCACGTGGCCCTTCTGGTCGAACGGGATGGTGCGCAGCACGCCGCCCTGCAGATGCACCTGCCCATAGACGCGATAGTCCACCGTGTGGTGGGAGAATCCGCCGGCGAGCAGCCCCAGCACGGTATTGAGGTTTGCTGTCACGTTCAGGTCGAAGTCGATCTCGCCCAGCGGCGGCAGAATGAACGGGGCATCGGTCGCACCCTGCGCAAACGGCGTCCCCTGCAACTCCAGGTTGCATTCGATGCGCCGGATCGGGATCGCGCGGTCGTTCGGATTGGTGGCGTGAAAGGCAAGCCTGATCTGCTGCTGCTGCAGGTTACCGCCGCCGATGGCCACGCCGGTGATCACCAGCGTCGGGGCCGTAAGCTTCGGCAGCATGCTCGCGCATCCAGCCAGCGCGACCAGCATGGCTGTCACCATGGTCGCCAGCAGCGCCCCGCGTAGCAGTTGCACCTGTCTCATGCAGCGGCTACTCCGCTGACGCGTCCGAATACGTGATTGAGCGGCGCGTAGCGCTGCGCCAGTTCCGCCGTCAGGGCGCCGTCTGGCAGGCGCCAGCTCCAGTTGCCGCTCACGGTGCCCGGTGTATTGAGACGCGCTTGCGAGTCTAGCTGCAGCAGGTCCTGCGCCGGAATGATCGCCAGCTGCGCCACCGATCCGAGTACTGCACGCGCCATCGCGTCGGTGAGACTGCCGGCATCGGCGCGCAGAAAAAACCTGACGCGCTCGCTGTCCTCGGCCGCAAGGCTGCGGAACCAGCCAACCGTGGTGTCGTTGTCGTGCGTGCCGGTGTAGGCGACCACATCGCTCTTGTAATTGTGCGGCAGATGCGGATTGTCGGGCGAGCCGTCGAAGCCGAACTGCAGCACCCGCATTCCGGGCAGCCCGAAGCTGACCCGCAGCTGTTCCACGTCCGGCGTGATCACGCCCAGATCCTCGGCCACCAGCGGCAGATCGGGAAAGTCCAGGCGCAGCGCCTCAAACAGCTCGCGGCCGGGCGCCGGGCACCAGCGGCCGTCGCGCGCAGTGCTGGCACCGGAGGGAACCGCCCAGTAGGCGGCCAGGCCGCGAAAGTGATCGATGCGCACCAGGTCGAAGCGCTGCAGCTGGCGGCGCAGACGCGTACGCCAGAAGGCGAAATGATCGCGCACCGCCTGGTCCCAGTCATACAGCGGGTTGCCCCACAACTGCCCGTCGGCGGAAAAATAGTCCGGCGGCACGCCGGCCAGCTGTGCCGGCCGGCCTGCGGCATCGAGCTGGAACTGTGCGCGCGCCGACCAGGTCGCCACCGAGTCGGGGGCCACGTAGATCGGCAGATCGCCAAACAGGTGAACGCCGCGTTCGGCGGCGTAGCGGCGCAGCGCACGCCACTGCCAGTCGAACTGCCATTGATCGATGCGACGCTGTTCAAGCTGCTCGCGCGCTTCGCGTGCGAAGCGATACAGGGCCTTGGGGTCGCGCGTACGGAACGGCTCCGGCCAGTCCCACCAGGCGGCATGAAAGCGCTCGGCCAGCGCCTCGAACAGCACGTAGTCCTCGAGCCAGTCGGCCTGAGCGGCTCGAAACAGTTCGAAGTCGGTACGCAGTCGGCTCAGCTCCGCCAGTTCATTGCGGTCGATAAGTGACACTTGGCCGGCGAAATCCGAACGCGCCCAGTAGGGCGATCCGCCGCCGCCCGGCGGCCCGAGCGGCAGCACCTGCCAGATCGAAAATCCAGCCTGCGCCAGCCAGTCCACGAAACCGCGCGCCGCGGCGCCCAGGGCACCGCGGGTCGCATCGCCTTCGCCGCTGATCAGTGAGGTCGGATGCAGCAGCACGCCGGAGCGCCGCCGCTCGAGCAGCCGCGGCCCGACGCTCATGCGCGGCTTACGGCGAGCTTCGCCAGCATGTCAGGAGTCACCAGCACGACGCCCTTGCCGGTGACGCTGAAGCGCGCAGCATCGGCCACCGGGTCGACTCCGATCTGCATGCCATCCGGGATCTCGCAGTTCTCATCCAGAATCGCCTGCTTGACGGTGCAGCCGGCGCCGATCTTGACGTTCGGCAGCACCACCGCACGCACGATGCTGGATCGCTCCTCGACCCGGACATTGGAGAACAGCAATGACTGGTCGACCACGGCGCCGGAGATGATGCAGCCGCCCGACACCATGGAATTGATCGCCGTGCCGCGGCGCCCGATCTCGTCCAGCACGAACTTCGCCGGCGGCTGGTGCAACTGGTAGGTCCAGATCGGCCACTCCTCGTCGTACAGGTTCAATTCCGGCGCCACGTGCACCAATTCGATATTGGCGTCGTAGAACGCGTCCACGGTGCCGACATCGCGCCAGTAGTTCTGCGCCCGCGTCTTTACGTCAGTGAACGGATAGGCGACCACCTGCAGCAGGTCGATCGCTGCCGGTATGACGTTCTTGCCGAAATCATGCGCCGACTTATCGTCACTGGCATCGGCGATCAGCAGTTTCTCCAGTAGCCGGGCATTGAACACGTAGATGCCCATGGATGCGAGCGCGACATCGGGACGCGCAGGTATGGTGTCGGGCTCCTTCGGCTTCTCGGTGAATTTGGTGACGCGGTTCCACTCGGTGACCGACAGCACGCCAAAGTCGCTGGAGCTGGCGCGCGGCACCTCGACTACCCCGACGGTGATGTCGGCTCCCTTCTCGACGTGGTAGGCGATCATCGGACCGTAGTCCATCTTGTAGATGTGATCGCCGGCGAGCACCAGCACGTGCTTGGGCCGCAGCGCGCGGATCAGGTCGAGGTTCTGGTAGACGCAATCGGCTGTGCCGCGGTACCAGTGCATGCCGACCTGCTGCTGCGCGGGCACCACGTCGATGAATTCGCCGAATTCACCACGCAGGTAACTCCAGCCGCGCTGCACGTGCTGGATCAGCGACTGGCCCTTGTACTGGGTCATCAGGAAAATCTGGCGGATGCCGGAATTCACGCAGTTCGACAGCACGAAATCGATGATGCGGAACTTGCCGCCGAAAGGGGTGGCCGGTTTGCAGCGATGCAGCGTCAGCTCCTTCAGCCGCTCGCCGCGTCCGCCCGCCATCACCACGGCGAGCGCGCCGCTGGTCAGGCGGCTGACATAACGCCCGGAGGAAGCCCGCGACTGCTGCTTGGCCATAGGTTCGGATAAATGATGGAACGCAATGAGTATAGTACGCGGGAGAGCGATCGCGGCTGCATGTTCGGTGGATTATCGCGATCCATCGCGGCGCCCGCGCCGGCACCAGCGCTGAGCTTGCTGTGGCAGTACCCGCGGCACGCTGGCGCGTCGGTCGTGCCCCTACAGCCGCTTGAGCAGGCCCATCTCCATCGGATGCGCCAGCATCTGGTGCCACGGGAAAATTCGGATCTCGAACGCGAACTTGCCGCAGTTTGGCGGCATCGCCTGCAGCTCGTACACGGTCGAACCGTCGCTATCGATCTCCCCGCTCGGGCGCAGCAGCGCGCGCCACGCATCATCGTGCTGTTCGGTGCGGAACGAAGACAGCGCCGGCAGTTCCGAACGCGATCGCGGCAGCACCCGCTGCGCCACGAACTCCACTCGCACGTCGGCCGGCGTCAGGCCATTGAGCGCGGCGGTGATGCGCACACTGAGCGCACGCGAGCGCGGCAATTCGCGCGGCGTGTCGATAAGGCGGCGCAGTCCGACGCCGGCCCACTGGCCGCGCACACGCTGCTTCCAGTCGCTCAGCTGGGTCGCGGCCGCGGCTCCGCCCTGCATCAGGCGTTGATGGTGCTTGGCGGCCGGGTAGTACACACCGCGGGCATAGTCCTGCACCACGCGACCCATGTTGAAGTGCGGGATCACCGTCATCATCGCGCGCTTGCAGCGCCGCACCCATTCCGGCGAGTAGCCTTCCTGGTTGCGCGCGTAGTAGAGCGGCACCACTTCCTCTTCTATGGCGTCGAGCATCGCGGCCGAGTCGAGCGCATCGCGCCGATCCGCATCCTGCGCGTCGGAGGGGGAAATACCCCAGCCGTTGTTGTGGTCGAAGCCTTCGGCCCACCAGCCATCGAGAATACTGACATTGAGACGGCCGTTGATGGCCGCCTTGATGCCCGAGGTGCCGCTGGCCTCGAGCGGCGCCACCGGGTTGTTGAGCCAGACATCGACGCCAGTCACCAGCCAGCGCGCCAGCTGCAGGTCGTAGTCCTCGAGAAACACGACGTTGCCGGCCAGCTCGGGCGTCAGCATCAGCTGCTTGATCTCGCGCAGCACCTGCTGCCCGGGATGATCGGCCGGATGCGCCTTGCCGGCGAACAGGAACAGCACCGGGCGCTGTTCCGAGCCGACCAGCCGCAGCAGCCGCTCACGATCACGCAGCATCAGCGATGCGCGCTTGTAGGTTGCGAAGCGGCGCGCGAAGCCGAGTGTCAGCACATTGGGCTGTTCGGGGTCGAGCAGCCGCGTGATACGCCGCAGTTGCGATGGGTTCAGGTCCTTGGCGCGATATTCGCGCCGCAGCCGCGCGCGCACGCCTTCCAGCATGCGGGCCTTGACCTGCTGCGCGGTCTGCCAGAAATCGTAGTCCGGTATCTTGGTGATGGTGAGCCAGAAGTCGCGGTCGGAGAGCCGCTCACGCCACTCCGGCCCGAGCTTGGCGTCGAAAAAACGGCTCCAGACCTGCGCCAGGAAGGTCGGCACGTGCACCCCGTTGGTGACGTAGCCGACCGGATTCTGCTCCGGCGGCACTTCCGGCCACTGATCGGCGCACAGGCGCGACGATACCGCGCCGTGGATGCGGCTGACGCCGTTCATGCGGCGCGCGCCGTTGAGCGCCAGGTGCGTCATGTTGAACACGTGGGCCGCGTTCGGCGCCAGCCCGAGCTCGATCACCCGCTCCGCCGGCACGCCGAGCTCGCCGAACATGTCCTGAAAGCAATGCCGGAACAGTCCGATGTCGAAGGCATCGTGGCCGGCGGCCACCGGCGTATGCGTGGTGAACACGCACTGCGTGGCCACCGAGTCGAGTGCGGCGGCGAAGCTCATGCCGGCGGCGACGCTCTCGCGCACCAGCTCGAGTATCAGGAACGCCGCATGGCCTTCGTTCATATGCCAGACCGCCGGCGCCATGCCCAGCGCCCGCAGCGCGCGCGCCCCGCCCAGGCCCAGGATCATCTCCTGGCGGATGCGCACCGTGGCATCGCCGCCATACAGGCGATGCGTGATCTCGCGATCCTCGGAGGCGTTCTCCTTGCAATTGGTATCGAGCAGGTAGACCGAGACGCGCCCAACCTGTGCCTTCCAGATGCGCGCCACGACGTTGCGGCCGGCGATGCGCACCGTGACCGACATCCAGCCGCCGCTGGCATCGCGCACCGCTTCCACCGGCAGGTCGCGCGGATCGGACTCGGTATTGCTGGCGTGCTGCACGCCGTCGCTGTCGACCGACTGCACGAAGTAGCCCTGGGTATAGAGCAGCCCCACGGCGACGAAATTCAGCCGCTCGTCGCTCGCCGCCTTGCAGTGATCGCCCGCCAGGATGCCCAGGCCACCGGAATAGATCGGAAAACTCTCGTGAAAGCCGTACTCGGCGCAGAAATAAGCCACCAGCGGCTCATCGGCGCGCTGCGGTGCCGCCAGATAGGCATCGAAGGACTCGACCACCTGGCGATAGCGCTCCAGGTAGATTCGATCGGCTGCGTTTCGATCCAGGTTTTCCTGATTGATGCATCGCAACATCAGTCGCAGATTGCCGCCCACCTGCTGCCAGAGCTCCGGCTCGAGGTCCTCGAACAGCGCGCGAGTCGGCCGGTGCCAGCTGAAGAACAGATTACTGGCCAACTCCGGCAGTCGCGCCAGTGCCGGTGGTATTACCGGATAAATTTCAATGAGTTGATTAGGCATGGCTGCCCTGCGACGATTCAGCATAGATTAACAAGTCTATCAGCAAGACTTTGGGTCGCCCGTGCGCTGCATCGCAAGAAGTACGCCCGCCGGCGCCAACTCCAGAACTTTTCGGGACGCCGCGTTCAGGCGCGCGCCTGCGCGTTGTTGACAGCAGCGCGCCTGCATCCACAGCATCGCGCTGTGCGAATCACATATCCGCGCGCCCTGCTGTATGCGATCGCTGTGTGCTGCGCCGCGTGCGGACGGCAGGCGGCATCCCCCGACACCCATGCGCCGTCGTCATCGAGCGCAGCGGCCGTGTCGACTGGCCCCGCATCGAATACGCTGAGCGCCGCGCAAGCGTCCGCGGCGGCGACCAATGCATCGAGCTGCCTGCCCTCGCACGACGGTTATCTGCGATTGCGCATGCGCGGCGCCAGCAACATGGATATCGACTGGCGCGACGCGGATATGCAATGTGATGGCGGTCCGCGCCCCGGGCAGCAGGGCCTGCGCGTGACCTTCGCCGGGCCGGCGCACGGTGGTGCGCACAACCTGCGCTTCGTGTTTGGCATCGCCGCCGCTCCCGGTGCGCGCAGTGCGCATAACGTGCCCACCAACGTCACGGTAATATTCGAGGGTGAGCGCAAATTGTTTTCCACTGCGGGCGACGGCAAGTGCGCCATCGATGAATTCAGCGAGCAGCCGCTGTCGTCCCCGGAGCATTCACGCCTGCGCCGCGTCAGCGCGCGCGGTTTCTGCGTTGCTCCGGCCAGCGCGCTGGCCGGCAACAGTAGAGTGCTGCTGAGCCGATTTGATTTTGCTGGAGCGATACTCGATGAGGACTCTGCAGATGAGCCGCCAGCCGCCAGGCCCTGAGCAATGCGCACCGCCGCCCCGGGGGCGGGCGCGAAGTTTACTCGCCCTGGTCCTGTTGCTGGCTCTCATGCCTGCGCCGGCCGCGCTCGCGCTCGAGAGCCTGAGTACCTTCCCGCACTCGGCACTGGAGATCCAGACCCAGGCCGGCAGGCAGCACTTCGACATCTGGGTTGCCGATACCCCGCAGCGCTCGGAGCAGGGCCTGATGTTCGTGCGCTCGCTGCCCGCCGCGAGCGGCATGCTGTTCCCGCTCGAGCGCCCCGGCGTGATGCGCATGTGGATGAAGAACACGCTGATCCCGCTCGATATGCTGTTCATCGATGTGCACGGCGAGATCATCTATATCCAGCGCAACGCGACACCTGAATCCGAGGCGATCATCACCACGCCGCCGATGGTGGTGACGCCGGTGAAGGCGGTGCTGGAGCTGGCGGGTGGGGAATGCGACCGGCGCCAGATCCAGCAGGGCGACTGGGTCATCCACTTCCTGTTCGGCATGGACGGCAGATGAGAGACATTAAATTTGATGTGGTGAATAACTAACGATTGCGACCTTAGGTGCCACAGTCCGTGCTTGGCCCCTTTGGGCGCGTGAACTTCCTCGTGCGTACGCCGCACCGATGCAGGTGTAGTGCCGCCAAGATGACATCTCGGCGTATTATGCTATTGTTTTAATTAGATATTATGCCTTAAATGTGGCCGGCAAGGAGCGCGCGTCGGGGCCTTTGTGCCGTGCGTTTCGAGCCCGTGGCAAGTGTTATGCACGGAATTTGTTCTGCGCGCATAGCTGTTGCTCCAATACGACACACGATTGCGTCGCGGGGTTTGTTCAGATTATCCTCGCACCACTGTCAGGGGAAGCAGCCTCGAGTTCGTTGTTTTTGTCTCTCGCTTCGGCTCACACACAACGAATCCGGTAGCTGCACTTGTTATATAACTTGATGTTGCACGTCCTGCGCGGCTGATATGCATGGCCTAGTGCATCGCGGCGCAGTGTGCAGGGAGCACCAAAAATGTCCGTCTCTTCTTCGTATAAGCCTCCATCTCGACGCGGACCGCTGCTCGGTTCCGCCATACGCCACGCGCTGCACGGCAGCGCCGTCGCCGTGCTGGCTGCCGCCGGTATCGCGGCCAGTGGGGCGGCCGGCGCCGCAGACACCAACACCACCGACACCGACGTGACTCTGCAGGAAGTGGTCGTCACGGGCTCCCTGATCGCGCGGCCGAACGCCGAAACCGCACAGCCCGTGACCATCGTCACCGCGGATGAGCTGAAGAGCCAGGGCATTACGTCGGTTGAGCAGGCGTTGCAGCAGATCGTCGCCAACCAATCCACGACGCTGACCGCGAATACCGTCACCACCTGGGGCACGGGCGGCGCCTCCACCGCCAGTATTCACGGCCTGGGCGGATCCAAGACGCTGGTACTGCTGGATGGTCAACGTCTGGCGAACAATGTGACTCTGGGCAATGCCGTGGACCTGAATGGTATCCCGTTCGCGGCCATTGAAAGGATCGAGGTGCTGCGCGACGGTGCCTCGTCCCTGTACGGATCTGACGCCATTGGCGGTGTCATCAACTTCATCACCAAGAAGAATTACGACAAGGGCGAGATCGATGCGACCTACAACGTTCCCGAGAAACAGGGCGGTCGCAGCGGCGATCTCGAACTCACCTATGGCAAGGGCAACCTTGACTCGGATGGCTGGAATCTGCTGGTCACCGGCGACTGGACCAAGCAGAACCAGTTGAAGGCCCAGCAGCGAGACTTCGCCTCGACCGGCTACGATCCCGCTCGAGGCCTGGCGAACACCAACGGGCCGTATGGCCCGTGGCCGGGGGCCTTTCTGGCCGGCAACGGCGACATTTATGGCTATGGCTATCCGGGCTGCGCCGGCAATCACTATTCGCTGCCGGCGCAGACAGGCAACTGCGAGTATCTGTACTCGGGCGCTGTCGATCTGATTCCCGAGCAATCCGTCCAGTCCGGTATGGCACAGCTCACCAAGACGCTGCCGGGTAACAACCAGATCAGCCTGCAGTATCTCTACACCCACTCCACGGTCCTGACGTGGGGCGGCCCGACGGAGTACGTCGAGGGCATCAGCCCGACCAGTCCCTATTATCCGACCTCCCCCGTGGGCTGGTCGTGCGCCTTGGGCACATGCGCCGCCAGCGCCGCCGCAGACTTCGCCGCCGGCGGTCAGGCAGGCTGGACAGACCCTGGCAACAACCGCTACCAGGGCGACTCCAACGTCGAGCAGCGACTGCTGTTGAAGTTCTCCGGCAACAATAACGGCTGGACCTACGATACGGCTCTGCTGTGGAGCGAAAACCACAATATCGTGCGCGTCGCCCCCAACAGCTATCCCGACCTCAATGAGCTGGCGCCCGGTGACGTCATCAGCAACCTGATCAATCCGTTTGGCCCGCAATCGGCTGCCGGACAGGCCTTTCTCAACAGCACCTACAAGAGCGGCGAGCTGGCCAGCGGCATGCTGGAGCTGACCAGTGTCAATGGCAATATCCAGCATGAGCTGGGGGATGCGTTCAACGCCGGTACGCCCGCGGTGTTCGCCATTGGCTTCAATGCCCAATGGGAGAAGATCAGCTACAACCCGACGGCATTGGCGACGGAGCTGTATACCTCGAGTTACTACCCGCCCCAGGCCATCTTCGGCAGCCGCAGAGAGCAGGCGGTGTATAGCGAGCTGAGCGTTCCGATGGCCAAGAACCTGGAACTCGACGTCTCGGATCGCGAAGATCGCTACAGCGATTTTGGTACCACCAACAATGCCAAGATCCAGGTGCGTTACCAGCCGGCGACCTTCCTGACCTTCCGCGGTTCGGCCTCCACCGGCTTCCGCGCACCTTCGCTGGTAGATCTGTATGCGCCGCAGGTGTTTGGTGCCAACGTCACCATGAACGGCCCCCCCTGCGCCACGGGTATGTACACCACCGTGTTCAGCCAGCTCAATTGCGGCTCCCAGGGTATGGGAATCACCGGCGGCAATCCGACCCTCAAGCCGGAAACCTCGGAGAACTTCAACCTTGGCTTCATCGTCGAACCGATTGCCAACCTGGGCATCACGCTCGACTGGTACCGGATCGTGCTCAAGAACGAGATCCAGGAGATCTCGGCGACGACGGTGTTTGACAATCCCACTGCGCTCGCCAACCTGTATGTGCTCAACAACGCTGGCACGCTCACCCCTGCCAACTCCGCTGCCACGCAGTGCCCGACCACCGCAGCTCCCACCTGCGGATACATCATCACAACCACGCAGAACACCGGCGGTATCGCAACGGACGGCTTGGACTTCAGTACCAACTATCTGTTGCGTACGCCGATCGGCAGATTCAACTTCGACTTCGAGGGCAACCTGGTTACCAGTTTCCGGATACAGGCCTACAACAATGCGCCTGAACTGAATCTGGATGGCTGGTACAACCAGGGTTTCGAGCCGGTCATCAAGTGGTCGCATAACTTCACGGTTGACTGGAATCTCGGCAGCTGGAGTGCGGGTATCCAGAATCACTTCCTGTCGCGCTACACCGATGAGTTCAGGAACGCCGACGGTTCGCAGGCGTATGTGGGGTCGTACTCGCTGTGGAACCTGTACGGCTCATGGAAGCCGATTGAGCCGCTGACCGTCACACTCGGCATCCGTAACGTGCTCGACCGGGACCCGTCGTTCTCGAACCAGACGGCGAACTGGCAGGCCGGCTACAATCCGATCTTCGCCGACCCGCTGGGCCGCACGTTCTATGCCAGGCTGAAGTTCACGTTCTGATCTGCAGACAGCAGACACTTCAAAGCAATAACAACGATTGCAGTTGTTCAGATCGGCCCCTTCGGGGGCCGATTTTTTATGGCAATCGCGGACCGCCGGGACTTGCTGTCGAGAATGCCGGCGTCTCGAGCGTCGGCAGGTACTGCGGGGCGACGAGCGGACCCGCGCGCAGGCTGAAAGCGTTCCCGCAGGCCAGCAGCAGCTGCTCGGACCACGCCGGACCGATGAACGACAGGCCGACCGGCAGCTCCGCTACCTGCCCCATCGGCACCGACAGATGCGGGAAACCTGCCACCGCCGCCAGCCTCGTGTAGATGTAGGCGTCGGCGTTGCGATCGCCGTAGATACGATCGACGCGCCACGCGGCGCTGGTAGTCGGTGCCACCAGCAGATCGAGCTGGTCCTGTTGCAGCATCTGCTCCAGGCCCTGCGCACCCGCGAGCCGCTTCGACGTCTCCAGGGCGCCTCGATACGCGACATCCTCCAGCCCGGCAGTCTGTTGGGCGCTGATAAAAATATCCTGGCCGAAATACTGCAGCTCATAGGGAGAGGCGCGGTTGAAGTCGATCAGCTGCGCCAGGTCGCGCGTTCTGACCGCCGCGGGAGCGCCCGCAAGATAAGCATTGATGCCGGCCTTGAATTCGCTCAGCAGCACGGTGAGTTCCGCCGCCTGCAGCGGTGCGCCATCGGGCGTGGATACCTCCACCAGCGTGGCGCCGGCCTCGCGCAGCCGTCGCAGCGCGCGCTCATAGACCGCGTCCATCTCGGGGTGGCTGCCGGGCTTGAAGCGCAGCACGCCGATGCGCTTGTGGCGCAGGGCGTCAGGATCAAGGCCCGCGGCGTAGTCGGTCGCATCACATGGGCCGCTCGCCGGCTGGCACTCGTGCGCCCCGTGAGCGACCAGCGCGCTCAGCAGCATCGCGACGTCAGCCACCGAGCGCCCCATCGGGCCGGCGGTGTCCTGGCTGTGGGCAATCGGCACGATGCCGCGCTGTGACAGCAGCCCGAGGGTCGGCTTCAACCCGACGATGCCGGTCATCGATGCCGGGCAGGTGATCGAACCATCGGTCTCCGAGCCAATGCTGGCCGCCGCCATGCCGGCGGCCACCGCGACCGCACTGCCGGAACTCGACCCGCAGGCCGTGCGGTCGAGCACATAGGGATTTCGGGTCAGCCCGCCGACGGCGCTCCAGCCGCTGATCGCATGGGCGGAGCGAAAATTCGCCCACTCGCTCAGGTTGGTCTTGCCGAGGATGATCGCTCCGGCCGCGCGCAGCGCCGCCGCGACGGGCGCATCGGCGGTCGCGAAATTATCCACCAGCGCCAGCGAGCCGGCGGTGGTCGGCATCCGGTCGGCGGACTCGATATTGTCCTTCAGCAGCACCGGGATGCCATGCAGCGGTCCGCGCACCCCATGTTCGCGCCGCTCCTGATCCAGTGCGTGCGCCTGCGCCAGCGCATCCGGGTTCACCGCTATGATCGCGTGCAGTGCCGGCCCTTGGCTGTTGAGCGCATTGATGCGCTCCAGGTAATGCTGCACCAGGGTTTCGGCCGAGAGTTGGCCGGCAGTCATCTTGGCCTGCAATTCCGCAATCGAGGGCTCTGGATTTATGTTGGCCGACCAGGCGGGCAATCCGATGACGAGCGCGAACGCTGCAGATAATGCACGGTACATACGACACTTATGCCCTATGCCCGCGCCGCGGGCGTCGGCGCGGATCATAACCTGAGTGGCCTGCGCTGATGATTCGGTGCCGGTGCGCCACAAGTCGCGCCCGCGGCGCGATCGCGTCGGCCGCCATGGCGGGGGCGATTGCACGCCCAATTTTGACTCGTTCGGCGGATTCCTTAAAAAATGCGCCTTGTCCAAGACAACAGGCATGTATTACAATATTGGCAAATGAGTCATACAGTAACAATCCGTCTTACAAAAGAACTTGCCGCATGGCTCGAGCAGGCGTCAAGGCGCTCCGGCATCCCCCGAGGACGTATTATTCGCGAGCACCTGGAGAAGGCTCGCGAGGGCGGTGCGGAGCCATCGTTTATGAGGCTTGCGGGTACGGTTCGCGGAGCGCTCGACCTTTCGACACGCAAAGGATTCTCGCGCTCGTGAAGGGCATCGCCGATACGGGATTTCTGGTCGCGTTCGCAAACGCCAACGACAAGCACCACGCCTGGGCAGCGCAACTTGCCATCAGAATCACGGACCCGCTACTGACCTGCGAGGCGGTGCTGGCAGAAACGGCGTTTCACCTGGAGAACGCGTCCGTCGTCCTTGCAATGGTGAATGAGGGTTTGGTGGCGCTCGCGTTCAACTGTCGCGAGAATCTTGTTCAGCTGACACGGCTCGCCGACCGCTATTCCGATCGAAGGCCCGATTTTGCCGATTTATGTCTGGTGCGGATGAGCGAGCTTTTTCCGAAGCATTCCGTAATTACCGTCGACCGAACCGATTTTCGCGTCTACCGTCGAAACAAGCGTGAGGCGATTCCGCTACTGTGCCCTCCGGAGCGGTAATTTTCGGCGACCCTGACAATTGCATGAGATAACGCTCATGAAATTTCTGGATCCAGATACCGAGGTCGCCATTCGCGACTTCCTCGGGCGAATTCCGCCGGACATTCGGCTGGAGCGAGCCATATTGTTTGGTTCCCGGGCGCGTGGCGAGCACCGGCCGGATAGCGACGCCGATCTGGTGTTGATCCTGCACGAACGGGGCAATGATGGGCAGACATTGTGGTTGCTGGCCGGGATCGCCTGGAATGTCTTTCTTGACACCGGAATCATGATCCAGCCGGTGCCGATAGCTATTGAAGATTGGCAACATCCCGATGACTTCCTGAGGCCTGGTTTCCTCAGAACCGTCGCGCGGGAAGGGATTTTCATGTGACCTGGAAGCGGTTTGCGCGGGTCCTGATACGTAAGAGCCAACGGGCACTGGAGATTGCGCGACATGACCTGACGCGTGGGGATTTCGATGGCGCCGTCAACAGATCGTACTACGCGATGTTCGACATCGCCCGGGCAGTGCTATTACGCGCCGGAATTACCGAAGACAAGCTGCCGAGGACGCACAACGGGGTCATCGAAGTATTTCATCGGCGCGCAGTTCTATCTGAACTATTGGATCAACAATTGGCGGGCGACTTGAGCCGAACGCAATCTCTCAGAATAAGGGCGGACTACACCGATCTGGAAGTTGAGCCGAAGACCGCGACAGTGGTTGTCGCAAAAGCCGTACTGTTCGTGCGCGAAGTGGAGCGTGCGTTCGGCCTCGAGCAATCATCTTTAGCGACCGGATACGAAAACAACGACCCGGATCATGACGACAAAGTTTCAGAGACGCTAGATGTCGGACCGCAACCCATGTCGTTCGAGGAGGAGAGGCGGCAGGCGCGCGAAAATTAGTTGCGGTTACGGCAACAAGCATTCAAGGGCGAACGACAAATCGACCATGAACAGGATCATTCACTGGACATCGATCTGGATGATTAACGGCACACGTTGGTTGGTTCCCCTGCGCCCGCTGCGTCCACTTCAACGTCTCTTCGCTTCGCGGTCCTCGCCCGACGCCGCGCAGTTACTGCATCCCGGCGTCGCCAGCCGCGCGCGATGCGAGGCGGCCGCGCGCACCAGCAACCCGCGTGCCGCGAGTGCATCGAGCAACCGCTGGCGTCGCGCCATCGGCAGGAAGGTCCATGCCACGTAGCCGGCGGCCAACACCACCAGCAGCGCGATGATGAACTGCTGCCACATGTCTCTAAGCTCCTGCGCCGAACAGCAGCGCGATGCGATAGGTCGCGAACGCCGACAGGTACGCCAGCACGAACAGGTAGCCGGCCATGATCAGCGGGTAGCGCCAGGTATTGGTCTCGCGCCGCACGGTGACCAGCGTTGACAGGCATTGCGGCGCGAACACGTACCACACCAGCAGCGACAGCGCCGTGGCCAGCGTCCAGCTGTGGGCGATCATCGGTCGCAGCGCCGTCTCGACGTCGGTACCGGTATTGTTGGAGAGCGCGTATACGGTGCCGAGCGCGCCGACCACCACTTCGCGCGCCGCCAGGCCAGGCACCAGTGCCACGCTGATCTGCCAGTTGAACCCCAGCGGCGCGAAGATCCGGTCCAGTCCCGAGCCCAGCATGCCGGCAAAGCTGTAGCGGATCGCAGGCCCGGTGGCGCCATGAGGCGGCGCCGGATAACTGGCCAGGAACCACATCAGCACCATCAGCGCCAGGATGATGGTGCCGACGCGCGACAGGAAGATCTGCGCGCGCTCCCACAGCCCGGTCAGCAGATTGCGTGCGGTGGGCCAGTGGTATTCGGGCAGCTCCATCAGCAGCGGGTGGTAGCTCGAGCGCATCGTGACGCGCTTCATCACCAGTGCGACCAGCAGGGCGCCGGCAACGCCGGCCAGGTAGAGTGAAAACAGCACCAGGCCCTGCAGATTGAACGGCCCCACGCTGCGCGCCGGAATGAACGCGCCGATGATCAGCGCATACACCGGCAGCCGTGCCGAGCAGGTCATGATCGGCGCTAACAAAATCGTCGCCAGCCGGTCGCGAGCGCTGGGTATCGTGCGGGTCGCCATGATCCCCGGAATCGCGCACGAGAACGATGACAGCAGCGGGATGAACGAGCGGCCCGACAGCCCGACGCCGCCCATCAGCCGGTCGAGCAGGAACGCGGCGCGCGGCAGGTAGCCGCTGTCCTCGAGCAGCAGGATGAAGAAGAACAGGATCAGGATCTGCGGCAGGAACACCAGCACGCTGCCGGCGCCGGCGATCACGCCATCGACGATCAGGCTGCGCAGTGGCCCGGGCGCCATCAGGTACTGCACCGCCTGCCCCAGCGCCTGCATGCCGGCATTGATCCAGGCCACCGGCGCCTGTGCCCAGCTGAATACCGCCTGGAATACCAGGAACAGCAGGCACGCCAGCAGTACCGGACCTGCGACCGGATGCATGACGATGGCATCGAGCCGCGCCAGCGCGCGATCGCGCAGCGGTTCAACGTAGCCGATCAGCGTCAGGATGCGACGCGCCTGGCGCTGGGTGGCAGCGAGCTGTTCGTCGGTTTCCGGCGGCAAGCTGAAGGGTGCACGTGCGGCGGCCGGCTGCATCTCATCGAGCGCGGCCAGCAACGCGGCTTCGCCGCCGGCGCGCACCGCGACGGTCTGCACCACCGGCACGCCGAGCTCGCGTGCCAGGGCGCGCACATCGAAGCGAAAACCGCGCCGCTCGGCCAGGTCGCTCATGTTGAGCGCGACGATCATCGGTATCGACAGCCGCGCCAGTTCCAGCGCCAGCCGCAGCGACAGCCGCAGGTTGGTCGCATCGAGCACGCAGATGATCATCTGCGGCGGCGTCTCGCCGTGCAGTCGGCCAGTCACGACATCGCGGGTGATGGCCTCATCGAGCGTTGCCGGCACCAGGCTGTAGGCGCCGGGCAGATCGGTGACGCGGTAGAGAAAATTGCGGCGCGCGCCCACGAAGGCGCCTTCCTTGCGCTCGACCGTGACGCCGGGATAATTCGCGACTTTCTGGCGGCTGCCGGTCAACCGGTTGAATAGCGCGGTCTTGCCGCAGTTCGGCGCCCCCACCAGGGCTATCCGGCGGGTCAGCAGATCCGGGGTCTCGCGTGTCACGTGGTCTCTTAGCGCGCGGGCGCGGGCGCAGGCTCGAGCTTGACCATGACGTCCTGGGCTTCACGCCGGCGCAACGCGAACATCGAGCGGCCGATGCGCACCGCGATCGGGTCGCCGCCGGGCCGCACCTCTTCGATGACCTCGATGGTCTCGCCGGGAACGAAGCCGAGCTCCATCAGCCGCCGCACGCTGCCGGAACCGGCCACCGCGCTGACCACGCCGCGCGCCCCCTTGTGCAGCTGCGCCAGGGATCGAAAGGCGTCGGCCTCATGCCAGGCTCGACAGGAATCCATGCGGCAGACCTCGCGGCTTAAGACAAATGCGAATTAGTCGCAATTGCATCTAAGCATAGCGCAGCCGCCCGCCCGGCGCCACTTCGGAGGTCTACATACGACCGGCCGGCAAGATCCCCAGCCGCCCGCCGATCGCATCGGCGGGGAATTCGAGCCGCAGCACACTGACGGCCGGATGCATGGTAAAGCGCAGCTGCGACATGGCTGCCTGATCCAGGGTCGCCGGCCGGGCGAGATCCAGGCGCGGCGTGTCAGCGGCATGCAGCGCGCGATTCACCGCCCATTCCAGTCGCGCGACATCAGCCAGTTCCCGCGGCCCCGGAATTGGGGCCACGTGGGTTAAGTTCGAGTCCACAGGCAAAAGGTTACACTGACCGGCGTGACTACCGATCCGACCTCGCAGCAACGCGACCAGGCCTGGTCACAGCTGATGCGGGCGGCGCAGTCCGGCGACCGGGCGGCCTACGAGAAGCTGCTAGGTGAAATCTCCCCGCTGATCCGCGCGCTGGTGCGCCGGCATTGCAGTAATCGCGCCGACATCGAGGACATGGTACAGGACACGCTGCTGACGCTGCATCGGGTGCGCCATACCTACGATCCGGGCCGGCCATTCTGCCCCTGGCTGGCGGCGATCGCCTGGCGCCGCAGCATCGACGCCCTGCGCCGCCGGATACGGGTTTCAAAATATGAGATCGCCAACCAGGGCGTCTATGAAACCTTTTCGGATGCTGCAGCGAATAGCGATCTAGAGGGCGTACGTTCAGCCGAGGAGGTCGAGGATCTGCTGCAGCTGTTGCCGCCGCGCCAGCGCGACGCGTTGCAGGCGCTGAAGCTGAAGCAGATGACCCTGGCAGAGGCATCGCTGGCCTCGGGGCAGTCGGTCGCCGCGCTCAAGGTGAATACCCATCGGGCACTCAAGCGGCTGCGGATGCTGCTCGAGGCCCGCAAGCGCTGAGCGCTGCGGCAACGGGAGTTCTGAGGCCGCGATGCAGACGGACAAGGCAATGCAAACGGACAAGGTGATCCAGTCGCTGGCGGCGCAGCTGCAGCCGGTGCGGCGGCTACGCTCACCACTGCTGCGCGCGCTGCTGTGGCTGGCGGTGATCGGCGCCGTTGCCGGGCTGCTGATCGCCCATGCCGTCGGGGTCGGGGTCTTCCTGCAGCGCGTGGCCGTGCCGCGCGTGGCGGTGGAGACCGCTGCCACCGGCCTGACCGCCATCACTGCTGTGATCGCTGCCTTCGAGCTGTCGGTGCCGGGACACTCGCCGCGTTGGGCGGTGCTGCCGGTGCTGCCGTTGCTGACCTGGCTGGGCGCGAGCGGCCTGGGCTGCCTCGCCAATGGCCTGGGCCTGCATGGCGCCGCCGGCTTCAGCGGCGACAGTTCGCACTGCTTCGCGTTCATCACTGGCGTGAGCGTACCGCTGGCCGTCGCCTTGTTCTGGATGTTGCGGCGTGCGCGGCCGATCGACCCGTTGCCGGTAGCCGCCCTGGGTACGCTGGGCGTGGCCGCCACTGCAGCTTTTCTACTGCAGTTTTTTCATCCGTTCGACGTCACGGTGATCGACCTGGCGCTGCACCTGGCCGCGATCGCCCTGGTGGTGGTGGTCGGCACCGCCTGGCGGCGGCCGCTGCTGGCAGCCGCCTAGGGGCGGCGTGATTGTTGGCATAGTCGCCGAAAATCTGTGAAATTTTGCTATTTTCGCCAATTTTAGGCTGATCCTCGCCGATCGTTCGGCCGTCGCCGTTAGGTCGCCTCGATCGCGATTGCCGTAGCCTCGCCGCCGCCGATGCACAGCGAGGCGAGCCCGCGCTTCAAGCCCCGCCCCTTGAGCGCATGTACCAGCGTGACGATGATCCGGGCGCCACTGGCGCCGATCGGATGCCCCAGTGCACAGGCGCCGCCGTTCACATTGACGCGCGCATGGTCGAGCCCGACATCGTGCATTGCGGCCATCGTGACGACCGCGAACGCCTCGTTGATCTCGTACAGATCAACCTCGCCGGCAGCCCATCCAGCCCGTTGCAGCACCTTCGTGATCGCGCTCGCCGGCGCGGTCGTGAACCATTCGGGCGCCTGCGCATGGCTGGCGTAGGCGATCACGCGCGCCAGCGGCGTGGCACCGTACGCGCTCAGCGCCGATTCCGGCATCAGCACCAGCGCCGCCGCGCCATCGGCAATCGAGGATGAACTGGCCGCCGTGACGGTACCGTCCTTGGAGAACGCGGGCTTCAGATTGGCGATCTTGCTGATGTCGCAGTTGAATGGCGGCTCGTCGCGCACTACCTGCTGCTCGCCTTTGCGGCCCTTGACCGTCACCGTGGTGAGCTCGGCGTCGAATGCGCCGTTGCCACATGCGGCCTGTGCGCGCCGCACCGACTCGGCGGCGTAGCCGTCCTGGTCGGCGCGCGTGAAGCGGTATTTGGCCGCGGTAAGATCCGCGAAATGACCCATCATCTGGCCGTCGTAGGGATTTTGCAGGCCGTCATAGAACATGTGGTCGAGGATCTCGCCATGACCCATGCGATAGCCGTGGCGCGCCTTCGGCAACAGGTACGGCGCATTGGTCATCGACTCGAAGCCGCCCGCGACCACCACGCGCGCCGAGCCTGCGCCTATCGAGTCGCAGCCAAGCATCGCGCTGCGCATGCCGGAGCCGCACACCTTGTTGATGGTGGTGCATGGCACGCTGGGCGGCAGTCCAGCGCCGATCGATGCCTGGCGCGCAGGCGCCTGGCCCAGCCCCGCCGGCAGCACACAGCCGAGGATCACCTCATCGATCTGGGCGCCTGGCACGCCGCTGTCGGCGACCGCGGCACGCACCGCCGCGGCGCCGAGCTGCGCTGCACTGGCGCCGCTGAGCGCGCCCTGGAAAGCCCCGATCGGTGTGCGCCGCGCGGCGACGATATATATGGCCTCGCTCATGACAGCGCCGAACCGAATCTGGCCGTAGATTTGGCGCGCACCTCTGCTTCGGTCACGCCCGGGGCGAGTTCGATCACATCAAATCCCGAATGCCGGTCCTTGCGGCTGAACACGGCCAGGTCGGTGATCAGCATGTCGACCACGCCGGCGCCGGTGAGCGGCAGCTCGCAGGCGAGCTTGAACTTGGGCGAGCCGTCGCGCGCCACATGCTCCATCAGCACGATCACGCGCCGCACGCCTGCCACCAGGTCCATGGCGCCGCCCATGCCCTTGACCACCTTGCCGGGGACCATCCAGTTGGCCAGATCCCCGCGCTCTGACACTTCCATGCCGCCGAGCACCGACAGATTGATGTGGCCACCGCGGATCATGCCGAAGCTGTCGGCGGAGGAGAAATAAGATGAGATCGGCAGCTCGGTGATGGTCTGCTTGCCGGCGTTGATCAAATCCGCATCCTCCTCGCCCTCGTACGGGAACGGGCCCATCCCGAGCATGCCGTTCTCCGACTGCAGCAGCACCTGCATGCCCGCCGGAATGTAGTTGCCTACCAGGGTCGGAATACCTATCCCTAAATTGACGTAGAAACCGTCGCGCATTTCGCGCGCCGCGCGTTCGGCCAGTTGTTCACGCGACCAGGCCATGATTCCCCCGTTTGCGCACCGTGCGCTGCTCGATCGGTTTGCGATAGTTCATGCCCTGCACGATGCGCTGCACGAAGATGCCCGGCGTGTGGATCATGTCCGGATTGAGCTCCCCGATCTGCACCAGCTGCTCGACCTCGGCAATGGTTACGCGCCCGGCGGTGGCCATCACTGGATTGAAATTGCGCGCCGTCTTGCGATAGACAAGATTGCCCTCGCGATCGCCCTTCCACGCCTTGACGATCGCCAGATCGGCGGTCAGCCCGGTCTCGAGCACCCAGGACTCGCCGTCCACCACGCGCGTCTCCTTGCCGGATGCCACCTGCGTGCCGGCGCCGGTGCGGGTATAGAAGCCGTAGATACCCGCACCTCCTGCGCGGATGCGCTCGGCCAGCGTGCCCTGCGGATTGAATTCGATCTCGAGCTCGCCCTGCAGATACTGACGTTCGAATTCCTTGTTCTCACCGACGTAGGAGGAAATCATCTTCGCGATCTGGTGCGACTTGAGCAGCTGGCCCAGGCCGAGCTCGTCGGTGCCGGCGTTGTTGGAAATCACCGTCAGCCCCTTCACCCCAAGTTCGCGCAGCGCCGCAATCAGGTGCTCCGGGATGCCGCACAGGCCAAAGCCGCCCGACATGATCGACATGCCGTCGCGCGCGATGCCAGCCAGTGCCGCGGCGGCAGTCGGAAACACCTTGCCATCGCCGGATTGCGACGCCATAGCCATGTCAACCCCTTGTCTGATCAGCGTGATGTGCGGAAAAATGATACTCGAACTAGGCCGGCCCTTGCACCGCCAGCAGGCCGCTGCGCCCCGGCACTGAGCCGGACTGTACCCGGCCCTCCGGCAGGTCCGCCACGTTCAGCTGCGCAAACAGCGTGCGCATCGACACCAGCTGGTAGCCCTGCGCGTGCCAGCCTCCGATCAGGCGCCGGAACACCGGCAGCAGCTTCATTCCTTCGAGTTCCGCATGCAATGTAAAGACATGGCCGGACCGGACCGGGCTGGTGCGCGCCAGCAGCGCCTGATGCACGTTGTCGGCAGTGATACCGTCCACGCCGATCAGCTCATCGAGCGTTGGCAGCGTGGTTGGCAGCTGCGGGCAGGCGCTGCGTCGCGGCGGCATCGCCGGCTGTAAAGGTTGCGGCGCCGGTCCGGGCAGCAGCGGGACGAATGGTCCCTGACCGCGGGTATCGGAGGCGTATACGAACTCGAGCTCCTGTTCGAGTTCGAGCGCGGTTTCATTCATCTGCCAGCCGGCGGCCCCATGCACCTGCGGCTTGGCGCCGAACACCTCGCGAAAGCGGTGCACCGCGCGCAGCATCTGGTCGCGGGTCCATGCCTCGCCGCGCCGGCTGACGAAATCCTGCCAGGTGGTGTGATCGTAGCAGTGCACGCCGACCTCGTAGCCGGCGTCACGCACGGCGCGCATCACATCGCCGGCGCGCCGTCCGATGTCTGGCCCGGGCAGCAGCGTGCCATACAGCAGCGTGCGCAGCCCGTAGTGCTCGAGCACCGAGGTGCGCGACACCTTAGCGGCAAAGTCGAACACGCCGCGCTGCAACACGCGTCGCAGTGCGCGGCCGGTGTGATCGGGCCCGAGGCTGAACAGGAAAGTTGCATCCGCCTCGGCACGCTTGAGCGCATCGACCAGCGCCGGCACGCCCTCGCGTGTGCCGCGCAGCGTGTCGACATCAATTTTCAGCGCAAGCTGCACGGCAGTTACTCGAGCAGCCGCCCAGCTTGCGCTATCTGGTTGCGATACGCATCGAATATCTGCCGCAGCGCCTGCTGCATCGTCACCCGCGGGGTCCAGTCCAGATCCGCGCGGGTATTATCGATCTTGGGCACGCGATTCTCGACATCCTGATATCCCTTGCCGTAGTACTCGGCCGCGGTGGTATCCACCAGCTGCACGCGCGCGGCATTGGGCCGGTATTCGTCGTAGCTGGCGGCCACACGCAGCATCTCCTGCGCCAGCTCGCGCACCGACAGGCTATTGGCCGGATTGCCGACATTGAAAATCTTGCGGCTGGCGCAGCCGCCGGCGTTGTCGATCATCTTCATCAGCGCATCGATGCCGTCGCTGATGCCGGTGAAGCAGCGGCGCTGGTGGCCGCCATCGACCAGCCGCACGTTCTCGCCGCGCATGATGTGACCCAGGAACTGGGTGATGACGCGCGAGCTGCCCTCCTTGGCGGCGTGCATGTTGTCCAGGCCGGGCCCGATCCAGTTGAACGGCCGGAACAGCGTGTAGTCGAGCTCATCGCGCATGCCGTAGGCGTGGATCACGCGATCAAGCAGCTGCTTGGAGCAGGCGTAGATCCAGCGCGGCTTGTCGATCGGTCCATAGATCAGCTCCGATGCATGCGGATCGAACTCCTTATCATGGCACATGCCATAGACCTCGGAGGTCGATGGAAACAGCACCCGCTTGCGATGCTTCACGCACAGCCGCACCACCCACAGGTTGGCCTCGAAATCGAGTTCAAATACCCGCAGCGGCTCGCGCACGTAGGTCGCGGGGGTCGCGATCGCCACCAGCGGTAGCACCACATCGCATTTCTTGACGTGGTATTCGATCCACTCACGGTTGATGGTGATGTCGCCTTCGAAGTAATTCAGCCGCGGATTCGCAAGCAACGGCGCGATCCGATCGCTGTACATGTCCATGCCGTAGACGCGCCAGTTGCTGGCGTCGAGGATGCGCGTCGACAGGTGATGGCCGATGAAGCCGTTGACGCCGAGGATCAGTACATTTTTCATCCGCCCGCCCCCATAACTGGCCTGAGCGCCAGCGATCGCTCACCGTAACGGCGATGGAAATCAGCGGCACTGCCGATGTCGCCCCCGAGTTCGAATTGCAGCAGTTTCAACGCGCCGTCGTGGCACAGCGCATAGAGCTCGCCGTCGCGCCAGCTTAACTGGGGCGCTTGCGCATGCCAGTCGCGGCGCGCGGGCAGCGAGCGCAGGATACGCAGCGGCAGCCCGTCGGCCTCGCTATAGCCCGCCGGATACGGCGGCGCGACCGCGCGGATCAGGTTATGGACCGCGAGCATGCCGCGGCGCCAGTCGATGGCGCTATCACTCGCAGTGCGCCGGCCGTAGTAACTGCCCGCCGCAAGGTCCTGCGGCGTGTGGCGCGCGCTGCCGGCCAGCAGCGCCGGCAGGCAGCGATGCAGCGTCACCTCGGCGGCCACCGTGACCTTGCGAAACACCTCGAGTGCGGTGTCGTCCGGCAGTATCGGCACCGCTTCGCGGTCCACCAGGTCGCCGGCATCGGGCTTTGCGACCATTGCATGCAGCGTGGCGCCGGTCTCCTGCTCACCATTCAGCACCGCCCAATTCACCGGCGCGCGGCCGCGATACTTCGGCAACAGCGAGCCATGCATGTTGTAGGCACCGCGCGTGGGCACGCACAGCAGTTCATCCGCGAGCATCGACCGGTAATAAAAGGAGAACAGGAAATCCGGGCACAGCGCTCGCACGCGCTCGAGCAGCTCGGGGCGGTTGGGGTGGTCCGGGGTGAGCACCGGAATCCCGTGCCAGCGCGCGTGGCGTTCGACGCTGTCGAACCAGATGTTCTCGTGCGCCGAGTCGCTATGAGTGAACACCAGCGGCACCTCGACGCCGCCCGCCAGCAGTGTGCGCAGGCAGCGCACTCCGACATCGTGATAGGCGAACACCACCGCCCGCGCCCGGCCTTGCGCCGGCGTCACTGCGCTGCCTCGCCGCTCACTCCTGGTCCTCGAGCCGCTGCAACACGCTGCCGACGATATAGCGCGGCCGGTGGCGCACCTCGTCGTAGATGCGGCCGACATATTCGCCCAGCAGGCCGACGCCGAACAGCGCGACGCCGAGCAGGAAGAATGCGATCGCGAACAGCGTGAATACGCCCTCGGCCTCCGGCCCGACGATGAAGCGGCGCACCAGCAGGTACAGCACGAAAAGCACCGACAACAGCGCGATCGCGATACCAATGCCCGAGAACAGCCGCATCGGCGCGGTGGAAAAGCCGGTCATCAGGTCGAAGTTCAGCCGCATCAGGCTGAACAGCGAATATTTGGACTTGCCGGCGCCGCGCTCCTCGTGCGCCACGCGGATCTCGGTCGGGTTCATCGAAAACGTGTAGCCCAGCGCCGGCACGAAGGTGTTGTACTCCGAGCACTGGTTGACCGCATCGACCACCGCCCGGCCGTAGCCCCGGAACATGCTGCCCTGGTCGGTGATCTTGACCTGCGTGGTGCGCTCGCGGATCCGGTTGACCAGGCGCGAGGCGTAACGGCGCCAGGCTACATCCTGGCGCTCGATGCGAATGGTACCCACGTAGTCGTGCCCGGCGTCGAGTGCCGCCAGCACGCGGCCGATCTCCTCCGGCGGGTTCTGCAGATCGGCGTCCAGCGTGATCACGTTACGGCCGCGGCTGTGCGCAAATCCGGCCAGGATGGCGCGGTGCTGGCCGAAGTTGCTCGAGAACAGTACCACCCGCGTGACATCCGCACGCAGTTCGAACTGCGCTCTGAGCAGAGCGGCCGAGCGGTCGCGGCTGCCGTCGTTGACGAACACGACCTCGTACCGGCGGCGCAGCGCATCGAGTGCCGGATACAGGCGCACAAACAGCGCCGGCAGCACTTCCTGTTCGTTGTAGACCGGAATGACCACGCTCAGCTCAGGGGCGGCAATAGCCATGCGCTGCGCCGCTAGCGAGCCGACAGGCTGGCGGCGGGCGCGCGGCCCGACAGCGCCTGCAGCGCGCGCCTGGTCTCGCCGCACACCCGCTCGACATCCTGCTCGCGCATTGCCGGAAACAGCGGCAGCGTGACGATGCCGCGACCGATGTGCTCCGTGACCGGAAAATCCCCGGGCTTGAATCCCATCCGCCGATACAGTGTCAGCAGATGAATGGCCGGATAGTGCACCCCGACGCCGATGCCGGCGGCGTGCATCTGCGCAATGAAAGCGCCGCGCTCGATGCGCTCGGGCAGCACGATCTGGAACATGTGCCAGTTGCTGTTGGTGAAATCCGCCACCGGCAGCTCGCAGCCGAGCGAGGGGTCGAAGCACTTGAAATAGTGCCGTGCCAGCGCGTGGCGGCGCGCGGTGAATTCGGCCAGGTGCGGCAGCTGTCCGAGGCCGATGCGCGCGGCAATGTCGGTCATGTTGTATTTGCCGCCGGCCAGGGTCGAATCCAGGCTGCCGTCGGCGAAACGCTCCACGCCCTGCAGCCGCCACAGCTCGCAGCGCCGCGCCTCCTCGGCGTCGTTAACCACCAGGCAGCCGCCCTCGGCGGTCGTGATGTTCTTGTTGGCGTGAAAGCTGATCGACACCAGATCGCCGCCGGCGCCGATGCGCTCGCCCTGCCAGCTCGCGCCCATCGACTGGGCGGCATCCTCGACCACGCGCAGCCGGTGTGCGCGCGCGATTGCGTTCAGTCGCACGCGATCGACCGGCAGCCCCGCCAGGTCCACCGGCAGCAGCGCGCGCGTCAGCGGCGTGATGGCCGCCTCGATGCGCGACAGGTCGATGTTGCGCGTCTGTGGATCGACGTCGACGAACACCGGCCGGGCGCCCGCGCGCACGATGACGTTGGCGGTGGCGACCCAGGACAGCGGCGTGGTGATGACTTCATCGCCGGGTCCAACGCCGGCCAGCGCCAGTCCGACCTCCATCGCGCCAGTGGCGGAATTGAGCGTGCGCACCGGGCGGCCGCCGAAGTACGCCGACAGCTGCGCCTCGAACTCGCGCACCTGTGGCCCGCTGGTTATCCATCCCGAGCGCAGTACTTCGGCGACTCCGGCAATGGTCGCCTCGTCGATCGATGGCCGGGTGAACGGCAGGAACTCTTTGCTCATTTTCAGCTGCGCGCTACCAGCCACACGCCGGCAATGATGATGAGGATGCCGGCCACGCGCGCCGCGCCGAGCGCCTCGGAAAACAGTAGCCAGCCGGCCAGCGCCGTCACGATATAGCCAACCGACAGCATCGGGTAGGCGATGCTGACGTCGACGCGCGACAGCGCCAGGATCCAGAACACCACACTGACCACGTACAGCGCCAGCCCGCCCAGGATCGGCGGGTTCAGCGCGATGCGCTCGGCCAGCGTCCAGCCGTTGGCGAAGCTGAAGGGAACACCCGCTATGGCGCGCGAGCCGGCCTTCAGCAGCAGCTGGGCGGCGGCATTGAGCATCACACCGGTCAGGACCAGCGCCAGATCCGCGCTTTTCATCGTCTGCTTACCGCAATAAAAGACGGCGCAGTGTATATCACGCGCATCGGGGCGCCCAATGCTTCAAGTTCCTGATAATCCTCGGCTCGCACGATGGCGAGCGCATCGGTTTGCCGCTGCCAGTCGGAGGCGAAATGGCGCAGGTCGGCGATCGCCAGCCACGGTTCCTGGAGCAGGCCAAAATCCAGTTCGCCGCGATAGCCGACCAGCGTGCAGGTACGGGCGAGGTAGAACGGCAGCGGCTGCAGGTAGCCGTTCACACAGTACAGATGGGTGCCCGCGCTGACCTCGGGCCGCAGTTGCTGCACCAGATCGACCACTGCGCGCATGCGCGGCAGGTAGTCGGCCGCCAGCAGCGCCGACTGCGCCAGCAGCAGTCCACCCACGCCCGCGGCGCAGGCTGCCGCCATCACCGCCCCGCGAGCGGCCAGGCGTGCACCGATGGCGCAGCCCAATGCCAGCAGCGCAAATGCGATCACGAAGCCGGCGATGCCGATGGAAGACGCGCGCGCGACCAGCGGCGCCATCGCCGGCAATCTCCACAGCACCAGCAGCGCGGCGGCAATCACGCCTGCCAGGACCGCCACCGCAGCAAGATGCACCGTGAAGCGCCGCGCCGGCAGCGCGGCCAGCGCGCGTCCGGTCAGCAGGCTCAGCGCCGGCAGCAGCGGCAGGATGTAGGGCGTGAGCTTGGATTGCGACATGCTGAAGAACAGCAGCACGAATGCCGCCCAGATCAGCAGCAGCGCGCTGGCGCGCTCACCCTCACGCGCGGCGCGCCAGCCGTCACGCAATACTGCCGGCAGCAGGGTTGTCCACGGCAGCAGCCCCAGGGCCAGTACCGCCAGAAAAAACCATGCCGGCTGGTAGCGATCGAATTGCGCGCTGTTCAGGTAGCGCTGGAAGTGCTGAAAGATGAAAAAGAAATGCGCAAACTCAGGATTGCGTACCGATACCAGCACGAACCAGGGCGCTGCCAGCAGCGCCAGCGCCACCAGCGTCCACCATGGCTGTGCGCGCAGCGGCAGTTGCCAGTCGCGATAAATCAGCATGAACAGCACGCCGACCGCACCTGGAATCAGAATGCCGACCAGGCCCTTGGACAACACCGCGAGCGCCACCCCCACGCCCAGCAGCAACGGCAGGTGCCACGAAGGTGCCGCCCGCGCGCGCGCCGGCTGTACCAGCAACGCCAGCGCGGTCATCGCGATCTGCAGGCTGAAGCACAGCCCCATGTCGAGCGTGGCGATGCGCGCCATGGCGACGTACAGCAGCGCGCTCGCCTGCACCACGACCGCCAGCAGCGCGGCGCGCTGATCGTACAGCCGGCGAGCCAGCGCGAAGGTCAGCATCAGGCCAAGCAGGCCGCTCACTGCCGGCCACAGGCGCACCGTCCAGGCGTGCTGGCCGAACAACTCGAATGCGGCGGCCGTGGCCCAGTATCCGAGCGGCGGCTTCTCGAAATATTTGATCGCGTCGAGCCGCGGCGTGACCCAATCGCCGCTGGCGACCATCTCGCGCGGGATCTCGGCGTAGCGGCCTTCGTCGGGATCGAACAGGTGCGGACGCCCGAGCGGCAGAAACCACAACAGTGCCAGGCCAAGCCAGAAAACGGCTACAACGGAACGACTGTATTCTCGAACAAGCATCCTGGTCCTAAATCGATTCAAGGTGAGGCCGCGGGCACGCGCGCCTGCCACAGTGAAAGGCTCCGCCGCGGCCCGAACGAGCGCCGCGTCACCAGCAGGCAATCCGCACCCGGCGCGGACAGATCGCCGGAAACATTATCCTGCACCAGCACCCATGCCGGCAGCGAATGTGTATCGGCCAGCACCTCGATCTATGCCACCGGCCACGGCAGCAGGCCCGATCAGGCCCTTGATCCACAGTGCCAGTATCAGCGCCAGGCGTCGTGGCGCGCTGTCATCGCGGCGCGCGAGCAGTTCCCAGACGGCCCACGCCGCGCTGGCGGTCGAGAGCATCAGCAGCGGATCGATCAGGATCCAGTGTGTGGACAGCGCGGGCTGACAGCACACTGGCAGCCCAGTGCGACAGCAGCAGGGCAAGTAAAGCCCGGATTCGGACCAGGCGCCCGGCAACAGGCTCAACGGCGGAAATAAGCCGGTGATTGTGCGCAAATTTACAATGCCTTGCCGAACTGGAATGCATGCAACTGCAGCGCACGGCATTGAAGCGTAGCATTCCGGGCATGACGCTCTCAGCCACTGAAATCCGACGCTACAGCCGCCACCTGTCGCTGCCCGAGATCGGAGTCGCAGGCCAGGAAAAGCTGCAGGCGGCCCGGGTGCTGGTGATCGGCACCGGCGGCTTGGGCTCGCCGGCGGCGTTGTACCTGGCTGCCGGCGGCATCGGCCATCTGGGCGTGCTGGACTTCGACCGGGTCGAGGAATCAAACCTGCAGCGCCAGGTGCTGTACGACACCGCCAGCATCGGCATGCCCAAGGCGGAGCTGGCGCGCAAGCGACTCGCAGCGCTCAATCCCGAACTGCAGCTGCAAGCACACCAGACCGAGCTGTGGGCCGGCAACGTGCAGGAGATATTCCAGAATTACGACATCATCGTCGACGGCAGCGATCGCATCGCGACGCGCTATCTGGTCAACGATGCCTGCGTCATCTACGGCAAGTCGCTGGTGTCGGCCGCGATCCACCGCTTCGAGGGCCAGGCCATGACCTATGTGCCGGGCCGCGGACCGTGCTATCGCTGCCTGTTTCCGCAAATGGCCGCGGGCGCGGTCCCCAACTGCGCCGAGGCCGGCGTGCTCGGAGTATTACCCGGCGTGATGGGTGCGATCCAGGCGACCGAAGTGATCAAGCTGGTGGTCGGGTTCGGCGAGCCGCTGATCGGGCGGCTGCTCACTTACGATGCGCTGGAGATGCGCTTCCAGGAGTTGCGCGCAAAACGCCGCGACGATTGTGCCGTCTGCGGCGAGCGTCCGAGTATCAGCGCGCCGCAGGATCCTCCGGGTTTCTGCACCGCCGAGGAGCTGCGACGGGTGCGCTCGATTTCTGCGGCCCAGCTGGCGCAGCGGATCAAGGCCACCGGGCTGCCGCTCAGCCTGATCGACGTGCGCGAACCGGCGGAGTTTGCCGCCTCGCATCTGCCGCGCGCGATCAACATTCCCCTGGACAGCATTGAGCAGCATGGGCGGCAGTTGCCGCACGCCGGCACCGTCATCTTCATGTGCCGCAGCGGTGTGCGCAGCCAGCGGGCCTGTGCGCTGGCCGAACGCATGGGCGTGAGCGAGGCATGGCAGCTCGAGGGCGGCCTGCTCGCCTGGAAGGCCGAGATCGATCCGTCGCTGCGGCTGTAACGTCCGGCGGCAGTGGCAATATCAGCGGCAGCGGCAGTATCAGCGTCAGCGCGCGACCCGCTGCAGATCGCGGACCAGCGCATCGATGTCAGCCTCGGTCGTCGCCCACGAGCACATCAGGCGATAGCCGGCATCCGCCAGTTCGTAAAAGTGCCACCCCGTCGCGAACATCGCATCGGCGATCGCGGCACTCATATCGACAAACACGCCGTTGACCTCGACCGCGCGCAGCAGCCGCACGCCCGGCACAGCGCTGACGGCATCGCCCAGGCGTCGCGCCATGGCATTGGCGTGCGCGGCGTGTCGCATCCAGGCTCCGGATTCCAGTACCCCCTGCCACTGGCAGCTCTGAAAGCGCATCTTTGAAGCCAGCTGCCCGGCCTGCTTGCCGCGATAGCCGAACTGCGCTGCCAGCGCCGCGTCGAAGAACACCACCGCCTCAGTGGTGTTCAGGCCGTTCTTGGTGCCTCCCAGCGACAGCACGTCAACGCCGGCTCGCCAGCTCAGCTGCGCCGCCGTGACACCGGGCTGCGCCGCGAGCGCATTGGCAAAGCGCGCGCCATCGATATGCACCGCGATCTCATGTGCATGCGCGACCGCGCTGAGCGCCGCGATCTCCTGGGGTCGATACACCGTGCCCCATTCGGTGGATTGGCTGAGCGACAGCGCGCGCGGCTGGGTGAAGTGCAGATCGTCGTCGCGCTGCGTGATGAACTTCTGCAGCGCCTCGGCTGACAACTTGCCGCCGGCGCCTGCCAGCGGCAGCAGTTTGGCGCCGCCGCTGAAGAACTCGGGCGCTCCGCACTCATCGGTCTGCGCGTGCGCGGTCTCATGGCAGACGATCGCCTGGTAGCTGCGCGCCGAGGCCGCCAGCGCCAGGGCATTGGCCGCGGTGCCGTTGAAGACCAAAAACACCTCGGCGCTGTCGTGTTCGAACAGTGCCCGGATCAGCGCGCAAGCGCGCTCGGTCCAGGCGTCGGCACCATAGCTGGGCGCGTAGCCGGCATTGGCCGCCTGCAATGCCGACCAGGCTTCCGGGCAGATTCCGGCGGTGTTGTCACTGGCAAACTGCCAGCCCGGGGCTGCTTGCGTCGCATCTGTTTTCATAGGCGGCACAGGCTATCGCAGTTCGCGTACGCTAGGCAGCCATGTATGCCCTGGTGATTCACGGCGGCGCCGGCGCCTTGCCGCGCGTAGCGTTCACCGCGGCGCGCGAGGACGCCTATCGGCACGGGCTGCTGCAGGCACTGGCCGCCGGCCAACGCGTGCTCGAAGCGCGTGGCTGTGCACTCGATGCGGTCGAGGCCGCCGTCACGGTGCTGGAAGACGATCCGCTGTTCAACGCCGGACGCGGCGCGGTGTTGAGCGCCGATGGCGCGGTGGAACTGGATGCCGCGATCATGGACGGCTGCGACCTGCGCGCCGGCGCGGTGGCCGGAATCCGTCACCTGCGCAATCCGGTGCAGCTGGCGCGGCGGATCCTGGAACACTCAGCGCATGTGTTCCTGATCGGCGAAGGCGCGGAGCGCTTCGCGGAGCAGTGCGGCCTGAGTCTGGTGGCCAATGACAGCCTGATTACGCCCGATCGCCGCGAGCAGTACCAGGCGCTCAAGGATCAGTTGCTGGCGGCTCGCGGCGGTTGCACAACGCAGGTGCTCGCCCTGGACGAGCCACCTCTGGGGACCGTGGGCGCCGTGGCACGCGATCACGACGGACGCCTGGCGGCGGCGACCTCGACCGGCGGCACTGCCGGCAAGCGATCCGGACGTGTCGGAGACACGCCGGTGATCGGCGCCGGCACCTATGCCGACAACCAGACCTGCGCTGTTTCTGCCACCGGGCATGGGGAATGGTTCCTGCGCACGGTACAGGCGTACGACATCGCGGCGCGGCTGCGCTATGGCGGCTACCGCCTGGATGCTGCTGTCGCCGAGGCGATTACGCAGCGCCTCACGGCTCTGGGCGCGGATGGCGGACTGATAGCGGTCGATCATCACGGCGACATTGCGATCGGCCACAACACTCCCATCATGTTCCGGGCCAGCGTGCGCAAGGGCGAGGCTGCCAGGGCGGAGATCTATTAGCCGGCCCGCGGAAGCGCCATGCATCAATGAATACCGACCCCGGTGGAGCTAAGTGCTTGTCAAAAAACGGTTCTTTCGCCGTCCTTCGGCGACGCGCCGGTTATGTCACACCGGACGATTCAAGCGGATGCGAGCGGCAGAACTGCGATTTAGCGAGGTAGCGGGAGCGCCAAAATCCTAGAATAGGCTCCTGTCCCGCCTGCGTCAGGACGACGGAATAGACCCCTTGCCGATCCATAGCGTTGCCGTTACCCGACTGTCGCGTATTCTCAGCGCAACACTGCTTGTCGGTGCCCTGCTGCCGTCGGCTCAGGCGTCGGACAAGAGCTCGGTCCAGGGGTTGCTCGACCAGGCCGTGGTTTCCGCCCGAACCGATCCCGAGGTCGCCAAACGGCAGGCGGAATCGGCGCTCGACCTGCTGCGCCGTAACCCGAATCCGGATCTCGAGATTCGCACCCGCCTGTTGCTTTGCGACTACTACTCGGAGCGCGATCGCGCCGCCGCTGAAGAGCAGATTGCCGCGGCGAGTGCGCTGCTGCCCCAGGCCACGCGCCAGGGGCTGCGTGCCGGAGTGCTCAACTGCCAGGGCGAGACGCTGCAGACCGTCGGCGAGAATAACCAGGCCAGCAATCTGTATGCACAGGCGACTGACATCGCCACGCAGACCCATGACGATCAGATGTTGGCCGAAGTACTGTTGTCGAGCGGCTACCTGCGCGGTCTGCGTGGCGAATTTGCCGCCGGCCTGAGCGAGCTGCGCCATGCACAGACACTGTTCGAGCAGCAGCAGATGTCGCAGCAGGCGCTGACCGCGCTCGCCAGCATTGCCATCATCTACAATCGCATGGGTGATTATGCCGAGGCTGCGCATCTGTACGAGCGCGCGCTCGAGGCGCAGCACAAAGCCGGGCTGAGGCGCGAAGAGGCGGTCACGCTGCACAATCTCGGCCGGGTGCACGAGAACCTGCAGGAGTGGGACGCAGCGCACGATGACTTTGCCGCCTCGCTCGAGCTCAGCAGGCAGCTCGATTACATGCGCGGCCAGGCCTACGCACTGCGCGGGCTCGCTACTGTCGCCAATTCCCAGGGCAACCCGAACGCGGCGATGAAGCTGCTCGATCGCGCCTCCGATGCGCAGCAACGCACTCCCGATTCGCGGCTGCTGGCGCAGATCGATCTAGCCCGTGGCATCGCGCTGCACCAGCTGCGGCGCCTGAAGGAAAGTGCCGCAACTCTCGAGCAGGCGCTGGTAGTTTTCCGCCAGGCCGACTCGCTCGGGGAGCTCGCGCCCACCTATGACGCGCTCGCCGCGGTGGACGCGGATCTGGGCGACTGGCGTAGCGCCTTCGACTACCGCACGCTGGCGCAGACCACGGCCACCCGGCTGCTGCGCGATCAGCTCGATCAGCGCTTTGCGAGCCTGAAGGTCGAGTTCGATACCGCAGCCCGGGACACGGAAAACAAGCTGCTGACGCGCGAGAATGAAGCCAACCAGAAGGCGCTGGCGCAACAGCAGCGCGCCAGCAACCTGCGCAATGCCGTGGTGGTGCTCACAGTGCTGCTGGTGGCCATGCTGGTCTGGCTGGCGGTTCACCAGCGGCGCAGCACGCTGCGGCTGAAGTCGCTGGCAATGACCGACGAGCTCACCGGGGTGTCCAATCGCCGCGCCGTGCTGGGACTGCTCGCGCAGCTGCTAAGGCGCAGCAGCACGCCGACATCGATCCTGATCATGGATATCGATCATTTCAAGTCCATCAACGATCGCCATGGCCATCTGATCGGCGACGAGACGCTGCGCTCGATTACCGCCAATCTGCGTGAGGCGGTGGCCGAGCCGGCCTTGTTCGGCCGCCTCGGCGGCGAGGAATTCGCAGTGGTATTGCCGGGCACGCACCTTGGCCAGGCGATCACCATCGCCGAGCGGCTGCGCGAGCGCGTGATGCGCATCGATCTGTCGCGCTGGCTGGGCGAACGGCGCATCACCGTCAGCATCGGTGTCGCCGCCTCGGTCCCAACCCGCGACACCATCAGCGTCATGCTGCGACGTGCAGATGCCGCGCTGTATGCGGCCAAGGACGCGGGCCGCAACTGCGTGCGCACCCAGGCCAGCCCCGAGGAGCACATCGCGCCGCGCGTTGCCTGAGGGGCGCAACCGGCGCGCGTTTACTACCTCGGCCTTACTACCAGGGCAGCTGGTCCAGGTCGACGTTGCCACCAGTCAGGATGACGCCGACCCGGGCACCGCGCACATCCAGCGTACCGGCGTGCACCGCCGCGTAAGGCACAGCCGAGGAAGACTCGATGACGATCTTGAGGTGCTGCCACAGGGTACGCATCGCCTGCACGATCGCCGCGTCATCCACAGTCACGATGGCATCAACGTGGCGCCGGATCAGATCGAATGTGCGCGCACTCAGGGCGCCGCGCAGCCCGTCGGCGATCGTGGTCGGTTGCTGGGGCGCGCATAGCACGCCCGAAGCAAACGAGCGCTGCGCGTCATCGGCGCCGCTAGGCTCGACCGCGACCAGCCGCAGCGTCGGACGCAAGGCCCTGGCGGCAACCGCCACTCCGCTGGCCAGGCCGCCCCCGCCCACCGGCAGCAGCAGCCAGTCAAGCTCTGGGATCTGCTCCAGCAACTCCAACGCGATCGTGCCTTGTCCGGCGATCACGCGCGGATCATCGTACGGATGGATGAACACCGAGCCGCTGTCCGCCACCAGGCGCGCTGCCATGGCTTCGCGCGCCACTAGCGTCGGCTCACACAGCACTACTTCGCCGCCATATCGGCGCACCGCCTCGAGCTTGGCGCGCGAGGAATTGTGCGGCATCACGATTTGCGCACGCACGCCGCGCAGCCGCGCGGCGCGCGCCACCGCAGCCCCATGATTGCCGGAGGAATGCGTGACCACGCCGCCGTGCAGTTCCGCCGTCGACAGTGTGAAAACGGCGTTGGTCGCACCGCGTGCCTTGAACGCGCCGCCGTGCTGGAAATTCTCGCACTTGAAGTACAGCTGCGCGCCAGCCATGGCGTTCAGGGTGTCGTTCTCGAGCACCGGCGTACGGCGCGTGTGGCCCGCGATACGCTCGCGCGCCGAGCGGATGGTGTCGAGGGTGACGTCAGGCTGCTGCATTGAAGGCTCGCTGCAGATCATAAGCTAATGGAAATGGTGCGCGCCCGACTCTGCTAGGCTTTGCCGGATGCAGGCCCAGGCTGGGCGAGAACAGAATGAAGCACGTTTGCTGCGCGCGCTCGGCGTGCGCCAGCTGGCGACGACGATTTTCAACTATACGGTCGGCAGCGGCATCTTCGTGCTGCCGGCTCTCGCCGTGGCGCGCCTGGGCGCCGCCGCGCCGCTGGCCTACCTGGTGTGCATGGTGGTCATGGGACTGGTGCTGCTGTGCCTTGCCGAAGCCGGCAGCCGGGTGTCGGTCACCGGCGGGGTGTACGCCTATGTGGAGGCCGCGCTCGGTCCATTCGTTGGTTTCATCGCCGGGGCGGTGCTGTTCTTCGTCGGACTGTCCGGCGGTGCCGCCGTAGCGGTACTTTTCGCGCGTACTGTGATCGCCATGCTCGGGCTCGGCTGGAGCGGCTGGTACATGACGCTGATTCTTGGCGTGGTCGCGCTATTCACTACCATCAACGTGCGCGGCGTACGCAATAGCGCCCGGGCGATGGAATTCATCACGGTCGCAAAGGTTGCGCCGCTGCTTGGCTTCGTTGCGATTGGTGTGTTCTTCGTGCAGCCCGTCAACCTGGCGTGGCGGCAGCTGCCGCCGGTGAGCAGTGTGCTGGGCACTGCCGGACTGGTCATCTTTGCGTTTACCGGTATCGAGTCGGCGCTGGCACCAAGCGGCGAGGTACGCGCCCCGTCGCGCACCGTACCGCGCGCTGCGTTCCTGGCGCTGGGGGCAGCGACCGCCCTGTACCTGGCCATCCAGTGGGTCGCGCTCGGCGTCGAGGGTCCGCTGCTTGGCACCGAAACCGTCACCCCGCTGGCGCAGGCCGCAGCCGTGTTCAGCGGCAGCGCCGGGCGCACGCTCATGATCGTGGCCGCGGCCATTTCCATGCTCGGCTATCTGAGCGCGAACATTCTGTCGACGCCGCGCTCCATCTTTGCCTACGCGCGCGACGGTTTCCTGCCGGCTGCGCTGTGCACAGTTCACGAGCGCTACCGCACTCCGCACATCGCGATCATCGTCCACGGCTGCCTGATCGCGGCGCTGGCCCTGACGGGTAGCTACGAACGGCTGGCAATCTTTTCGAACTTGAACGCCTTCGTGCTCTACATGCTGTGCGCGATCGCCGTGCTGGCGCTGCGCTCGCGCGATGTACGCGGCGACGGAACGCCATTTCGGATCCCGGGCGGCGCGCTGGTACCGCTCGCAACCCTGGCGACCAACGCCTGGCTGATGTATGCGACCGCGGCTCCTGCCGACCTGTATGCTCTAGGCATCATCCTGGCGTTGGCACTGCTGCTGTACGCCTTGCGCCGCTGGCGTCTGCGGCACGCGATGAGGGCCCGCTAGGTGTAGAGTCGCAACAGGGTAGCCCCTGGTGAAGCCCCGTTTGGACAGAGGCGGCTGGCCTGCGAGGCTCATGGGGTCGGTGCCAGTTGTAGCCGCGCCTGCTATGGCCCCAGTGACTGCAGATAGGTCGCGACCGCCTGGATGTCGTTGAGCTGCAGGCCGCGCGCCACACCGTGCATTACCGCGACGTTGCGCATGTTGTTCTGGAACGAGCGCAATTGCTTGATCAGGTATTGTACGTGCTGGCCCGCGAGCCGGGGATATTGGTCGCTACCGGCCGCTGCCGGGCCATGGCAGGCGCCGCAGGGCGGTACGCCGGCGGCTGCATCGCCCTTTTGATAGATGTCCTCACCGCGGGCGATCAGTGCGGCGGCACCGGTCGGGCCGGCAATCGGCGTCTGGCGGCTGTAGTAGTCGGCGAGCGACGCGATCAGCTGGTCGCTGAGCGGCGCAGCCATGCCCCACATATAGCCGAGCGCATCAGGGTCACCGCGTGTCTGCGCCTTGAACGCCTGCAGTTGCGCGGCCAGGTAGTTGGCGTGCTGCCCGGCCAGCACTGGAAATTTCGGTGAAAAACTATGACCGCGCGGCCCATGGCAGGTTGCACAAGTGCCGACGGCTACGTGCTCTGCGGCGATACGATTGAGCGCGCCGTCGTCCTCCTCGGCATACAACGCACTCATGCCGAGTCCCAGCAGGATCGAGCCGCTCAGGCTGAGGAGACGTCTTTTCATGGTGGGCTCTTTCATGGTCAGAACGTAAGCCACAACAGCAGATACGTGGCACCATTGGCGGCCGCGTTGCGGCCATAGCCATCGTAGTTGGTATCGCCGCCATTGAACTGAGTGTACTTGGTATATTGCAGCGACAGCTTGGTGTTGAGCCATGGCAGGTAGTTCAGCTCCGCCACCCAGCCTCTGGTGTCCGGGCTGCCGTTGGCGCTGGTGATGACGCCCGGAGCGGGACCGGCCGGGTACAGCCCAGCATCAACGCTGCCGGTGGTCGAAAAGTGCATTAGTGATGCGCCGTACTTGCGGCGGAAGTAATAGGTGCCGACGACGCGCGTGGTCGTCAGATCGTCGTTCGGATTGTCGACCGCTCCGGCCGCAAAGCTCGCGTCCAGCTGCATCGACTCGTGAATGTGGGTAGCGGCGACGGAAAAGAGGTGTTCATCGCCAATGAACTGGTACTGCAGATCTTCCGCAACATCCTTGAATTCATTCACCGGACCGCTCAGGGAAGCCGGCGCGGCGGTGCTGCCACCGCCGGGGAACAGCTTGAAGGTCGCGCCGTAGACGCCGATCTCCAGGTCGTGCCGGCGCCACTGATATTCATAGGCTACGCGTGCATAGGGCGCTGCACCGCTGATGACATTGGATACTGTGCCATCGAGTGGCCCGGCCGCTCCCGTGATCGGATTGAGCACGCCCTGCTTGGCTGAGCGATAGGCGCCGACTTCCCCATAAAGCGATTCGTTCCACATCACATAGGCGCTGATGCCGGCCACATCCTGTGCCAGGCCGCCGTCGATCTCGGTGCCGGCCAGCGGCGATACCACGGCGTTGCTGCCGGCGTAGGGAAAGCCCCAGGCGGGCGTGCTATTCCACAGGTCCTGCACAGTCGGATTGTTATTGACGCTGATGCCGTAGATCAGGCTGCGCTCATCCTGCAGCGCAAGATTGTTGGCGTAGCGCAGATCTGTATTGTCGATGCCGATGGTGCCGGAATCGTTCGCATAGGTCAGCTGGATCATGGCCCCGACATGCGGTGCCACCTTACCGGCATAGAACAGGCTCAGCTGCTGCGGAAACCCGACCGTGCTGCTCTGGGAATGGCCCGGTCCCCCGGTGCCATCCGGCAGCGGTGAATTGAGCCAGGTCTCCGATACCTGCACCATCGCCGCGATCGGCGGTAATGTGGCCAGCGACAGCATCTCCTGCTTGGTGGCGTCGATGTCGCGCACCTGTTTCAGGTTGTCAAGCGTGTAGGCGTTGGCCTTGAACATGCGCCCGAAATGCGTCAGCTCCGGGAATACCGTATGGCAGGCCTCGCAGGCCATGCCGGTCTGGCGAGCGAAACTCGGCACCGCCTGCGCCATCGGCGCAGCCAGGGCCAGAGTGAGGAGCAGCTGGATAATCCAGGCCCTGCGTATCCATTGCGCATATTGCATAGGACTTAACACTCAGCAGGTTAGGTAGGAGGACAATTCGCTTGTTATCACGATATTCACTTCGTTGCCAAGCAGCTTACGCTGCAAAGCTATCGCGGGCACGATGGGCGCAACAATTGCTACTTGTACCTATCCGCACCAGTGCTCGCCTGGGCAGCGTTGGGCAGACCGGGTGCGCTCAAGTCGACCGAGCGCCGGCCGCCGGCGATTTTTTCGAAGATCTGTTGGCGGTGATAGGCAAGATAGGAGCATTGCGCGGAGCTGAAGGGACGCGCCGGCAATGGTTGCTCCAGGCCCCAAGCGCTGCGCACGTAGGGATTCACGTGTTGCGAGACCAGCAGCGCGCCGTCGTTGGCAAAGGAGATGTGGCCGCGTTCGAACAGCAGGCGCATATGCGGTGCCAGCAGCAGCCCGTTGGCGCCATCGAGCTTCTCGCGATCGTCAGCGTCCTTCCAAGGCTTGATGTGGGTTGCCTGCAGGTAGCGTCGATCCATGATGCCGGTCACACGGCAGGTCGTCTCGGCACGCTCCAGGCGCTCGCGGAACACCCCCTGCCCGACACGCGCACTGATCAGCTGCCGGCACTCACGCGGTCCGATGTCGGTGCGCTGCCAGATCTGTTCCTCGATCGCCCTCTGTACCAGTTTGCCGTCGGTTTCAGTGGCGATAAGGGATTCGCAATCCTCCACTTGCCGTTGCAGCAGGCGACGCAACACCGCGGCCATCGGCGCCGGAAGTTCGGCAAGCTGCACGTTCTGGTTCGCCTCACCAGAGGCCCGCAGCGGCGATTGTCGCGCAGGCAGGGCCGGCTTGAGCTCGGGAAGGTGCTGCTGCGGGCGCAATGGCTGCGCCAGCTCCAGGAATTGAATCGCAACCAGCCAGCCGTCATCGGTTGCAGCACCGGCGATCGGGTGACCGGATACCGGGGGAATCGGCGCGCTGCGAGCGCGATCGAGCACGACGCCCACTGCAGCAATGATCCCCGCGGCGCACGAGAATACGATGTCGCCAGGCGCGACGCGTGTCATGTTCAGCTGCGACTGGCTGCGCGTACCGTTGCTGCTCTTCTTTGGCAGCCACAGGTAGCTGCCATCGATCTGCGCACGATCGCTGTGCGCGTGATTCGCCCACCAGTGCCGCAACAACGGCGTCCCGGTTTCCACCGGGGGAACGTGGCCTGGAGAGTGGATCTTCATTCCTGGGGGCGCACCAATGTGGCGTCGTGAATGATGCCTTCGATCTGGCCTGCGCGAAAGCTTCCTGGGCTGGTTCTGCCAACTGCATTGCAATAACTGCCGGCCGTTGCTGCTTTGCAGGACGTTTGCCGCATCCGGCGTGTCGGATAAGCCGCACGCCGTCTAGCGGCCTGCAGGAGGCCAGGGACGGCCGCGCCGAGCCTATCATCGAACCATGAGCAGCTCGCTGTACCTGGTGCACATGGCGAACGATATCGGCAATTTCTTTTGCGCCCAGCAATCGCGCGAATTGGCGATCACCGACATCGCCAATCACATGACGAGCTACTGGACGCGCCGCATGCGCGAAAAACTGATCTCGCAAATGCAGCACGGTAATGAAGCGCTCGACGAGCTGCCGCGTGAGGCATTGCGCTTTCTTGCCGAGCATCCGGCTTATAAAGCCAAGCAGCAGCCCGGTGGCGATGCGGGATAGATCCAGCCTGCCGATCGGAGGCGCATATGTCTGAAAAGGGTAAAGGCACCACAAACGATAAAGGCACAACAGACGACTCCATTGGACGGCCCGGGCCGTGGAGGGAAGGCCGATATCAGCAGGCGGGCGAGGCGCTCGATAATTCCGTCGCACCGGACCAGCCGCTCGACTCGAACAATCCTGTGAAGCTGCCGGCGGAGGGAAGGATTTCACCCGGCCCTGTCAGCACTGCCGTGCATCTGGATGAATACACCGCCGTTGGCGGCGAGCCGCCGGATGCGGGTGGCAAGCGAAAGCACCGCTAGCTTGTGAGACGTTTCGCCCCAGCTGCTCGCTGCATGGCCTGCAGGGCGCAGTCACTCTGTGCGCAGGCGCGCAACAAAGCCTGCAATTGATGGCTATGACACTGGTCGCGGCGAATGCGACTACGATTTGGGCCGTGACCGTGTTGCTGGCCCAGATTCTCGAAACAACCGACCGGTCGAGCAGCGACAGCGCGTTTTCCTTGGCAAACCCCGGAAATCCTTCCGCGATAGACACCGCACCGGCATACACGGCGGGCCAGGTTACCGAGGAAATTGTCGAAGAAAGTGGCGACGCCACGCTGCGATCCCTTGACACGATCAAACAGGTCAGCCTGCGCTCTGATGGCAGCATTTTTATTTCATGCGCCGCGGAGGCCATGTGCTTCTGCCAGGCCAAATAGTGCACTACGGGGGAATCAGTATACCCAATAGCAACCGGTCGTCAGCTCTCCACGACCTGCGGGCGATGGCGCCGTCTCGTCCCACAGCTTATATTGACACTAATTGACACTGGAAAATTATTTTTGAGAGCCGTACGAAAGACGGGAGCTTGGTTATGAAGTTGGCGGCCATGCTGTTGGGATTGTTCAGCGCCGCGGCGATTCAAACGGCCGCAGCCGACCAGGCAGCAGCAGCATCGTCGGCACTTCTGGATGAGCTGCAGGCCGCCTGCCAGACCGACGCACAGAACCTGTGTTCCGGGGTGCAGGCCGGCGGCGGTCGAATTATTACTTGCCTGGCGCAGCACAGGGACAGCGTGTCCGATGGCTGCAAGCAGGCTTTGATGAAAGCCAGGCAAGCTCAGGTGCAAGGCGCAGGACGAGACCAGGCCCAGCCTCAGGCTCAAAGTCCGAGTCCGAGTCAGAACCAGCAACAAAATCAGGGGCAAGCCCCGGAAAAAAGCCAACCTCATAGACAGGGTCTGGGGCAGGGCAAGAGCCAGGCACCGTCCGTGCCGACAACTGCCGTGCAGTCAACGTCGGCCCACTATTTCCGTATGAAGCGGGTGCAGATCGCAGACGACGGCAACAAGGTTTCCGCGGCGGTGGATGTGATGATCCCCACGACGTGGCAGTTGAACGGCAGCATTAGCACGATGGGCGGAATGGGCGGTTGCTTCGCAGATTTCGAATCGGTGTCGATTCATGCGCAGAGCGCAGATGGCTCGATCGTATTCGAAAGCGCTCCCGACTTTACGTTCCAATATGCCGATGACCCGAACACAACGCGCATGATGACCCAGGAAGGCCAAGCCTTTGCAAAAGCCAACATCAAGCCATGCCCGGTGATGCCACCGCAGCGCGCCGTGGATTTTCTACAGAAGCAGATCATTCCGAAATTTTACGCCGACAAGCGCGTCGTCTCGGTGGAACCCTATCCCGACTTCAATGCGCTGCTGCGCCAGCGCCTGGGTTTGCCACTGAAGGACACCAATAACCAGGGCCCGGTGCATACCGATGCAGCGCGCGCACGCCTGGAATTCGATCACGACGGGCACAGCTTCGAGGAATGGGTCACGGTCGCCGAATGGATTCGTCTCTACCCTTCCGGGCGTGGCTACGTTTACGATAGCCACGCAATAATGATGATGTCGTTCAGCGCGCCCAAGGGCCAGCTCGATGGCAACGAACAGCTGTTCAAGCTGATGGCCTTCAATATCACGCACGAGCCCGCTTGGGATGCTCTGATCAATCCGATGATCGCCAAGCTGTATCGGCAGCAGCAGATCGAGGAAGCCAAGCGTTCACAGATAATCGCGCAGTTTCAGCAGCACGTGGCTGACACCATCAATGAAGTAACCGCCAATTCCATGCGCGGTGCCAATCAGGCGGCTTTTGGTGCAGACCAGAACATCCGCGGCGTGCAGACTTTTCGTAATCCTCAAACCGGCGCGACATTCGAACTCAGCAATCTTCACGATCACGCCTGGTTGAATGGCAGCAACGAATACGTCATGAGCGACGACCCCAATTTCAACCCCAATCAGCAATTGAATGGGAGCTGGACCTCATTGCAGCCGGTATCGCCGCAGCCATAGGCGGAGTGCGGTGCAATATTGAGACTGACCCGACGCGGCCGGAATACAGCATCACGCAGCGCGGCGCCGGCTACATCTTCAGCGCCATCGTCGAAGTGGTTTACTGATATTAATTGCAAACCGGGTGCAATCGGTTACGTTGGGGTTTGCAAGTGAAGCAAATGAGGCTGGAAAATGGTACCCAGAGTTCCAGGTCGTACCGGACGCGCCGCGGTCATGATAGGCGCGGCGTTGCTTGCTGCGGGCGCTACAAGTGTGCGCGCGGATGCGCTCACGAGCGATCAATTCCAGGAGCTGCTGCAGCAAGATAAGGCAATCCTGGAGGAATTGCAGCAGATTCATTTAATGCTGGAGCGCCAGCGGCCAGCCAGGACGACTGCCGAGGGCATGCGTGCCCCAGACTCCAAAGTCCGAATAGCGCTCCGCAGCGATGAGCTGGCAATCGGGAGCGCAAACGCGCCGTTAACCCTGATCGAATTCACCGATTACCAGTGCCCTTTCTGCCGCCAGTTTCATGAAGCGGCATTCGGGGACATCAAAAAGATCTACATTGATACCGGCAGGCTGCGCTTTATCAGCCGCGATTTCCCGCTGGAAATGCATCAGAATGCAATGCGAGCGTCACTCGCCGCTCGTTGCGCGGGCGAACAGGGGAAGTTCTGGGAGCTGAGAGACCTGATGATTGCCAATGGCAATCGTCTGAATCCGCCGAGTATCGATTCCTATGCCAATCAGCTCAAACTTGACTCGGGCCGCCTGGACAAATGCATTAAGTCCGGCCCCTACCAGGCAAGAGTAGACCAGGATACTGCTGAAGGGAAAACGGCCGGAATCGCTGGAACGCCTTCATTCGTGCTTGGGCGTACGGGCAAGGATTCGGTCGAGGGCATCACGCTGGTGGGGGCAATGTCCAGCGCCGCATTCGATGCCAGAGTCAGGGATTTTCTGGCGACGCCCTGAAGCAGCCGTCACTGGCATCCAGCATCATTATATATAATGACGACCGCCATACGATCGACCCAGGTCACGGCAGCTCCCGCAATTGAAACTGAGCGACTGCGCCTGCGAGCTCATGGTGTGGGCGATTTCGAGGACTGCGTTGCAATGTGGTCGGATCCGGACGTCGTTCGATATACGATAGGGGAACCGTCACCACGGCAGCGCACTTGGTCGAGACTACTGAGCTATCGTGGGCACTGGGCATTGTTAGGATTTGGGTATTGGGCCGTGCAAGACAAGGTGTCCGGCCAATTCATCGGCGAGCTGGGATTTGCTGACTTCAAACGAACCATGAACCTTTCCCTGGAAGGGCTGCCGGAACTCGGCTGGGCGCTGACTCCGAGGGCGCATGGCAAGGGATATGCGACGGAAGCGTTGAAGGCGGCCGTCGCCTGGGGCGACCAGCAGTTCCATTCGCTGCGTACCTTTTGCATCATTCATCAAAACAATCGACGCTCCTTCCGTGTGGCGCAGAAGCTCGGCTATGACATTGTCCTTCGGGCTGCCAGTGAAGCGGAGCCAAATGCCATTTTGGCGCGTCTGGCGCCAACAAGCCGATGACAGAAGCGCGAGCTATCTTCCTGAGCTACGCGTCGCAGAACGCCGTCGTGGCTGGCTGCGTTGGCGCTACGCTACGCTAGGGTGATGGTCGATATATTGCGCAACGAGCTGCGCTTCAAGGCGGTGCTGGCCGCACGCAAGGTTCCGGATTAGCGAGGAAGCGGCATGCAATCAATACCGATCGGCGCCACGGGTTCCTTCACTCTGGTTGTCATGCCCGAGCATCTTGCCAGCAGTTTCAAGGATGTGACATTGCCACCGGTGCTGGCGACACCGGTCATGATCATGATCATGATCATGGAGAACGCGGCACTGAATGCGATCAAACCATATCTCGATGCCGGCGAGAGTGCGCTTGGTACGCACGTCGACGTGCGCCATCTGGCGGCGACGCCAGTCGGTCAACGCGTTACCGGCGAGGCGCGGGTGACTGACGTTGATGGGCGACGCATCGAGTTTTCGATTCGTGCGACCGCCGGAGACGAGGAGATTGGAACGGGCACACACGAACGCGTGGTCATACAGGTTTCGAAATTATCCGAACGGATGAAGGCCAGATTCGGCTAACGCTGCCCGGGAGCCGGAACAATGGCAGAAATAAACTGCGTCCGCTCAGCAGGCTGCTCGATCCAGCCGCCGCCTAGCGCTTCGTAGAGATGCACCACGGCCTGCACCGGCTACTGTATGCCACGACCTGCGAGCCGCTTATCTCGTGCTCGGTGAGTCGAGCAAAGCGGCTTTGGCGAGAGCGAAGCACGCTGATCTGTGATTCCTCGGGATACAGATGGCTCAACTCGCCGCGGCGGACCGCCGCGGCGAGTCGAACCCTGACAATCCGATCCTAGTTGCCGGCGTACATCTCGTTGAGGGCAATGTTACGCTCGACGAATCGCCACTCGCCATTCCGCTTCTCAAGAATGTCGTTGTAGCTGCCGGGCGGACCGATGGCGGCAATGCCGGCGCCGTTCGCCGCTCCAGCGCTCGGGCACACCGCGAACCAGTAGGCATGATGCTTGACGCGGGTCGGACTCAGGAACTCGTAAGATGAGTTCGCAACGATGTGCCAGAGGGCCCAGCCTTTTGCCGGCTTTTCGGCGTGCGGGTCGCAAGAAGGCGGCCTCTCCGGCATGGCCATGGGGCCGGGAGGCCCACCTGCGCCCGGAGGCCCACCTGCGCCCGGAGGCGGCGCACCTGGGCCGCTCGCACCCCCGGGGGGGCTCGGCGGCGGCCCTCCCAATGACTCCTTGAAGGGCCTCTTTCCCCGCGGGCTGATGATGACTGCATCATCCCAGAAGGCAGACTCCTGCAGTTTGCGGTCACGTGTATCCATGCCCCTTTCGTAGCGTTCAATTGCGCCCTGAATGGACAGCATGTCTTTCATCGTTGGAGTGTAGCTTTCTGCCGCAGTAGCCGGTGTAACGCCAGCACTCGAAATCAGGACTACGCTCGCAGCAATCGACATGCATGAGCGCACAAATAATCCAAGAATAGGTCTGTGCATGATGCCCCCCGCCTTCCGGTAAGTGTGGAATCGAGGCAGGAGTTTGCCACAAGTTTGTATCCGCTGAGCGGGCATTGCGCAGGAAGGGCAAGTAAATCAGCTCGGGTTCCCTGGAGTGATGTCTTCTCCGCAGTCTCGATCGCAACGACTGCAGGCAAGTAGATTGGAAAGTAGGCCCACGTCTGAAAAGGCGGCGATTCGCCGCACCCTGGCCAGGATGTGTGTTGGGTGAGCCTTCCGCAAAACCGACCTGGGCCGAAGACAAACTGACCCTTGCGAATCCGATGGGCCAGCTCGATACCGGATAGCGTAATACTGGCCGTTCGAAACGACTTGAATGCCATCATCGCGCACAGCGCCGTTTGATCGCCGATGATCGTGCTCGACGATGTTGTTCAAGTAACGACAGCTTCGCACGAGCACGCGTCGCCACTTATGATTTGCTCTGCCGGGCCCGGCTGCAAACCGTTGGACACACATAAAATTTGATGGTAGCCAGGGTGGAATTGAACCACCGACACGCGGATTTTCAGTCCCGGTTCGAAAGGCTTGCAAATGACTGATCTTGCGCGGGTCTTATCCGCCAGATCATGAAGTTCTTTCGGCAGTTACGGCCGGATAGGTACCTGATTTTCCTATATACCGCTCGGTAATATTCGATACGCCCAGCACATTGAGCGGCATGCAGCCTGCAAGGCCTCGCATGGTGGGGTGAGCGGTTGCAATGAACAACCAGACACCCGCGGTTTCGCTATGCTCTGGACAGCAAAACGAGACGGAACTGCTGCATGCGCCTGCTCCCTCTGATGTTGATGGTTGGATTCGTGGCTTGGTCCCAGACCGCCGGGGCGCAGTCGAATAGTGGCGTTACGGTGATCAACAATCCGGGCGGCGGCACCATCGCCTATGCACAAATGCCGGCCCAGCACACATTGCCGGGTGCGATGGGCAAAGTGCTGCAGTACGCCCACAGCCGCTTCGGGGCGCGCCCGCAAATCTCCCGCGTCATGCGTGGTTCGGACGGCAACTCGCTGGCCGTGATCTTCACCGTGAAATCACCTGGTCAGGGTAATCAGGAAATTGCCGGCCTTGCACTAGTGGCCGTATCGCCGTCGGCCCCCGGGAAGGGAGCTGTCCTGACCGACCAAGCGGACCGTTTTCGCTCCACCGTGGGACCCATGCTGAAGCGATTGCAATCCGGCGCGGGACTGTCGGGAACGGGGAGCAGCCCCGCGTCGGCCGCGGCCAATGCGCCGCCGTCGGCGCCCGAATCCCCGGCGACGCCGGCCTCGACCAACTCTCCGTCCGGGTCGGAGACGCCCGCGGCCGCGGGTTTGCCAACCAAGGGTCGGCCGGCCGCTGCGTCGGGGGCGCCCGCCGCGCCGCTGCATGAAACGCCATTTCCGGACGGCTCGGGCAGCATCGGCTTGCCCGATGGCTGGACCATTACGGGCGCCCATGCCGGCGAAGTCACCGCCAAAGGCCCCGCGCCCGCGGCGCTGCATTTTGACTGGCAGATCCCCGCCCTCGATCCGAACGATCCCCGATCGCGAGGCTTGATGAGACCGGGCACCGCCGCCAGCTTTGTCGACATTCCGTACGGCACCGATGCAGCAAGTACGTTCAAGTCGGCATTTACGCAGTTCCTGCAGAAGCACGGCAAGTCGCCGCCGACGATCGAGATCGTCGACTCGAAGGAAGTAGGCCCCAAGGAAGCCCTGGTATCGGCCAGGATGGGGGCGGTCGATGGGCAGGGGCCGACTTCGGCTTTGGTCGATATCGGCATTGGTCCATCAGACAATCAGGCGAGCTATCTCATCACGCTATACATCATCAGCTTCCCGCAGGAACTCGCGCAGCAATCGCAGGCCACCGTCGCCGCCATGCTCCACAGTTACAAGGTCAATCAGGATGTGGCGTTGGCGCAAATCCAAGCCGACGCGCAAAAGAGCCAAGAGACGACCGCTCAAACGCTGGCGGAGATGCGACGTCGCCAGGCCGCCTCGGATCGGCAATTCGCCGCCTTTCAACGCAGTCAGGATGCTCAGGAGCGGCAATTTCAAGCGTTTGACAATAATCTGCTGGATCGCACGGTCATTCGTGACACCGACTTGAACGCTCATGGAACCGTATCGAACGATCTCGGGGATGCGTTGATCGATGCCAATCCCACCCGCTTTCAAGAAGTGCCCCCGAGCGAATACGTCAAGGGCATTGATTACTAGAGTCGCAGGAGCTGGACACGGGATCTGCACAATTTACATGCGCGGCCAATTCACCCGTTCCGCGCAGGTGACCCGAGATCCATCGCGTCGTGGAGCAGCAGCCGCAGGACTTCGATCTGATGCTCGTCGGATCCGACGCGGAACCGCATGAAGTGCCGCCCTTTGCATGGGCCGCCCGTCAAGATTCGGAAAGACAAGATCTCCGCCATTAGCGACGATGTTCACTTCGCTCGCCTATTCGTTAAAAAAATCAACTGATTACGGGAACCACCCCTGGTTCGCGCAGACTAAAGAATGGGATGCTTGGTCGGCGTCAAATTCCTCATCTGCCGATCGCAATCTCATCAAGAAGGATTTCCGCTAAATGAATCAGAAAGCTGCCCCGCCCGCGGGCGCGCACGCGCCCGGTAGCCCGGAGCAGCGTATGGCTTCGCAGACGTTGGGATCAGAAGCGCGTGCGTCACGCGCAATGGTTGTCGAGCATTCGACCTGGATAGGCCCGCTGCGGGACGAAATGGGCCGCGTCATTGTCGGTCAGAAGCACCTGCTCGACCGACTGCTGATCGCGTTGCTCAGCAACGGTCACGTGCTGCTGGAAGGGGTCCCGGGCCTGGCGAAGACCTTGGCCTTGAAGTCTTTGGCAAATTGCCTGTCAGTGCGATTCAAGCGTCTGCAATTTACTCCCGACATGCTGCCCGCCGATATCGTCGGAACCATGATTTACAACCCGCAGGACGGCGCGTTCCGCACCAAGCACGGGCCGATATTCAGTAATCTTATCCTCGCAGACGAGATCAATCGTGCGCCGGCCAAGGTCCAGAGTGCGCTGCTGGAGGCCATGCAGGAGCGTCAGGTCACCATCGGCGATGAAACCTATCCATTGCCGGTGCCGTTCCTGGTGCTCGCAACGCAGAACCCCCTGGAACACGAAGGTACCTATCCCCTTCCCGAGGCGCAGATCGATCGGTTCATGATGAAGGTAATCGTCGAGTATCCCACGCGAATTGAAGAGCGGGCGATTCTCGATACCATGGCGACCACCGAGCCGGTGATCGTGCCGCGCACGGTAGTCAGCGCATCACAAATACTCGATGCCCGGCACGTGGTAAATATTATTTTCGTCGATGATAAGGTCCGCGATTACATCGTCGATATCGTGCTCGCGACGCGACCGCCCATCGCCGCTGGACTCGACCTGAACGGCTATGTTCAAAACGGCGCGTCGCCCCGGGCGACCATCGCGCTCACCCTGGCTGCACGCGCCATGGCATTTCTCAATGGCCGGCATTTCGTTACGCCGCAGGACGTCAAGACGGTTGCGATGGATGTGCTGCGGCATCGGGTGTCGGTGACCTACGAGGCCGAGGCCGAGAACGTCACGTCCAAGGATATCGTTGAGAAAATCCTGAACACGCTGCCGGTACCCTGAGCGGAGGATTCTGCGGATGGCGGATGTGAAGCAGTCCACCGAGGCGAAGCGCAGCAGCATGCGTGCGCTGGAGATCCGCACTCGCCGCATGGTCGATGACACCATGGCGGGCGCCTACCATTCGGTATTCAAGGGCCGGGGTATGGACTTCGACGAGGTCCGCGAATACAGCCCGGGAGACGAGGTGCGGACCATCGATTGGAACGTTACGGCCCGTGCTGGTCGGGCGTTCGTCAAGAAGTTCACGGAGGAGCGTGAGCTCACGCTATTCCTGGTGGTAGACATCAGTGGTTCGGGAAATTTCGGATCTGGCGCGATGGCAAAGCGCGATCTGGCGGCGGAGATCGCCAGCGTTCTGGCCTTCTCCGCGATCCGCAATAGCGATAAAGTCGGCCTGATCCTGTACACGGACCGCATCGAACGATACCTGCCGCCCAAGAAGGGGCGACGGCACGTACTGCGCGTGGTGCGGGACATTCTCTTCCATGAGCCGCGGGGCGTCGGTACCGACACCGTGAAGACGCTCGACGTCGTGAATCACGTGCTCCACCGGCGCGCCGTGGTATTCCTGATTTCGGATTTCGAGACAAGCACCGATCCGGGCGTTGCCCGTGCGGCGCTACGCCGCGCTGTCCGCCAGACGAATCGCCGTCATGATCTGATTGCAATCCATGTGGAAGATCCGCGCGAGAAAGAGCTCCCCAACGTCGGAATCATCGCACTGGAAGATGCAGAGACCGGCGAGATCATTGAGCTCGACACGGCGCGCCGTGTGGTTCGGAAGCGTTTCAACGAACTTTCCCTGGAGCGTTCCCAGCGCCTGTGCAACGATCTGCGAGCTGAGGGGGTCGACACCGTGCAGTTACGGACGGATGCGCCCTATATTCCTGTGCTGCAGCGATTTTTCAAATCGCGCGGCCGCCCACGGGTATGAACGCAAATGTCTGCGCCCGCCACACCGCTAAATACTGCGCGTGGCTCGCGCTTTTGCCCGCAGCCGTCCTGGCTGAAGCTGCGGAGGACATCCGCGACATTCGAGGGCCCAAGGAGCTACCAGCATCCTGGGTGCTACCTGCGGTCCTCGCGGCGATCATCGCGGCGCTTTGCACCTATGTCCTCTGGCGCCGACGACATCGTGGGATTCAACAGCGGGCGCCAACCTTATCGGAACGAACCCTGCAGCACCTGGATAGCACCAGACCTCTGATGCGCCCCGAAACTGCTCGGGCATTCGGGATCGCCGCCTCGGAACTGATACGAGACTACATCGAGAAGCGGTTCGACGTCGTTGCGACGCAGCGGACGACCGAGGAATTCCTGCAAGCTCTGCTGCAAAGTTCAAATTCAGCGCTCGCACGCCACCGCGTACTGCTCGCGGAGTTTCTGCAGCAATGTGACTTCGTGAAATTTGCTGGGGACTCGCTGGCGGTCACGGATATGGAATCTCTTTTCCAAAGCGCTCGCCGATTCGTGCTGGAGACGGGCGAAGCGGCTGTTGCATGATTCGGTTTCTTCAGCCCGACTGGTTCTGGGCATTGGCCCTGCTGCCCCTGGTCCTTCTGTGGAGAGGGCGTCGGGGCCCGGTCGCTGCCGTCGAATATTCCGATGTCAGTCTTGCGCGCGACATTGCGCGCCGCACACGCAGCCGGATCGGCGGGGTCCTCTGGCTGTTTCCGCTCCTCGCAGCGGCTCTCATGATTGCCGGATTAGCGCGGCCTCAGCGCACCCACAGTCAAACTTCCGTCACCGCGAACGGCATTGACATCGTTCTCGGACTGGATGTTTCGGGTTCGATGCAGGCGCTGGACTTCAAGGTCGACAACGTCCGCGTCAACCGCATCGCGGTAGTCAAGTCGGTAGTCTCTAGATTCATCGATGAGCGCCCCAACGACCGAATCGGCCTCATCGCATTCGCAGCGGCGCCATATATCGTGAGCCCGCTAACATTGGACCACGACTGGCTGCAGCAGAATCTCGAGCGTATCAACGTGGGCATCGGAGACGACGGAACGGCGATCGGCTCGGCGATCGCCGCAGCCGTGAATCATCTGCGCACAACAGCGACAAAATCCAAAGTGGTCATCCTATTGACTGACGGCGTCAACAACAGCGGGAAGATACCGCCGCTTGCCGCGGCGGAGGCAGCGCAAGCCCTGGGTGTGAAGGTATATACCATCGGCGTTGGCGCGCGCGGAAAGGCGCCCGTTCCCATGAGAGACCAGGCGGGCCACATTCATGTTGTCATGGCGGACGTAGACGTCGACGAGAAGACACTGCAGGCCATAGCCGACGAAACCGGTGGTCAGTTCTATAGAGCGACCGACACGGATTCGCTGCAAAAGATCTACGAGCAGATCAATCGCTACGAAACCTCGGCGCAGACCGTGCAGAGATTCGAGCACGTGGAAGAGCTCTACAGATGGACTTTGTTTCCGTCGCTGGGCCTGCTGGCGCTTTGGGTGCTCTTGCAACATACGAGGTATCGCAGGTTACCGTGAAATTCGCCGATTCCTATTGGCTGCTCGCAGGCCTGCTGACGTGCCTTGTGCTCATCGGCGTATGGCGCGGGTACGACGCGCGGCAGCATGCGGCCCTTGCGCGATTTGTTGCGCCGCATCTGCGACACAGGCTTACCAGCTCGGTGTCCAGGCTCCGCCGCTTACTGCAGCGCGGGCTGGTCCTGGGCTCCGTGCTGTGTCTTTGCGGGGCTCTCGCCGGTCCGCTGCTCGGATATCACTGGGAGAGAATCAGCCGCCGCGGCAACGAGGTAATCTTCGCGATCGATACGTCGCGAAGCATGTTGACAGCCGATGTAAAGCCCAACCGATTGACGCGGGCAAAGCTTGCGATCGATGACATGGCACGGCAACTGGATGGCGACGGCATCGGCATCGTGGCGTTCGCAGGCAGCGCGTTTCTCGTCTGTCCGCTGACGCTCGATTATGGCGCATTCCACCAGTCGTTGGATGCAATCGATGTTCACACCATTCCGCGAGGCGGGACCAACATCGCAAGCGCAATTCTGGCAGCACGGGCGGCGCTTAGCCGCCGTCCCGGAAGCGACAGAATCCTGATATTGGTTACGGATGGCGAGAATTTGGAGGGGGACGCCCTGGCTGCGGCCAGGGACGCGGCAGAGCAAGATGGCCTGAAGATCTATGCCGTCGGCGTTGGCAGCGCGGAGGGCGATCTGATTCCCTTGCCATCGGATCAGGGAGGCGGCTTCGTCCGGGATGCGACCGGCACATTTGTAAAGTCTCACCTCGACGAGGCCGGCCTTACCGCCATCGCCACCGCCACGGCGGGCACCTACGTGCATCTAGGAGCCCAGGGAGAGGATTTTGAGACGTTTCTTGGAACGGTATTCAGCTCGGTCACGAAGCATGATTTGATCTACCGGCAGCAGATGATTTACACCCAACGCTATCAATGGCCACTGGCAGCATCCCTGATCATGTTATTGGCCAGCTTGGTGGTGGGAACGCGTCGCTCGAGCCGCCGCCGAGCGCCAACGGTGGCGCGCACGATTGCCGTGTCGGCTGTGTCAGTCGTGCTGGGAGTGCTGTTCATTCCAATGCGTTCTGAAAGTGCCGATCAGGCCAATAATCAAGGCGCAACGGGCAAGGCCAAAACGCCCATCGTGGAGTACAACGCCGGTACCACCGCGTATCGAGCGGGGCAGTTCCCACAGGCAATGCAGTCTTTCCAGCAATCGATCAAGTTTGCACCGGCGAGCGACGCGAGGCGCTTGGCGGACCAGCAGGATGCGTACTACGACCTCGGCAATGCGCTCTATCGTGCCGGTCAGCAGTTTGAAAAATCCGCCCCCCAGCAGGCCATTGAAAAATGGACCGAGGCGGTCAAGGCGTACGATACGGCGCTGCAGTTGCGCGCTGACGACGCCGATAGCAAGTACAACCGCGATTTCGTCAAGCGGAAGATTGACGCGCTCCGACAGCCGCCTGATGAGAGCGGTGGCAGCGGTGGTGGCGGCGGCGGCGGTGGTGGTGGCGATCAAGGGCAAGGCAAGGGCAATGGGCGACCGCCACCGCAGGGACAACCACCACCGCAGAAGCAGCCGCAGCAGGCGTCGTCACGTAGCCCAAAGAATGATTCACCGCCAGCGAGTCCGCAGGCCGCCCAGGGCGACGAACGCAATGATGGTGATGAACGGCACGCGGCAGAAAATCAGCGCCCGCCCGGGCAAATGAGCGCTGAGGAAGCCCGCGAGCTGTTGGACTCCGCGAAATCGGATGAGCACCACTCGCTCGCCGTGCCGTCAGGACCGCGCGATCCCGACCAGCCGCCAGACAAAGCATTCAAGAACTGGTGATGCAAACCGGATCTAGGCGCTGGATCAACGCCATTATTGCATTCGTGGGGCTTCTCACTCCGGCCGAGTACACGATGGCGCAGGCGGATGACGCCTTGGCCTATGAAACCGTAGTACCTTCTCGAATCAGGATCGGCGAGTCGGCGACCATCCGGGTAACAAGCTTCGGTCGCCTGAAAGACGTCGCGCTACCGACCATCCCGGGACTGGTATTCGAGGAAATAGGTCGATCGCAGGGCCTCGAATTCGTCAACGGCACTCCGATCCCTGCGACGTTCGTTCTGATCCGCGTTACGGCGCAGTTCGCGGGTGTATTCACCATTCCCGGACTCACGCCCAGTTCGCAATCGATCGGACTTGAGGTGGTAAAAGGTGATGAGCCCAATCCTTACGCCTGGCGCAGGCAGATTCCAGCAGCGCCACCCGTGACACCCGCTTCGCTGCCGAAAGGCGTTCAGCTACAAGCGGGCGGTGCGGCCTTCGTCCATCTGGCCATTCCGACACGCGCCGTCTATGTGGGCGAAAGCGTACCGGTCGAAATCGAAGTGGGCTTGCGACCGGGAATCGTCACGTCGGTGGATGGCCTGCCCTCGCTCAACGGCAGCGACTTCACGCTCAACAATCTGTCAAAACAACCCGAACGGCGCGAACAGGCGATCGAAGGTAGCGACTTTGTGGTGCTCACCTGGCATAGCGCTATTGCGGCAGTCAAACCGGGCGATTTTTCCTTGTCGGCGGAAGCACCGCTCACCGTGAAAATGAGCACGCTTTCCGCGGCTGATAGGGCCGTTGCGTCCAGGCTAGCTTTTCCATTTCTGCAAAGCATGTACAACGGCGTCGCTCCAAAAGACATGACGATCGAGAGTTCGCCATCCAAGCTGAATGTCCTGCCGCTACCCATGGAAGGGCAACCCAAGGATTTTGGCGGTGCGGTCGGCGACTTCCAGGTATCGAGCGATATTTCGCCGGCCAGCGTAGCTGCAGGAAATCCGCTCACGCTGCGCCTTCATATACGCGGCGCAGGCAACTTCGATCGCGTCGATTCAGCGATGTTCGATCACCTTGATCATTGGAAGACCTACCCCGCCAAATCCTCCTTCACTCCGAGCGACACGGTCGGATATCAAGGCGAGAAGGTGTTCGAACAACCGCTGATCGCGGCGCAACCGGGCGAACAGTACATTCCCGGGCTTGAGTTCAGCTTCTTCAATCCCAACACGCGCCATTACGAGCATGCTCGGACGCCACCGATCAAAGTTACGATTGCCGCCTCGCTGGCCAGCGGCTCACTCACTGCTCTGACCGGGGCTCAGGACGTGAACGGTGCTCCGACGACTGGGGCTATCCAGGGTTTGCGGCCCGATCACGCACCTTCGCAAATCTCGGTGAGCGAGCTGAAACCGCTTTACTTCCGCGCACCGTTCCTGGCCATTCCGACCGCCCTCGCGCTGATACTGGCCGGCAGCTTGTTGGCCGTGCGCCCCAACGCTGCGCGCGCAACCTCGAAGGCTACCGCGCGCGTACTCGCGCAGCTGGATGCGGCGGCGCGAGCCGGAGATTCTGCTTCATTTTTCGAGGCAGCGAGAACGACACTTGTGCAGACGTTCGCCGCTCGCTGGCAGATTCCTGCCGATCAAATTACTCCCATAGAGATGAGAGCGCGACTGGGCATGGCCAGCGAAGACGTCGGATTACTACTTGCCCTCGCCGAGGAGACGAAGTATTCGGATTACCAGTCTGGCGGCACAGATTTTCAGCGCTGGCTCACGCTGATTCGCGCTCAGCTCACAAGTGAGAGGTAGTAGATGCGCGCATCAAAAGTAGCGATTCTGATTGGGGGTCTCGCGCTGTGGGCCGGTCAGGCCCCCGGGCAGCCATCGCAGCTACGGTATTCGGCAGATGCGCTCTACAACCTGGCTAACTCGTATGCCCGGGCTGGCAAGCCGGGGTTGGCGGTTCTCAGCTATGAGCGCGCCGCGCTTCTGGCGCCATATGACCCGGATATCAATTCCAACCTTGCCTACGTTCGCGCCTCTGCGCATGTGGCGACGAAGCCGCGAAACCGCTTTGAACGCCTCGCCCAGGCCACAGATCCCACCTCAGCGGCTTGGCTCGGAGTCCTGGGGCTTGCTCTTGTCGGTATTGGACTGGTGGCGATAAGGGCTTTGCCGCGATTCCCATGGATACCCGGCGGCGGTATCGTGCTCGGCGCCGCGCTGATTGCTCTGACGGTTTCCAACGCAATGCTGCTGTGGCCAAAAATGCACGAGGCAATCGTGCTCGTCGATCAGACTCCTGCGCGCGTATCCCCGGCACCGATGGCTGACACGGCATTTGTATTGCGGGAAGCGGACAGCGTCACGATGAGGGCCGGACATGAGGATTTCATGCTTATTCGTACTAGCGGCGGCCTTTCAGGGTGGGTTGCTCGGGCAGATCTCGGCGCCGTTGTGCCGCCAGTTGGCGGCGAATATTAAGAGGCAGTGCCGTCCGCTACATGATCGGCGCCGCTGTTCCGTCCGACCAGTGGGCAACGGGAACGAGGAACATGGTCGCGGGCTCCGGAACTTCGCGATTGTCGAGGACGACGGGCGAGCCCGGAAGGTTGGCTCCCCAGCTTGCGGCCGCGGCTTTCGGCACGTGAAACATCAGATGCGAATGCCAATGACCGGCCTCATCGTTGAGGTATCCGTCCTTCGACATCATGAATGACATCGCTCCCGGCGCGGGCCAAGGAAGTTCCTTGCGCTCAACCGCGGCGCGAATCTCATCCAGCATCCGCATCTTGGAGACCCCGGCCAGTACAAGCTTTGTCCGCCGTAACGTGTAAGTAAGGATGGATTTCGAGGCAGCCGGGTTGTAGCAAACGGGTCCCCTGACCTTCGGATTCCAGAATTCCGGGCTTGAGAACGGCGACATCCACGACCTCTCCACTAGGCAGGTGAACCCATTGGTTCCCTGAATGGCAGTCTCGTACCCCTGTGGTTTGAGAACGAGAAGCGTGGCCTTGTCTGAGATCGCGGCCGGCGCCGCGCTGCGCGCGAGCGCGATCTCGGCCTGAAGATCCGGCATCACGTACTCATCGAGGCGCGCCATGCGCTCGTAGGGGCCATCGGCTGCTGCAGAGCCGGCAAGCGCGAAGAGAACTATGCCCCGCGCCAGGGCTGCGGCACATTGACTTGCCAGCTTTGTGTTCATTCAAACGCTCCCCGAGTTTCCAAATACTGATCGAACCTCAGGGTACGCCAAATACGCCAACTCCCAAACCGCCGCTGCCCGCACATCTGCTCGACAAATCGTCGAAGGTCGTTCGCAAGGTCGCGGTGCCCGTCCATGGAAAGTCGGTTGGCAACGAAGCGCCAACCGTTCTCGACCTGGCGTCCTTAGTCCAAGTTCAAAAACGCTCCAACCCGTTAATAAGAAAGGCTTTTGTTGTACACGGAGTATGAAATATTCTGCTATGTTACGGGCAGATAAGCGCCCTGATTTGGCCAGACACCGTTCGGTAGTATTCCACACTCATCGAAACGTTAAGATTCAGACTTCGCATCGGCTGGACTCCAGCAATGTTGGATCATGGTCGCGACGCTGCCCCGCATCTCTAGCCAGGGTCCTTTGATGTCTGCGCGATTCAAACAGCGCGCACTCTCAACGGCGTTCGATAGAAGTCCTGAAATATTATTTCCAGGTATCCGATCGGGATTGTCTCGCCCATACAGAGTGGTAGCCTTGCCACGGACATGCTCCCGCGCTGGCTCCCAATTCTGATGATCCTGTGGCTGGCCCGGCCACAAGCGGTTTCTGCGCAAACCGACGAGATCCAGGTGTACGACGCCCAAATTGCTGCACCGGGCGTCTTCAACCTGACGTGGCATGACAACTACACCCCGGACGGCCGCACCAGTCCGGATTACCCCGGTGGCATCGTCCCGGACCACACGCTCAACGGCGTGCCTGAATGGGCGTACGGCGTAGCCCCGTGGTTTGAGGCGGGTCTTTATCTGCCTCTGTACAGTCTCGCCGGCACTGGCGCCCTGACGTTCAACGGTTTCAAGCTGCGTTCGCTGTTTGTCGAGCCGGATGCCGCCAATCAGCGCTTTATCTACGGGGTGAACTTCGAGTTCAGCTACAACACCGCGCACTGGAATCAAAGCCGCTATACGCAGGAGATCCGCCCGATCATCGGTTGGCATCTGGGGCCACTGGACGTCATCGTCAATCCGATCCTGGATAATTCCTACAAAGGATTTGCGCAACTCGATTTCGCCCCGGCCACGCGGGTTGCGTTCAATTTCAACAAGACGTGGGCCGTTGCTGCGGAAGAGTATGATGACTTCGGCCCGTTGCGCGGGTTTTTCGCCGCCAACCAGCAGCAGCACCAGCTGTTCGGAGTCCTGGATTACAACGGCAAGCCCTGGACGGTAGAGGGTGGGGTCGGATTGGGACTGACGAGCGCCACCGATCGAGTCGTGCTCAAGTTGATCCTGTCGCGCGATTTGAACTGATCCAACAAATCGAGCATTCTGGTGGCTCCGCGTGCGCTTGCTTGTGCCTTCGTATTCCCGGCTGACGCTTTCGCACATCCGCGTCGCTTCGCGGCGCACGCACAATTGCTCGAGGGGCGGTCAATCCGGTCGACATCGTCCAACGCGAGCAACTTCAACGTCAGCCCGTTGGTGTGACTGAGCTCGCAGTCGGTCGAGGCCACCACTCTGGCGGCGCTCGAAGAGCCGTCAGGAGCCGTGGATCAGCGCAACGAGCAATGCAATGGCGACGCCCAGCGCGCCGGTCGAGCTGATCAGCACGCTGCCGGCGGCACAGTCCTTCACGATGCGGATTTCAGGATGCAAGTCGGGATGCAGGTGATCGGCGAGGCGCTCGACCGCGGTGTTGAACAGCTCGGCCGCCAAAACGGCACTGCCGGCAAGAATCACGAGCGCCCACCAGAGCGCTGCGGGTCGTAGAAGCGCCAGTGCCAGCAGTACCAGCAGCAGCGCCAGCGTTTGTGTCTGCAGGCTCCTTTCGGTGCGCAGCGCATGCACGACTCCCGCGAGCGCGAAGCGCAGGCGGCTTAGAAAGGGCAGATTCTTTCTTGTCTCCATCGCCTGATGCCTCTACCAGCGCCGGCAAAACTGATATGGTTCGGGCAGCCGGCTACTCGAATGCCGCCAACGCAACTCTAACCCAGAATCACCCACTCAACGCAATCAGGCCAAGCGCGATCGTTGGGGCAGCAATGCTCCTTGGCTTGGAAGCATCGGCGCCGACGCTCGCTTCGGCCAGCTGCTGCGAAAGACCAGGATCAGATAGGCCAGCACGATAGCCGGCAAGGAAGTCAAAATCTCTTCTGCAAACCGACACTGAACCCCCGCGGCAGGATCTCAACGGACAGCGGCGTGTCACGGTGTGCGCTCCAATAGCCCACCCCGGTGCCGAGAGCCCAGCCAGCGAGCACGTCGGTTTGCCAGTGGGCCTGCTGTTTGAGGCGCCCGATGCCGTCGTAGACCGGCAACAGCTCGAGTGCCCAGATCCACGGGTCACCGCGCGCTGTCTCATCGAGGATGATCGGTGTCACGAAGGCTGCCTGCAAGGTCACCTCACCGCTCGGAAAACTCTGGCAGCAGCTGCCCTGAAACCACTTGTTCGAGCCGAGGCCTTGATATGGTCGGGCGCGGCTGAATGCATACTTCAGAATTTCCGCGGAAATGCTCGAAACCGCGGTCGAATCGATGCTTTGCCAGAATTCGTGGCCCCAATGATCATCGTCACCGAGCCATAGCGCGCCAATGCCTTCGGTAGCGAGCACCCCATAGGCGAGATCCGACTGATAACTGCGCTTCCAGATGCCGCTATTGTCGTAGGCCCACTCGTGATCTATCCCCAGGAACCCCCCGCCTGCGAGCGCGCGTCCAGATGCCATCATCAGCAGCATAAGCGCATAGGTCCATGTATGACGCACAGTTACCTCACCATCGCGAACATGCGCATGCGGGCTCGTGAATATCCGCGTTCGAAACGATCAGTGCGCGCCAGGAGGCGCTCCGCGTTGGTGTGTAAATCGGCCTTAGCTGCGGCGAGCGCGTCAACGACTACCTGTTCCAGCACGGCAAGGTAGTCGAGATACCGCTTTCGACCTTGTGGCGTGATTCGGCAGATCGTCTGCGGGCGATTGTGCTTGTGGCCCTTGGAAATCTCGACCAGCTTTGCGAGCTCAAGTACCTGCAGATGCTGGCTCAAGTTACCGTCAGTCAGCCCGCACAATTGCTTGAGATCTCCGAACAGCAGCCCCTTTGGATGAGGCATCAGAGAAGTGAGCACGCCAAGCCGCGCGCGCTCGTGAATCAGCCGATCAAGCCCGTTATAGGCGAATGGATGTGAAGGCTGCGATTTCTTGTTACGGGTCGCCATACATCTCCCGGTGACCGACCTCTAGCACGACAGCGACCAGCACCTGGCCAATGCCAAATCGAATGCCCAAACATTGGACGCGGGAGAAATCGGCACGAGGCAAATACGCCCATACTGAAGAGCACCTGCCACAGGCCAGGAAGCATCCATACACTTTGCAGAGCGGTGCGCACGAGTACCACGATCAACATCAAACCGGCAACGATGGCTGGCAGAAACTGCCCTAGCGCACAGAACATCATCTCCATCGCCAGACCGGAACGCACATGCCGGGCGCGGTTGACGGCCGCTAGGCTGATGACGGCTAACGATGCTGCGGCGGTTGCAACCCAGATAGCCGGATAGACGGGAATCTCGCGCAGGGGGTCTTTGACCCAATACGCCTGTGATGTCGCGGCCAACATCGTCAGAGCCCCGGTGGCCGCCAAAGTCGCCGATCCATAACCGCGACATTCCGCATCGCGGGCGAGGTTTACCGCGGAACGAGTGGATTTCGGCTAGGGCCTTGTGTAGATCTGTCACGCCAGACACCGGTAAGCTTTGTAGCGCAAAGTACATCGACCTGCGAAGTTGAGCAAGCGTTTTGTCCACGCCGCCGATGCACCCCGACATGGTCATGCCTTTTACGCCTGCCGGTGGCTATAGGCCTAACGGTGCCGGAGTTAGTAGCGGCGCGGTTTTGATCGGTTTGCTCCGCGGGAGCTCGGGGAACTGGCACGACAACTACGACGCCGAGGCCTCGCCTGACCCGAAGTGGGTCGAGGTGACCGACGATGCAGATGCCGCCTTCCGAAAGCGCGAGACAGACGCGAAAGCATGACCGAGGCCCATCCCGTCCACTCGACCGGCGGCGCGAGCCGTGATGACGAGGGCGCCACCGCGCCCCTCGTGCGGCCTCCTCAGTCCTGCGGCTCGGGTACCAGGCTCGGATCGATCCCGTCCTTCGCACCGGTCTGCAACTCGCAGTTGTACTCGTGGAATAGCGTCATGTCCGGACGCCATGAATAGTCGCGCATCCACGACCACGGGTGCGTGTAGTACGTCGGATCATCGAGCGTGAACTGGATCTCCAGGTACCAGTGGTCGCTCTTCACCTTGCGGATACGCATCGTAAGCTTCGCATTCTTGGAGGCCGGCGTACCGTCGACATCGAGCCAGAGGCCGTCCTTGAACCCGGTCGTCTCCACCACCAGCGTATCCCCATCCCAGTGTCCGACAGAGCTGCCCATGTAAGCCGCTGGCAGCGCCTTTGCCGGATCCATGATGACCTGCACGAGTCCGTGATACTCCTCAAACGCAAGGTCTACTCTTTGCTTCGACTGGAAGACGTGGAACGGCATGTTCAAATCCATCTGCCACGGCTGGCCCATTGGAAAACAACGCGCCGACGCGTTGATGAACGGCGTGCCGTTCTTGAGCGATTGGACACGACGCTGCATTACCTTGCGACCCGCGTCGTTGAACGGCAATTTGTAGCCGAGCATATCGGTCGTGATCTGAAACTGCAGCGACGCTTCGTGGTACCACGTGCCATCGAAATTGCGCGGATCCGGTGAAGGCTGCGGCGCATCGGCAGGCAGCGGCGGCACGGTAAGCAGACTAGCTACATCTACGCCAGGGGGTCCACCTGCGCCAGGAGGCCCGCCTCCCGGCGGCCCAAAGGGGCCTCCTGGTGGGCCACCGGGGGGACCACCGGGCGGTGGGCCACCATCGGCAGGCGGTCCCTGTGCGCCGGGCGGAGGGCCGCCGGGCAGCTGCGCAAACGCCGCGCCCGCATAGACAAGGAGCGCCAAGACAGCGGTACCCGTCCAGATGCTTTTGATTCCCGAATTCATGCTCAATGCCTTCTTCTGGTTGTGCGTGGATGGGCTTAAGGCTTCGCGGCAGCACCATTGGCGCTGAGCGTATCGAGGCAGACGTTCTCCGGAAATGGATCATCCGGTTGGCGCTGATAGGTCACGACCGTCTGCCAAGGTCGCGTGAAGTACATCGGATCCTCGATGCTGATGCGATCCTCGAGTGTATCCGCCCCTTTGAGTCGGATGCGCTCGGTGGTCTTGAGGTCATAGCCGTGCGGCACGAGATTGTCGATCAGCGTGTTGTTCTGGAAACCCTCCGTCGAGACCACCAGAGTATCGCCCTCCCAGTGCCCCTTGGAGATGGGCACGGCCCTGCCGACGATCGCGTCGTCCGCGCCGAAGAGGCTATTTTCCGCGACTCTGCGCTGCGGCTGAATCAGGTTGCCCATGTCGACTTGCCGCGCCAAGCGATTCCACTCGAACTGAAAGTCGACCCATCCTGGCCGCTGCCAGATGCGAAAACGCTCCGGAGTGAGCATCAACCGCGGTAATCCCGGCGATGCGCAACGCGCGGTCGCATAGTCGTATTCTTCGTAAGCGCGCTTGGCGAGGTTGCGTTTGTTCGCCGCGTAGCGCTTGCGGCCGA